>TARA_R110002049_G_scaffold161716_1_pt1 | contig 31452 bp, 14 predicted proteins | sample TARA_R110002049 | Tara Oceans TARA_R110002049 (sample SAMEA4396941) | marine metagenome | biome: Polar Biome; feature: [SRF] surface water layer (ENVO:00010504); material: water (ENVO:00002006), including particulate matter (ENVO:01000060) such as... | depth 5 m
CTAATGAATTATAAAGAATTAAAAGAAAAATTATCAAAGGTAGATTTAATATCAGCGTACCCATTTATAAACAATTATGGTATATCTACTAAAACTAATAAAGAAACCGGTAATGATGAATTAGTAGTAGAATTTGGTGTAAGTTCAAAAATAAAATTTGATGAAATTAACAGTAATTATATGTTACCGAAAAGTTTATCTGCATATGGTATCGATATAAAAACCAAAGTAACTCAAATAAATCAAGCTAGCATTAATTTTACTAATGATGCTGATGAAGCTATAAAATATTATGAAAAGGTGGGTAAAAATTTAGAACTTAGTGATGAGTATATGCAATTGCAAAAGGATTATGAGCATTATAAAACTTTTATTACCGCTCAAAATAATTCTTTATCTGTAGATATAAATTATTCTTTTAATCCACTGGATGCAAATGTAATGCCCATTAAAAGGAATCGTCAGCTAGCAAGACCTCTCTCAGGCGGTTGTTCATCAATCTATTCTGGTGGTTCTGACGCTACTTTAGGTTTAATTGTTAGAGATAAACAAGATAAAAAAATTGTTGCTCTATCTAATAGTCACGTTTATTCGAGAAGCCTACTACTAGGGGAAGAAGCTTCAATAAATGGACAGCTTAATAACATGCTTGGGTTATCTGGTCGACAACCAGGTAGTAATGAATTTAACCCATATGGTAATACTGATCCAGTAGTCGATCATATAGGTACACCGAAAAGAACTTCGCGTATTTCTTATACAGGAGATGATAATAAAGTAGATGCATGTATACTTGAATTATCAAGTTATAATTTATTAGATGCTTCTTCTAAGAATGTTATATGGTTTAAGCAAAAAGGTCCATATGAATTTGCAACTACAGATGAAATAGATTCAATAATGGACCCAAGTTCTGTAAACTATCAATCTCCAGTTTTTAGGAGTGGTAGAACACTTGGACCTCTTGGTTACCCTGGTAATATAATTGAAAATTCTAAAACAACCTTATCTCAGTCTGTAACATCGATAATTTCTTTAAATGAACGTTTAACAGCAAATGATGGTTTCCAAGCAATCACACACGGTGTAAGTTCTTTATATTATAATTTTTCTAGTTTTTTCGGTCGTCCTAGTGAGGGAATGTTTATGTTTACAACAGCAGATGAAACTAGTGCTTTTATAGTAGGTAGTAAACACTACTATGGTCAAAGTAGTCGTAACCCACTATTTTTTACCAGTTTTGATGATTATTCTACAGAATTAGCCATAATTGACCCAGATGGTATTCAGGATATATCTATTTTTCAAGCTTTTTTTGGTGGGGCTTACGTAAGTAAAACGGGTAAAATTTATTATAGTGGAAACAGGCCAGGGTGGATCGCGGCGATGTATAATCATCGGGACTTTGGCGGAGTTTATGACTACAAAAATACTTCTTCTACTAATTTTGCCCAGGTCTTAGATAGTAGTGATGGGAGTGTATTTTCCAAACCAATTAAAAAATCGCATTTACAAAGTGACGGTGCATATGTTTTAACTGAAAATAATGAACTTTATACAATGGGTGCTAACATGATCCTAAGCGGTGATGAAACCAAATCAAAATCAGACGTTTGGGTATGCGGTTTACCGTATAGTTTCAACAATGCCAGTGCAATGAGTAATTCAGTAAGTGGTATGACAAAAATTCCAGGTGATTGGATTGATTTTACAGCTACATCAAATATCAATGAAACTCAACTTTACGCTCTTTCGAGTAGTGGTCACTTATTTACTGCATATTGTACTACTGGGCGTAACAGTTCTAGTCTAGGTTCACAAACTTTACACAATGGTTTTATGGGAGATACACCGCCTGAGTTTGTTATGACAACAGAAAAATATACATTATCCGCTTCATTTGATCTAAAACGTACACAAATACCGATAACGTTAGGTGGTAATAATATTCGTTTCAAAAAAATATTTACTGGTGGTGATCAAGGTATTTACCCAGCCTCAAGGATGCCGCTTATGTTGCAGACCCAAGATAATAGAATATTAGTTATTCAGAAATCTAACCAGCATTCAAGCCCCGGCATTGATTACGGGTACTTAAAGTATCAAAATCAAGATTTTATTGCAGGAGATGAAAGAACTTATATTCAAAGAAATAGTACTATTGACTCATCCATGCAATTAGTATCAGGTGTTAATGTATACGGTATAGGTGACTTCTTTTCGAATCATACTGCAAGTGATTGGGTTGAAACGATAGGTAATGGTTTAAGTTACGATATACAAAATTTATTACCATTTACTAATTTTTATGATATAAAAAAATGGAATAATTTTCCTCCAAATAACTGTATAAATGTAGGAGGAGCGGTTGGGTATCACCCAGGAACCAGTAACGCTAATAGTGCAAGGTTTAGAGGTACAGCTGGGTATACGAATGTTTATACAGATGGTATAGGGTTATCGGGTATAGGTTATGCGCCGAGTGGTATTTTTAATACATTTGGGCAACCTTTACCAGATGAAATTATTCTAAGATCAGTTAATCGTGCTATTAACGTAGGAGGTTTCACCGATAGTGGGGCAGTAAGCTTTACAGAAAATTTAGATATGATATCAAAAAATGAAAATTGTGCGGTCACAGCAGGTGGTGATTCAGGTACAGCTATATTTGCTTGTTTGAGTTCAACTGTACCTACTCTAAGCACATTTAAACTGATAGGTTTAGTTTATGCTGGCCCGGCTCCACAATATAATTCTCCAGGTTATGGTGTAAGAATTGATAATATTCAAAATGAATTGGATATAGAACCATGGGATGGGATTATTTAAAAAATGAAAACAAAAACTGATATAATTAGTTTAGACAATCAAACGTCGAATTTATACAAAGTTACACTCTCTGGTCGGGAATTTACTGCTGTAGGGGTTACAGACGACCATGTCAATAATAACGTACCAACTCCTGATGATAATACACCGCAGGTAGAAAGTTATAATATGAATGTTGCATCTTCTGTAAATGAAGGTCAAGATTTACCAGTTACTATAACAACTGGAAATGTTGCAAATGGTACAAAATTATATTGGACAGTTACAAATACAGGAAACGGTGATTTTGTAGCTGAAACAGGAGATTTTACTATTAATAATGATACTAGTAGTTTTAACATAACTCCAATATTAGACTTCACTACAGAAGGTCCAGAGGGATTTTACATAAGGATTCGAACAAATAGTGTAACTGGAAATGAGGTTGCAACATCACCACTTATAACTATAAATGATACTAGTAGCACTCCCACACCCCCTGTACCTACGTATAGCATAGTTGAAACTGCAACTAATATTAATGAAGGTATTGCATTACCGATTAACGTTATAACGGCAAATGTTACAAATGGTACACAATTATATTGGTCAGTCGCGGCGATGTCTACACCTACAATTAATCAAGATTTTATTGATTTAACCGGTTCAGTAACTATCACCAATAATTCTGGTAGTTTTAATGTATTCCCAAAATTAGATCAATTAACTGAGGGTCCGGAAGTGTTTGTTGTTTTACTGAGATTGAATAATTCAATTAATGGCTCGGTAGTTGCATATTCAGGTCTAATTACTATTAACGATACTAGTTTTGATGGACAAGATCCTGAAGACCCAGACCCAGAACCAGAACCAGAAAACCCTACTCCTAGTCCTGCATATAACTTAGCGGGGCCAGCTACTATTAACGAAAATGGTGGTAATAATAATTATACTGTTAGTACAGCAAATGTGGCAGATACAACTATACTTTATTGGTCTATCAATGGTACTTTAAATGACTTTACAGCAATTAATGGATTTTTTACAATTACAACCAACATGGGGAATTTTAATCTTGCTGCTATTGCTGATAAATTAACAGAAACAGACGAATCGTATACGATCTCTATTAGAACTGGTACTACATCTGGTACAGTAGTAGCTACTCTACCAATTACAGTAAAAAATACTTCGTCTAATACCAGTATACCGACTGCTTTAGCCACCAGCTCAATTGACACCGCTCAAAATACTACAATTGCTACTGAAGTAAATATATTCGCTAATTTCGACACAACATCAGTATTAGACCCTGAAAGAAATTATTATAACTTACCACAAAATGAGTTACCAGTACTCAATCAAATTACAGCAAGTACTAGATTATTAATAACCAAAGACGCACCTATCGATAAGATAGCTATTTCCACCACAGGTATCGACGGTATTGGTTATAATGATAATACTTTTAATTTAGATACTAATTACTTTAAAAATCAAATAATTTATTTTACAGTAAGGGTAAAGACGGTAAATAATTACCCTGCAAAATACCTTAATAATTTATCATTAGGGGATGGTAGGGATACACCCGACACTATTTTTCTAGAGTTAGTAGATAATGGAGGTACTTTAACAACTACATTTTCAAGTGACTTCGGTAATTTATCAGCTGATGTACACGGTGGTTATTTTAAAGGTGCTTTTAAATATAATGGTATTGGTGATAATATTAAAATAAAAGCAAGAGTTAACTCAAATAATATTGTTATTAGAGGTGAAAGTAATATATTTAATATTGTACCTGCTTTAAATGGTAAAGAATTTAGAAAGATAAATGAAGATAACGATCAACGTGAAAATTTTATAAATTATTTATACCAACCCAATTTAAAAAATAACCCTAAATTCTTTACTGATATTATTGGTCAGATAGTTGGTGACTCAGTAGACCCTAATACTTTAGGGGTAAAGGTATATGAAAAAATATCTAACTTTTTAATTAATTCAAATGACATTGATTATGCAAATATAGACAACTTAATTAGCAGTTTAAAACTTATTGATAGTAATGTAAATAAATTTTCTGAAAAATATCCAGCTAGTTTAAAAAGAATAGTAGACTTTTTCAGCGCTAATAAATCAAAAATTAAACCTATAAAAAATTATTTTAATCAAAGTTTTGACGACAAAGGAAGACCAAGTAGTGGGTTAGGTAAAAATCTTGGACCAGAAATTACTATGACTCAAACGTTAACCGGTGGTATATATTTTGAACCTATAGTTGCATATGAAAAATTTAGTCAAAGATATTACTTGTTAAATACAGACCCTACCAGTTCATACGATTTTCGATATTTAGGTAGCAATAGAACCTTTGAATTATCCTCATATAATACAAGGTGGGGTTGGGGTTTAGATTTACCAGGGGGTGTTGGTAGTTTTACTTATATGCTCGATGCTTCAGGTAACAATTTAATTTTAGAAGATAGTAGTTTTAGAATTTTAAATGAACAAGGTGGTATACCAACCAGTGAAATACCAAAATATTATACCTTCTATGAATATATACCAACCATAGATAATAGTAATATATTTGCATTCTACGATGATAAAAATATTAACTCTAATCTAGATTTAACTACGCTAAGTGGTATAGATAATAGTATAGATGAAATTATCCTAAAAGACATTTACTTAGGTACGAATTTAATTTAGATTTGATAATATATATTATCAATTTAAATAAGTGTATCAAATTGATTAGTAATTTTCATTATAAATATTAATAGATGTCTTTATCAGCCACATATCACGATTTAAGTGCTTTTTCACCTATCTATTTTCTAGACCCTGATAACAAAATAGATTTTATTAGTCAGGATAGATATACATTGCAAGGTATAAATCTTTTAACTTATAATATTAGTAAAAGCGCTAATGATAGTTTTGTTAAAAATTATACTGTTAATAATCTTATCAAAAATAAAAATTCAAACGATATTTTTAATTTACGAGATACAAGAGGTAAGCAAGATTTAAATACTAAATTAGGGTTTAAAACTACACAAAATACTCTAAGTGCAGGATTCTTTCTACAAGCTTTAACAAATAGAAGAGATGGGGATTCAGTTGCAACTTTTAATCTCGATATAACTGATACGGCCGGTAATAAATTTTTAATTGACTTTTTAGATACAAATTTATGTACAATTTCTTTAATTGATGGTAAGATAAAAAAGTATTTATTTAGTAACCCTGATAAAAAGGCATTAGTTTTTAAATTTATAGATAATATATCTGTACCATCTTCAAGTTATCAATTTAATTATTTTTATGATGAAACTAGTAAAATACTAAGGCTTTTTAAGGGTAACGAAGTTGTTACAACTATTAAAACAATTTTAGTTACTCAAACCCAAATCATTTCAACTATTAATGGCCAGCAGGAATTTGTGACTATACCTCTTTCAGCTACTATTAATTCCATTGGTTTATCAGCAATAAATGAAACAACGCTATTAAACGGTACCATAGGTGTGGAAGATAGGATTAAACTATTACAAAGAGATAACATAGACCAATTTATATATTACGATTTTGAAAATAATTACGATTTATCTGGTGATACAGTTTCTGGTATTAATTATGACTTTTTAACTTATTATACATATAATAATATTTTATCTGGTAGTTCAATCGGAAAAAATAAAACTTATGCTAACTTAAACTACTTTAATCTTAAAAATCATATATCAAGTGATAATGTCGTTTACGGCGCCGGGGCAGAAGATGCGGATAATACTAAAGAATATAGAGGTAGAGAGTATCAAAATTTTACTAATCAAAAAAGTAAAGAAAAAGATTACGATAATATAACTTTAAATTATACATTTTTCGATAGTGAATTTAAAATAGGTTCAAAAGATTTTACTGCATTTACAATGCCAAATAATTTATTCCCTTTTAGAAAAATTAATATTAATGATACTGGATTAGCTGGTAATGGTTCTTTTGCTGCAAGTAATCCATACTTTAGTGATAAAGTCTTTAAACTTACAGATTCGAATAAAAATAAACTGCAGAATAGCTTTATTGAAGATGAAGAATTTTTAGTTTTACAAAATGATGTAAGTTTATTTGTATTGCAAAGTGGTGATCTTTTAGGATTCCAATCAATTAACGATATACAACAAAATGATATTTTTGGTTCATATCTATGTACTTGGTTAAAGGGGGATGGTATTACAAAAGGTATTTGGTATGATAGATATTATATACCTAAAGATGAATCATATACAATATCTTTTTCTGGGGTTTCAAATATATTTGATAGTTCTACTCAAGCTGCAGAATATTTTAAAAATAATGAAACTAGTTTAATATATTATGATTTAATGAGTAATTTTACGTTTGAGCCTAGTGCGTCCTATGTATATCAGCGTATAAATAAAAAGCAAATTAATGAGTATGTAAATAGTCAAAAAGATAAATTATTAAGAGATACATTTACTATACAAACGTCTTCAGTTCAATTACAAAATATTAAAGAATTAAATCTTAATAATACAAAAGGTTTTGATAATATAGATATACAATCAATACCTAATAGGGATTTTAATATTGGGTTTGAATTAGAACTTGATGCTTTATCATCATTAGATTCTTTTCAATTATTAGGTAATTTATATGAAGATGGGTTTTCATTAAAAAATAATCACTTTTTTACACCATTTATATTTATACCTCAAGGAAATGCCCTCTATATATACGATAATAATTTTAAATTATTAAGGACAAATACATATGAAAGTACAGAAAATATTTTAGATGTTCTTTATATAGAACAGAATAATAATTTTGTTCTTGTTTGTGACAATAAATTAATTAAAACAAATTATTTCGGAGAAATATTATCAGAATTAACACCAACCAATCAATCAGGGGCTAATTTACTAGTATCTGAAGTAATAAAATCATATAAGAGTAAAACCTTTTACGGTTATAATAATGTACTGCTATTTACTAATGAACATAACGTTGAAGGTCCAGTAATTAACTTAGATTTAAATAACTTAGTACTTACTAAAGAACCAGCTTTGAATTTACAGTTAAAGACTGACCCCTTTTCAGCAGAATATCAAAGTTTAGTACCTACTGCTACCGGTTATAGATTTTTAGAAGGTCGGTCACCTAAGAAACTCGACGATAGCGTTGCTTGTTCATTAGATAACGCTAATAGATTTATATCTACACAATTCATACCTGGAGCAGCATTTCGTGGTACACCATTATTTACTACACTTAGCGGAGGTGTTATTAATGGTAGGTCTTTTTCAGAAGACCTGTTTACACTAATACAGACATATTCTGGTACAAATCCTGCGTTTGAGCAATTTTTTACATTTAACCAATCTGGTAGATCACGTATTATATTTGATTTATTAGAAGTTAGTCGATTTGAGGACCCAATTTTAGATTCAATAAATTCAAAGATTTACGATATCAATTCTGTTAATAAACGACTATTTGTTCAGTTTGTTAATTTGACTGCAAGTCAAGGGTTTGTGCAGGAATTTACACAAGAAAGATTTAAACTATCTGCTTATAAACTAAGTAATAGTGTAACTGAAGGTTACAAGTTAGATTTCATTGAAGAGGATAAACAATTAAAAATCTTATCATTTGCAAGAGATTTATCTTCAAATATCGTAATAGATAAAATTAATGCGACTACAGGAGTATTAGAAAATACTTATTCATTACCAATTACCGGGTTAGATGTTACAACACAAACTGTATATATAGCAAATGAAAAAATTGCAGCAAGTACATTTAGTAGTTCAAGTGCTTTAAGTTCAAAATATATTAACGGTATATATTACAATAGAAGATTTAACGCGAAGCAATATTTAGATATAACAAATTTTGATAATACATTAACGACAAAATTTAATGCTTTAACCGGTAGTAGTAGTCATATAAACCCTACTAGTTACTATTCTATTAATCAAAAATACAATTCATATAGAGATAAACTTATCTTTAAATTTAATTTAAATTCATTATTAGATGTAAATATAATAACTGAAAAATGGAATAGAGCAGGTCCTCCACTTACTGCTAATGGTTATAGTTCATTTACATGGGAAAACCCAGCTAAATCTTTAAGTGGTTGGGATGGGTTACTAATACCTGTAAATGCCGAAGATACGTCTAATGTAGAAATTATTTTTGAAATACCTAATCTAGATATTAAAAATTATATTAATTTAGATTTTGATCTTAATAGCGGTAAGATAATATTATACAATAATGGTGTATTCATTGGCGATATAACCTTTCAACCTAATTTAATACCCATTGATAGAATAATTTACCCAGAACTATTTATTAATACTCAAAATATACGCAATATACCGATCGATAATATTGTAACAGATAAATCTTATAACAGTAAAGGTGGTATTTTAAAGAATTTTAAAGTTCATAATACTTCTTTCGAACCAAGTTTAATTAATTATTTAGAACTACAGACCAAATCAATTGACCCGTTATATTTCAGAGTACCGAGTGCAACAAGAAATAAAACAGAGGAAATTGACACAATGTTTAATTATAATATACCAGGTAACATTAGTAATTATATAAAAGTGAATATTAAAAATATTGATATAAATAATAATGTTAAAGCTCAATTAGAGGATTACTTAAAACGCTCTGTTAAAGTTGTAACTCCTTCACAACAAAAATTAATTTATAACGTAGATTAGAATAATATGTCAGCAAACGAAATATCAGCAAATTTTTATATTGGTCAGGATTTAATAAATAAATCCAGTAAGGAATATAAAGAAATCACTACATCAAAAAAAATAGAATTTACTCAAGGTAATAATTTTACCTTTAATGGTAGTAATTATACTGGTTATTTTAATTCAAAAAATAGTATTTTTTATAAAACAAAAAATTTACAAGAAGAAGAATTAACAGTGGTCGAGAATATTAATACTGATGTAATAAATTCGAAAAAGTTTTTTGATCGAACCATATATAACCCGTTAAACCCATCATACACTTTAGATGATATAATCTTTAAGCCTAATGAAATTATAAATAAGAATTCGATAAATTTTAAATTAAATCTTCTTTATGAAAATTTTATCGATCTTTATAGATTTAATAATATAAAAGATCCTTTAGTACCAGATACATTTGATGGTTATGCGGTATTATCAAGTACAGCGGCAGGAACGGAATGGGAATGGGTTGCTTCAAATAAAAGATTTATATCTGGAGGTTTAGACCCAACTTTAGTACCTCTGTCTGGTTATAACTCCCAACTTACTGAAGCAAATAATATAAATACCGTTACAGTTAAAAGTACTAAAACTATTGACGAGTTTAGTTTATTTGTAAGTACAAGTTCATATTTATTTGCTTATCAGTTGGATGAAAATAATACTAAGTTTGATTTTGTATTGAGTGCAGATGGTTTAGGTATACAAGATGATTTAAAGTTTTTAAATATAACAAGTATTGCTGCTGATAAAAATAATGATATTTTATATATTAATGATAGAGATAGAAAACAGATATTTAAAACTAATATAAAAACCATTGTTAATAAAGATAGAACTGGTGTAAGACAAATAAAACTTTTAAATACTATCGGGGGACCAGGTAATGATGAAACTAACTTTAATGATAATACGTATATAGAGTATGGTAATAACAATGTTTACGTATTTGATAAGGTAAATAGTAGTATAAAGAAGTTTAGTGATGAATTTGTTTATCAAAGTCGATATGCTAATACTGGATTTTTTGCTGACAATGAATTTGTTAGTATGACATACAATGACACCTTTAACTTATTATACGTATTGACAAAGAATTTTATTGTAATCGTTCTAGATGCTAGTAATTTTAATGAAGTAGATAGATATACATATACAAAAAATCCTTTCGAATTTGAGATACCTTTAATAGATAAATTTGAAGAACCTAGAAAAATAATTTTTTCTGAAAATGATAGTAATATCTATTACCTTCAATCAAATAAAAATATTTACAAATATTTTGTAAATTCACAAAATGAATTAATAGAAAGATTTACAATAGATATTTCGTTTGATTCAGTTGCTTTATGGAATACAATTTTTGATGAATTTTCTGCATATGAAGTTGAATGGGACGATTTACCTGATTTTGATAAATTTACATTAGCTGCAGGTGGTCTTAATATCATTGGTAATGATAAAGATAATAATGATAAATTGTTATTGTGGTCAAATAATAGAGTAATGAGTTTTAAAGAAACTAACGATACAGTTTCTTTATTAAACACAACATCTCCTAATTTTTATAAGAAAAGTGAAGTGTTTATTAAAAATGAACTTTTTAACAATATAACGTTAAATTCAACTTTTTATAGACATCTATTCAACTTAAATTTATTAAGTTCAAATTTAAATAAACAAATATTAGCAGAATTTGAAACTGTATTAACTGACGGGTATTTAAAATTTAAAGATTTTATAGAAATTAGTTATGAAGATAAGAAAGTTTTAGATATAGATGACCAAAAACAATATTTCATTGGAGTTAACGAAACGTTAAATGGTAACTCGTTAAATAGAGTTTTTACTAATATTTATAACTACCAAAATAAACTAATAAAAATAGTTAAAACTTTAAAACAAGGGGAAAGAATACCACCTTCCAAGACAGTTTTATTAGATAAATAATATATATATGGGAAGTATTACTGGATTAGGCGGCGAAATTGTAGCATTTACATACCCGGCTTTGCTAAAGGTATCGGATAATGATATATTACCTAGTACAACAGGTGGTGGTCGAACACAGCCTGCTGTATTCTGTAATAGTAATCGTACAGCTGCTCCAAATGCAATTGCAATTATGAGTGATGGTATTGGACAAACATCTTCATTATCAATAGGTTTGCAGAATGCCGGGGCATCAATAAGTGGACCTACTATAATTAATGGTGAAGATAAAACTAATATTGCTCATGATCGCTTACTTGATGTACAAAATGGAGGAGTACGTATAGAAGAAAAACTTGTTGTAGGAGCAACCACAGATGCATGTACTAATAATATTTGCGGTACAACTCAATTAAGAGTAGCAAATTTCGATTGTCTTGCTACTTTTTGTTCCAATGCTCTTGTATGTGGTGGTTTAACAGTTAATGGATCAACAGTGTTAAGTAATACAACTATTAATGGTACTTTACTAGTAACAGGTTCAATTACTTCAAATAACGATATAACAGCTTTTTCTACTTCAGATAAAAGATTAAAAAATAATATTATTAAAATTAATAATTCGAATGACGTTATAAACAATTTAAATGGTTATACTTATGATTGGGATGAGAAGTCTGGTAAAACAGGTGAAGGTGTTGGTGTCATAGCACAAGAAGTTAAAGAGTTAATTCCTTCCGCGGTAAGAGAAAATCAAGATGGTTACTTATCTGTCGATTATATAAAATTAATACCTTACTTAATTGAAGAAGTAAAAGGTTTAAACAATAGAATTAAAACTTTGGAGAACAAATAATGGCTGGTTTAATAGACAAAAATATAAACGCAACGTATGAAGGTTTACTTAAAACTTTCGATAATAATTCATTAATTACATCTAATAGAATAACAGATGGTATAGGTACGAGTACGGCTTTGACCTTAGGTTCAATAAATAATGGTTCATCATTTGATGGTTCATTAGTTGCTGGTACGACCTTATTAGTATGTAACGATTTAACAACGAATAATAACTTGTGCGTTAAGGGGAGTACTACTATTGATAACAACTTAATAGTCAAAGGGGACACTACATCTACCGGTATTACAGGTCAAAATTTTAAATTAGGTACTGGTTCAATTAACGGTGCAATAACATTTAATAATACAATAACGGTAATTGGAATATCTAATTTAAGGGAAACAAATATTACTGGTGATTTAAATGTCACCGGAAATATTAATTCTACTGGAGACGTAACAGCTTTTTCTACTTCAGATAGTAGATTAAAAGAAAATTTAATTCCAATTGATTCAAGTAATTATATTAATAATCTAACTGGTTATGAATTTGATTGGAATAGTAGGTCTAAAAGAACCGGTAAAGGTAAAGGTATCATAGCCCAAGATTTATACAACATCGATGATAGTTTAGTTAGAGAAAATGGTGATGGTTATCTAACAGTAGACTATACAAGTCTCATACCAGTTTTAATTGAAGAGGTAAAAAGACTAGGTAAAGAAATAGAAGAACTTAAAAAAGTATAATTACGAATTTGGTAAATCACCATTCCGATTAACATTACCGGTAAATTCTGGACCAACCACATTGTTCATCGCTAATATACCATATGTAGAAACGCCGGCCCCGGGTGACATTTCGAAAGCACCGGCGGCTAAGGCATCAATAATAACAGACTGTTTAAATGCAAATCTAGTAAAAGCTTGGTTATCTACGTTTTCAATGGAGGTTAATATATGTGAATTTTGTTGATATGTATCTGACATAACATCGGTACTAGCAGTAATCGCACTAGTATCTTCAAAATATACAATTGCAAAAACTTTTGCATCGTTTATTGTTAAACCAGGTATATGGACAGTAGTATCATCAGCTGTTAGAGTAGCAAAGGTCGCATCGAAACCTAAATTTTCAAATTTAAACCCTCCACTAATATAAGTATACTTACTGTCTGTATCCATTTCTTTTATTGTACCTATGGTCTTACTATCGATAAACAATTGATTAGCAAAAGTACCTTCGACAGAAAGGGCAGCACCAGTGTTCGGGTCATTGCCAGCTACCGGGTCTTCGGCTGATAACAATGCTATTCTTAAATCAGTCAGTAGGTTACTTGTAACGGTATTATCGAAAAATGGTAGTTTTAAAATACCTTTTTGAAACATATCGGTGATGTTAAATCCGGTTGCGTTAACCTTACTATTCGCCAAAGCATACGATGCCTTAAATTTCAATTGAGCCATACCTGTAGTTGTATAATCAATATTAACAGGTGCACTATTTAAAGCTGCATATGTAATTGCATTACCAGTTGGGTAAATTTTAATTAGACCTAAAGGTTCATCGTTATTGCTGGTATCTATAACTGCTGCTACCTGATCAATCGAAAGTACTGCCGCGTTATCTTGTGTTACAAAATTCTCACCGGTCATAGTAACTTCACCTTCCCACTTAATAACATTATTTTGGTCAGTGACAGCACTACCCGGGATACCTTTATAATTTATTGCCAAGTTGGTAATATCATATTCGGGCTTATTTGTATTAGCTTCTAATCTTTTAGCGTCTACACCACTTCTGGTAAAAGTTGCATTAGTTATTCCTTCGGCTAAAGGAGCGACTTTAATGTTATTGCCAAAAATATTTGTTTCACCTCGTATAAATTTTTCATACCCGTATTTTGTTAGTGCTATCATAATATTATTTATGTAATTTTATCTTTTTTACCAATACTTTATATTATTATTATTACCTATAACATGACCTGAAACGCTAGGTTTCAAAAACTCTTGTTATACCAGTGCTGATTCTGCCATCACCAATTACTATTTGATCACCTGCACCGTTCATACTAATGCTTTGACCGAAGTCATTAAAATCTGAACCTACTTGCGTCCAAGTGTTACTGCTGTAACTAAAGACCCTTACTTTTGCAACAGAACCGGGATCCCGGTTGGTTAAAGTAGCGCCTGCAATTTTATTACCAGCGTCATTTATATAAACTACAGCCCCAAATTGATCACCAGCAGCTTCACCATCAATATCTCCCCCCATTTGCGACCAACCGGTACCAGTGGTGTAATAATAAACTCTTACATGACCGGACATCGAACCGCCTCCGTCATTCCCCGGTGCACCGATTGCTATGATATTACCGGCTGCGTTTATTTGAATCCCTTCATATAACCCGGAGTAATCGCCATAAGATTCACCAATAATATCTGAACCTAATTGCGTCCAAGTGCTGGTCGCTAGACTGTACTCATAGACTCTTGTATTACCGGCCCGATTCTCGTTGAGATTCGACGCTCCTATATTTACCGCAGCAATTGCTACTCGATCACCTGATTGGTCCATACTAAGATCATATCCAAATTGATCTCCATTATATAAACCCGTTAGGACTTGACCTAATTGGATCCAAGTGCTGGTCGCCGAATTGTAACTAAAGACCGTTACATAACCATCACCGGCACCGGTGGTGGCATCATCATTACCAAAATCACCTCTAGCACCAATTGCTACTCGATCACCTGCACCGTTTATACTAACACTAAAACCACTATTATCATTAGCATTTACACCATCAATATCTTGACCTAATTGTGTCCAAGTGTTATTAATGTATTGATAAACTCTTACATGGCCGGAATTATTACCATTTCCGTCATTCATCCTCGAACCAATTGCTACGATATTACCAACGTGATTTAGTTCAATACGCATACCAAACTCATCATTAGCAGCTTCACCATCAATATCTCCCCCCATTTGCGACCAAGTGTTATTAATGTAATAATAAACTCTTACATGGCCAGAATTAGCACCGCCTCCGTCATTCCCCGGTGCACCGATTGCTATGATATTACCATTTTGATTCGTACTTGTAGCTATACCACTATAATCTTGAGCATTTTCATTTAGGATGGATTGACCTATTTGACGAGGATCATTTGGTATTATAGTACTATTAATAAAAGTAGACCCATAACTCTCTACCGCTGGGGCAAAAGTATTATTAATTAAAGTAGATCCATATACTTGAGTAGTAGGTTCTGGTATATTATTTGTACCGATAATAGAGCTATTAATAAAAGTAGATGCATATACTAGTTTCTTAACCGGCATTATAGTACTATTAATTAAAGTAGATCCATAACTCTCTACCGCAGGTGCAAAAGTACTATTAATTAAAGTAGATGCATATGTTTGAGTAGTCGGTAGAATTATATCTGACGGTATTATAGTACTATTAATTAAAGTAGATCCATAACTCTCTACCGCAGGTGCAAAAGTACTATTAATTAAAGTAGATGCATATACTCGAGTAGTCGGTAGAATTATATCTGGCGGTATTATAGTACTATTAATAAAAGTAGACCCATAACTCTCTACGGCCGGTGCAAAAGTATTATTAATTAAAGTAGATCCATATACTTGAGTAGTCGGTAGAATTATATCTGACGGTATTATAGTACTATTAATTAAAGTAGATGCATATGTTTGAGTAGTCGGTAGAATTATATCTGACGGTATTATAGTACTATTAATAAAAGTAGACCCATAACTCTCTACGGCCGGTGCAAAAGTATTATTAATTAAAGTAGATCCATATACTTGAGTAGTCGGTAGAATTATACCTGGCGGTATTATAGTACTATTAAGTAAAGTAGATGCATATATTACATTGGTAGATTCTAGAATTGATGTCCGCGCAAAGTAATCAAACATTCGGTTAATGATCCCGGTTTGATAGTCGGTACTACCATTTGCTGTGAACGAATCGCCGGATATTACAATTTTACCTTTTACTCCAGAATTTAAATGACCAGATATACCTCCATCCCACAAATGTATAATTGACTCTGTAGTAACTGTTTGACTAGTAGGAAATTCTGTAATTATCGGCATGCCGTTTGATTTCGCATGTAAAATTGTTTGAGCGTAGTTTTGCTTATACCCTTCGCTACGTGTAGCGGTTCCAATAATATTATTATCAAGGGCAATTTGTGTAGGATAACCAACCCTCTGGCCTAGATTAGATGCAGTTCTATCTTTCCATGAGCTGCCCGAGCTAATTCCTCCTAGCTCTTGGACTAAATTTGTATTTTGCCACAAGTTGTCATCATAATTAAAGTGCTCGTCAGCATTAAATACTACACCGCCTCGTTCAACAAAAGCTTTTATTGATGCTCTGGTATTAGTATTAGGATTAACAACACCGTTATTTGTCCACTCAAAATTGTGGAAAACTATTACATCATAAACATCACTATCTATTAGGCTATCGAGACCAGACGGATCGGCTTGGTAAGTTGCATTAGTAACAAGCCTCGATGTATCTATACTTCTCGCATTGAAGGGCCGGCCCTTACCTAAAAATAGTACATTTAATGATCTAGTAGATAGATCAGGTGGCATTATAGTACTGTTAATTAAAGTAGATCCATATACTTGAGTAGTGGGATTTGGTAAAATTGTATATATACCACCGCTTAAGTTATTAATTAAAGTCGATGCATATGCTTGAGTAGTGGGATTTGATAAAATTATATTTGTACCAATAATAGTACTATTAATTAAAGTAGACCCATAACTCTCTACAGCCGGTGCAAATGTAGTATTAATTAAAGTAGATCCATATGCTTGAATAGTAGGGATTGGTACATTATTTGTACCAATAATAGAGCTATTAATAAAAGTAGATGCATATACTTTAGGTGCAGGTGGTGCTGCAGATGTTGAACTAGAAACTGTTTCTTCCGAAACAACACCGGGCTCATAATAATGAAATGTTCCGAACCCAGAAGTACCTAAAAGAATTGTGTCAGTAGCAGAAGTAGTCGATACTTGTAACTCACCTGATAAGTATTTACCGTAAATAAAATCACTAGTAGTTTCGACACTATCTATTACTTCAAAATTTACATCCGGTGAAGTAAAGAAAAAACTTTTATTTTTGTATTGAAAATCAGGGTTATTAATGTAGGTTGTTACATTTTCTAAAGGTGAAGCATTCTTATCAACACTTAAATTTATTTTATAATTATTAGCAGATAATACACTGGATGTATTTAAATTATTGAATCTAGTAATAAAAAATTTAACCGTACCCTCACTTTCATTTTGCTGTTGACTATCTTGTGTTATAAATATCTTATCCGGTACAGGATCTTTGACATTTAACATATAGTTATCTTGTGACCTGAATAAGAAACCTGAACTTGTTGTAACAACTAATGTTATAGGAAAATTACCTGATGTTTTATATTCATGAAATGCAGATAAATTGTTTTCAACTATAGTACCATCCCCAAAGTCTATAAAAAAATTAGTATCAGAAACAGTAGCATTAGCGTTTAAAAAATTTGGTACAGCATAAATTCCCCCTAATTTACCTGAATATATACGATCACCTGTAATTGGGATAGATGATGTATTGGATAAAGCAAGATTAAAATCTCTATCATAAATATTTAAAGGTATCGCTATACCCGATAATGAGCTGTAGTCTTTATTAAAGCTGTACGACATATCACGAATTCTCTATAATAATATTAGATAATATTGATTTACCTTTTAAATATGGGTATTTAAAAAATGGTAACGATAAATCACTTGAAATTAATTCTATATCATTTTCTGGGTAAATCGGATTAAAAACTATAAGATTGATACCTTCAACCTCGTTAACTGTTTTATTGTTTATAACTCTTCTTGTTCGTATATCATCGACACCACCTACATTAAAAATTTGATTACTCAATTCCTTTAAACTTACCAAGCCACCTAAATTCAAAGCTTCGAAGTAATTTACAAATATATTATTAATTCTTTCTTTTATAGCTTCGGTACTAGTATTACTTAAAACATCTCTCTTTATAACTAAAAATGATTCATCAGATATATTCTTTGTAATTGTCTCTGATGGGTCACCGCTTCTCGCTCCTAAACTAAATGAAGTGTAAACTGGGTCAACCGGTACTACATTTATATTGGCTTGCTGCTGTTGCTGAAAAGAATTAACAATAGACGTTTTCTGCGACGTTGATACATAATTTAGATTATCATTTGCATCTACATTGTTAAATTTTGAAACTAAAAATAAATATATGTTATTTGCTTGATTGATAGAATTAAAATTAACTTGGTTAAATAAAACTCTACTGTCGTCGTTAGGCTTATTTAAACCTATATTCAAGAAATAATTTAAATAACTATCAACATAATCGTCGTTATTTACAACACTAAAGGATTTAAGAACTTGAGAGAAATTAGTTACAAGAAAATTAGAATAATCTTTTAAAGTTATAATTCTATTTTGAAGTTGAAAGTTTTTAGAAGCATTATTTCTAATACTTTCAACATCTTCTTTTAAAACTGGTTCAGTTGATTGTAACGTATTTGAAAAGCTTAAAAAAGGTGTTTGATTAACTGTTATAAAATTAAAAGTATTATTGTAAATACTATTACTAATTTGCGAAAATCTCGGTGTAGTGTAAAAATTTATATTATTACCATCTAACACACCAGGAGATATTACCCCTAAGTTACCTGAACTTTGAATATAATAAATAAAAATGCTATCACCTTCATTTAATTTTTTACCGAATACACCATTACCAAATTTAAATTCATACACCCCATTCTCATTTAACCTTTTTTCATAAACTGTAGAATCTGGACCTTCTAAAAATAAACTCGAAGTCTCGGTAAATTCTATTATTTTACCAGTATTAGTATCTTGGATGTATATATCGATCGAATTACTATCAATATTAATTTCAACGTTATTATCACTACTTCTTACTGCAAGTGGTACTGATTCAAAATCTTCCCCTAATGCAAATACCTGAGGATATTCAATATACTGACCTTCTCTTAAAATATTTTCACTAGAAAAATTTTGTAATGCTTGATTACCGACAACTGTTTTATTAAAAGTACTATCGTTAATAAAGGAATAATAAACTCCACCTGCTACAAAATAACTATATCTTTTTATGGTATATGCATCTACTGGTAGTTCGCTGCTAGCAGTCATGTCAAATGTAAGTAAAGATGTTTGATAACCTTTTGGTTTATAATCAATTAACTTAACGATTCTATTCATATTTTCATATATACTAGTATCGGTAAACGTTGTTTCAGCAGACGTTTGATTTAAGTAAAACAATAATAAATGGTAGCTGTAAGCAATGACGTCAATAATGGATGACATATTACTACCTTCAAAAGACTGATCAGTATATACCTCACCCTGGTTAAGTCTTGTTTGAATTAATTCTTTTAGTGATTTAGCATCAAAAGCCGTGTAACCGTCTCTTGATAAACTAAAATCAGTTAAATTTTTTATCGCCATAATTATATTTAATTAATAACTATAAAAACCAGATTTGTTTAAACGACCTTTTAAGTTAAGAGGGTTGTTATTAAACTCCGGAATAGTAATTTCAATATCTAATTCATATTCTTGGTTTTCAATATCTGCAGTTACTTCAATAAATGTAACTTGAATTCTTGGTTCGAAACCTGCAACAGTGTTGTTTATAGTCTCTCCAACAACAGTAGCTCTTGCTTTCGATACCGGTAAAAATAAAAGATCTCCAAAATTCATACCAAATTCAGGATTTAGTATTTTCTGTCCTGGGAATGTTGTAATAAGATTTATTAATGAATTTTTAATTGCTTCGAAATTTACCGACGTATTTAAATCTTTTAAATTTTCTGGACTAGCAGCACTATTACCTTTAACGATACCAACGTTAACGTTTAAATCTATATCTCTATATATGGTATCATCTCTTTGATCCCTTTCAGGTTCTAAAATGTTAAGTTTAATGGGCATAGTTATATATATTTATCAGAAAAAGGAATCTACACCAATACCACTAAATTCTCTACCTGAGAGGGTCATTGCCACCGGCGCTAATTTATTCGTATTAAAATCTAATATTTGAGTAGATATACTATCACTATAAGCTTGACCATCCCACGGCTTTATATTTAATTGTTCTTGTATTCGATCAATTCTGCATACAATACCTCTGGCTGTATTTGTAGGTGTCGGTCCTGCAAATACCAATCCTATAACTTTCCATGTAGTTCCAAATTTAGCAAAAACAGCTGACCCAGAATCTCCTCCAGCGGTTACCGGGAAATGACCATTCTTACTTCTAATAGTTATGCAATCATTAAATATAACACTACTGCCCCCGAATCCACTTACCCTAACATTAGCTGCAACATCTGTAACAATAATATCATCATTAAATGTTTCTTCATCACTAAATGAATTATCTGTATTTTCTCCTACTAACCGCCATGTATTAGTTGTTGTATCAAAACCACAAAAATTATCAATGTCGTAGAAATTACCACCAGTTCTCCAACCAAACGCGGTACCAGAACCAGATAGATAATTTTGCGACATCTTGGTTGAAGTCAAACCAGAAATACCAGCTTGATCTTTTACTTGATCGAAAAGAAAACTTGTTTGTGAAGCATCTTTAGCATCTCTTAAACTCCTTTGAGTCATACCATTAATATTAACAAAGTGTAAATCATTACCTTCGTTAAAATAATGATTTGCAGAATAACCGTGCGAATTAACACATCTCGTAGTATCTGCATTCCATGTATCAGTTTTGCTACCATTTTTGAATACTTGATAAGCAGCCTGATACCATATATTTACCCAATATAAATGATCATTTTCATCTATAGCATATATCCAATAATAATTATTTTTACTAAATATTTTTTTAAATTTCTTCCCACCAAACATGCTCTTACTTAGATTATTAGCAGATAACTCCCACGAATTAGTGACTGTTGTTTTCGGGTAGGCTGGGATCCGATATATATCATTTCCTTCCTGTTTAAGTGGGGTTGAATGAAAGAGATCACCAGAAGTAGAAAGAGCTAGTACGGTACTAGCACCGAAATCTTGAATATCATCCCACTCACCTGGTAACTTAGTACGTAAATTATGCGCCGTACCGTGTGTACCTGTACCTATCGTGCTCTGATAACCATTTGAACCTACTGTAAATATATCAGTTCCGCTTAATACCCATAAAGCTCCAGATGCAATGTGGTTAAAATACCCATTTGTAATTTTTTTAATACCTGATAAGTCTTGCGCTGGTATGGGAGTATCTATCGCCGACTGATCTATACTACTATTTACCATACCAATATTCAATTGAGCTGCTATATTCGTAGTGGTCATACCCGGATTAAAATCTCTAAAAGTACCACCGGTTGTGCTACTTAGGTTTATTCGGCCTCTACCATATCCTTCATCTAAGTTAATAAAACACATAAAATTACCATCTTCTCTTCGGGTGAAGAAAGGCATATTGTTATAACTTTCTGAACCTATAGGTTTCCGCATATACATCTCATCACTAACTTTACAATAATCGCCAGAAAGTTCTCCCATTTCAGTATATTTACCGCCGTACCTATCGGTATATATACTGAAAAAGTATTTGCTACTGTAGTTTGTACTTAACTGAAACGATAATGTCTTATCACTAAAAGTTGTGTCTATTTCAATAGGCAATTGCAATTTTACAAAATCATCTCCTTGAGCTAATCCAATGCGTATCGGTAGCGAACCTATTTCCAAACCAGTCGTGCCCGGTATTAATGCGGGCACTACTAATGAATTTTCATTAGGAAAATTAGCGTAATACATTATTTCATTAGCTGATATACCTAATGTCAAGTTCTCACCAATATCAAAATAATCAAAATTACCAACTGATACTAGACCCTCCCCGGTAAAGTTTGTATTTAAATTATTTGGTATATATTTCCGGTAAGGGGCATTAGAAGTTGGTGATGTTTGATGACTCGTATCTCTAATTAAACCACCTACGTAGTGATCCTTATTAGTTGTTCGAACAACTAAACGACTATTAAGTACATCTATAGATTCATCTCTTTGTTTACCATTACCGAAACGTTGTAACTCAGCATATGCTATGTTAGATATTCCATTAATGTCAGTAAGATTCTCATAACCGTAAATCGGTCTGATTGACGTTTGAGCTACACTATTACCTGGGTAACCTATAGGTCCTAGTGTACGGCCACTTCTAAATACTGGAGCTTTAAAGTTACTTGAATTAACATCTAGTAGCGAATCTATTTCAGCTGTTGATGCAAACTCATATGGTCCATTTTGATTAAAATTTAATACCTTATCTTCAATACTAACACCTTCAATCGTAGATATAGCAGCATCAACAAAATTATTACCTACCATTGTTAATGGCACTACTCTTTTAAATTTACCAACTATATCTGTACTACGATCACCACCGTCAGTATAACTGGGTTGCATTGTACTAAGAGGCAAAGGGTTGCCCATTGACCCATATAATGTGGCATTTGTACCAGCAAACTGAGATGCAGCATATACATGGTTATTTGATAAAAGTACAGTTGATCCATCTGATTTATCAGATACAATTAAACCTAAAGTTGCAGCCGAACCTTTATGGTAAATAGAACTAGTACCTCCTTTTAAAGGTCTAAGCTTACTACGATGTTGATCTACTGTAGCTGATTCTAAATCATTCCAATAATTAACTGCAGCTGGTTTTAAATTTTTAGTTGTAGATGAGTTAAGTTTAATTGTTTTTGAATTTTCTGACGATAGATCGTATAACGAACCCATATCCATTTCTGGACTATCAATTTCTGTTTTATTAACCTCAATATCATCATCTAATATAGATAACGAGTTAAAACTAGCCGACTCATGCACATCTGTAATTAAGTCTATACCTGAATGGGTAAATTGACGTGGTATGATCGATTCTTTTGAAAGTTCAGATATATCTTTTTTTGAATTAACATGAAAAACAACAGCTATTTCATCTGTTAATTTACCGCTTTTTTCTTTTAATCCAATAGATACACCGATAGCATTATGCTTATCAAGGAGTAAATGTGATATTTCATTTATACGGGTTTTTATTTCTTTTATATTCATATTATGTAATTGTTATTGTACTGTACTTGGTTGTATCATTAATATCTACGATGTAGTAGGTACCAGTATATATTGGGGTCCACCATATAACTTTTTCAGATACACCGTTAACGGTATCGTTATTATAAATTTCTTCACAAGGTTCAACATTATCTACAGAGGTTTTTCTTATAGCCACATTATTACCTGTTGAAGTTATATCTAAATCGTAATTATGTCCGAGTAATAAACTCAATGTATTTGGACTAAATGCAGTACCATTATAAGTAATAGTTCTTTGTATCGACGACGCTGTAAACTTTAAAACATTATACTCCCCGATATAATCTCCATCCCCATCTATAAACTCAGTAGTTCGTCCTAGATTATTTTCATCTATTGCTTTTTGTATTAATACTGCTGCATCAGCTAATGCTAAGTCTGTAATACTACCTACTGTAGATTTTACTTCATGAGTACCGGATTGATCATAACCAACCATATAATCATTACGCGTTATATTTAATTTCGAAGCAAAATGTGTAAAATTTTTATCGGCCATATACAATATTTATAGTAAAAGTAATAATTATATTAATTTTAAACTTGCCCTATTCTACTACTATCTGTGATTAAATGCATATGATCACCGTTGATAAAATTAATATTAAAAGGTGACCCACCGCTTGGAACATCTCCATCTTGAGAACTATCAATAACAGTAATTGGTAGATTACCTACTACAGGACCAGATGTTGAACCTGTTCTAATATATAACGTATAAGATTGATCCCCATCTGTCAATGAATCGCGAATCGCAGTAAGATCGAAAGTGCCTCTTGTTGAACCATTATTATAAATTAGAATTTCCGATGAACCATTAATCGCTGTAAAGTCATTTGTTGTACCGTTAATAGACCAGTATAAAGTACCTATAAAATTAGTGGTAGTAATAGTGTAAGTATTGTTAGTACCATCTTCGTAAATAGTATCTGGCCCTGTTAATGTATACGTCGTTAAACCTATACCTGCTATTGTCTCTGGATCGACAAGCGGTTCGCTATAATCTGCTATATAATTATAAATAGTATTATTTTTATCAATTAAATTTAAAACAAACATATCTTCTTTTGTTTTTTGACCGTTAATAGCTTTTAAATTTAATTCACTAAAATCGTCATTTAATTTATAAAAATCTAAATTGATAGTAACTGTTTTACTATTTTCGTAATAAAATTTAATAGAGCCTGAACCAGATAATGCACTATTGAAAGGGTAATACTTATGAGAAAAATTATCTAATTTTAATGTATTATCTTGTTGGTATTTTGAATAAAAATTATCTATCGTATTGTCACCATAATCGACGTCTGCCTTATAAAGACTAATACCACCGGAAGATTGGATAACATTTTTAAGATCGAAATTAATATTATTTGTACCAGAATATGCAAAAGTTACTTTTCTATCAAAACTATCAACTGGGAATGATAATGAAGGTAAAATTAAATCACTTCCACCAGATAAAAAGTTAACCGTACCAGGTAATTCAGCTTGTTCGATAACATCATTCCTTGCACTTAAAATAGATGAATTATTAAAGTTAGTAAATATGTCATTGTTTACCGTGATAACTTTATTATTAATGATTTTATAATTAAAATAGTGTATTGCTATTGAATTATTTTGCCTTAGAAACGTAGTAGTTAATATAAACGTGTTATCATAGCTATTATAGTTTAGTTCACTATTAACAATTTTAGTTAACGATACACTAATATCTGAAGTCGAATCATAACTACCATAGTTAAAATTAAATGTATTAAGAAAATAGCTTGAAGATTCTGTATTTCTAGTACTTACTTCATCTATAATTTTCTTATTAGTATCATATTTATAAAGTTCGTAATAAAATGTATTATTACTAGATAAATTCACACCTGATAAACTTAAATTAAATTTATATATAGAATTATTTTCATAACAATCTTTAGTTATGAAAGATAAATCTGGATTAATTATATCTCTTTTAATTATCAACGGAGAATTAACCTGTTCAATAAATTCACCATCATATTTAAATGTATCAATTATTGAAAATGTACTTAAATCAAGACTAAATGTATCTTCATAAACGTTAATATCTAATACATCTGAATTTACAATTTGATTATATAAAGTATTATTAGATTTAAATTTATTGTAAATAGATTTAAAACTGGAACCTGTTAAAGGTATTAATTTTTTCGTAACAACATCTTTAAAATATATTTTCTTAAAACTATTTATTTTATCACTAAAACCAGATAATTGTTCAATATTACTACCATATCTATTTTCAGATATATCAATTGTATTACCTGATTCAAAAGCAGCGTCTTGTATAACTGTTATGTCGGATGAATTTTTAATTACACCTTTATTAGGTATCATTTGAATATATTCATTACCATATATATCTGACTCTATTTTATCCACCGAACCATAATTTGTAAGATCAGTTATCGAATCATCAAAAGTACCGTCATTAGTTATGTTAATTCTTCTATTTTCAATTGATTGATAAGAGTGAAAATAATGATTTCTTTCATCAGCTTTTACACTAGACCGTGAAGAAGAAGATGAAATATTTTTATAACTACTTTTATCAAAATAAAAGTTAAAAGGATTATCTCTTTTTGTATTACTTAAATTAACAATATCACCATATTGGTTAGGGTCTGGAAATATATAACAGAAATTATCTTTTAATTCCGGTTTAATTTTCCTAATATACTCACCATCTACTCTTAAAATAGAAAATTTAGTCGGGTTAAAAAATAAACCAATATCTCTTTCAAAACCGGATGGATATGCTTCTTTGGCTAATGTTGAAGCAAAGTTGATATTAAAGAAATTTTTAGCTTTATTTTTAGCTTCAAACAATCTACCTGAAACAAAATCTGTTTCAGTTGTACTTAGATAATAATAATCAGTACCTACTAAATGCTCAGCTAGTTCAGCTTCATATAAAACTCTATATGTATCTGTACTTTTAGTAATTTTATAATCGATAAAATCATCTCTTTGTAAAAAATTAGTATTTACTTCATTAAATTCAACAACAAGTTTATAGGGGTTTAGTTCAGTAAGGGTAATCTTATTATCATTTAAAACTTGTATTAAGGCTTGGTCGATATCTAAGAAAGCATTTTTATTTATATCATTAGTAATATAAGTTTCATTTGAATTTACTGATGCAGGATTAACATCAAAATAATCATTAAAAGTATCATAACCTAATTCAACATCAATTCTTAAAGAAGAAAGAGAAACTATTTCACCAGTGTAATCTGGACTAATAAAAAAGTTATTAATATTATTTCTAATTTGATCTTTTACACTTAAATTACTCCCCTTACCTTGTTTCTCTCTTAATTCTCTTTGAAATGTATTTCTCTTTTCCCTATAATAGTTTAATATTTCTACAATTTTATCTCTATAGAATGGTATAATTTTAGTAAGAGAATCATCATCATCTAAATCTATGGTATTAAAAAATCTTCTCTGCTCTTGAGTAGAATATTTTAATGTTAAATCATTAAAAAAGTTTTTATAAATTGCTTTAATATTAAGATTATTGTCCTTATTGTTTACAAAATCAGTAGTTTTCCATTTTTCTAAATATTTTTTATATTGATTAAAATTTTCTAGATCATTATTATCAATAACTCTTACATAGTTAAGGTATTCAATAAAGTTGAAAGGTTTATCAACATCAAATTTATCATCGGATAACTTATTAGTTATACTATTGTTGATTACATATTCTGTAAATTTAATCATCTTCTTTAATATTTAATACACGTTTATAACCATCCAAAGATAGGGTTATTACGGGGTAATTAGACTCGCAGCTACATCAGTTACCCCGATAGCATTATTACCGGTTTCGACCGGGGTACCTGTTTTCAATGTATTAAACTGCGGGGTAGCAACAACTCTATTTTTACTATTAATACCTTGATTTTTAGCTGAATTACGAACACTTTCATTACCATCGGTTAATGTTAAAGGTATGTTTGAAAAGGTATGAGTATGCGGATATGTAGCAATTGTATCTGTGCATGAAATCCCAGTCATTGAACCACCGTAGACAGGCACTGTGTTATTACCAGATGGATCTGTCCAAGAATAGTTTACGTAACCAATAATAGCATTCTGCACTGTTTGACCTAAAGCTTGTGTGGTATTAGTAACCTGCGTTTCTGACGGTGCTGTAACATGTTGTAAATAGGTTTCACCTTCAACCGATAAACCTCCACCGATAACGACATTATTATTAACCCCTAAACTACTATCGATTAAAACTTGTCTTTGTCTTTTATTACGTAATCTTAAAATATCTGCACTAATATTAACTACTTTACCGTCAATATTTATTTCATTTTCTGAACCAATATTAACTTGTTGACCTGCTACGTTAGTAATGCTACCAGATATATTAGTCGGTCCGTATGATTTTAAATTAATACCACCAGCACCAACCATAACATTATATCTATTATTAACATTTAAGTTATAAGTACCACCGGGAAGATCTTGAACATCTACATATTCAAGTAATGGTCCAGAATCGCTATTAACGTAAGTAGCATTACTACCTACAAGAACCTCGTTATTAACTAATTTACCTATTGGGTCAAATCTTACACTACCGTAATCGTTCATAACGGTACCAATATTCTCTAATTTATTTTTACTTATTTCAATTATTTCACTACCACCAAGACCGAAATCTCTTTCCTTAATCATTAAGTCAGCTTGAATTTTTAAAATGTCATCACTTAAAGTTTTATCTTGTGGTTTCCAACTACCGTCTTGAGTTGAAGGGCTCTTACCGTCACCGTTAACAAACGATTGACCTGATTCTGATGGCCAAGATTTTACAGTAGTACCTATTTTAAGTTGTGCAGGTTCTTTTGGTTTGCTGGTACCGGCTTGAAGAATAGATAAATTTTTATCAAATATTGGTGTACCACCACCGCCTGCTGCTGAGTTAAATGATGAAATATTTAAACCAGGAAAAAGAGTAGTATCAAATGTATTTATATTATTAAGAGCTGCATATTTGAGAGTATTAATTACCGGGAAAGCTGAAAATGAACCTATTCTTTTTTGCTGAATACTATTAAGTTTTAATATAATATCTCCGTTAGATTTAATATTATTATCCTCAGCGCGTTTAATATCAAACAATTGTTTTTTATCTTGGATAACTCCAAATGCCTGCTTCCATTCATCGAAGAATGCTTCATTTAAGTTACCAATTTTTTTATATTTGTCTCTTAAAATTATTTCATCATAATTCTTACCAGTAAATTCATTTTTAAAACCTTTAACGGTACTAAATTCATCATTAATAACTAACTTTTGATTATTTTTAGTGGCAAGTTCTGAATTAGTATTATTGTTAAATTCTTTAAATGAACCAGAATAATGGGTTAGTTTAATTTTTTCATTATGATCAGTATTATTGATTTCGAAAGTACCACCTTTTTGATTTAGTACATATTTATTTCTATATGTTTTTACATTATAATCTTCTTCAGTAGAGCTGCTATCGTAATTTTCAAACTTACCTGGGTAATCTACTTCATTATCATATATACCTTGCCAATCATCCTTACCAAATGATGTACCCATAATAACAGGAAACTGAGTGTTACCATCTCTAAAAAATACATAAACGTGAGCACCTACACTAGGTATTCCAAACGACCCTTTTGCTTTATTAGAATACGTATTAGGCTTATAATTAAAAGAATACGGATTTACATTATTAATATTATTACTACTATCATTAAAGGCATCGCTCAATCTAAACATACTTTGATCATATATTTCACCACTAGAAGTTGAATTATCTGCACTTAAATTAGTAAAAGAATTGGTATCAGAAGCGGTAGCTTTATTAGTATAATTATTATATCTCTTAGAAGTATTTTCACTTGTTAGTGGACAGCTAACTTCAGCCCAAGGTAATACTGTTTTTAATTTAGCCATAATAGGTTCTAAATTACCATCTATTGATTTGAAGAATTTATCTTTATTATCACCGACCCAATTTTCGTATATAGTGGGTGATAAATGAGGTACAAATACCTTAACCCTACCTCTTTTTTGAGGGTCATTATTTTGGACTACTATACCCAAATACATACTATTAAATTCTTTTTCCATATATGTTTATATTTAAATTAATTATTGCATATTACAATGTTATATTATCAGCAACTCGAAATTTAGTCGGATCTAGACTGTTTAGATATGCAAGTGTTTCATTTTCCTTGCCATATCTTTTTAAATTAATTTTTCTTGCCATAGGATTTTTTTCTTGTTCAACAGCTTCAATTTGAGTTTGTTGTTGGGTTATTGTCGTTGTATTTAATTTAACGTCATCAATAACTTTATCACTATCAAATGAAAACCCAAAACTAGTCTCCTCGGTATTCGCAAAACTCTCAATACCGGTTTTTGATAACCCGGTTACCTGGTCATTAAAAATTGTAGATTCCGGTATACTGTTAAATGTTAAATTGAAAATTTTATCTTTTTGTCTTTTTGTCAAACCATTAACGAAATCTAATTGCGCTCCTGGGTTAAAAGAAAAATCTCTAATTTGTTTATTAGATAAATTTGTCAACATAGATAAAGAACCTAATGAACTTTTACCAGCTATTGTACCTGCTTCAATTTCACTACTAATATTAGTTAATTGACTATTAACTGCACCTGTTAATTTTGTTGTTAAATTTAAATCATCAAAACTTAAGTTTTTATATACCTTAGATAGATTTTTTGCAAAAGCATTTATATTTTGACCAATATTACCATCGATTGCCCCCCAAAGTGCGTTTAAATTCATACTACCTAATTTTGGAAAAGGTATATTTTTAAGTAGTTTAGAAAAATTTAAACCACCTGTAACATTAGATAAACTAAGATTTAAACTAGTCCCAATCATACCAGTTAAATCAAAACCTACTGCACCGTTAATAGTTGAAATTAGGCTAGTTTTAACCATATTGCTCAAGTTTTTAATCTGCGAAGCAGCTAAAGTTTTTAATTGTTTCGTGAGGTTACCCATAATACCCCCAAAATCTACGTTTAGTCCAAATGCCATATAATTATTTACTTGATATACCTATTTCTGTCTATATAATTAATGTATGTTAGTATCTCATGAAAGTCCGATTAGTATTTTAGATAAATCTCAAACATATAATGATTATGATTATGCTCTTGTGCATTTATTCGAAACACATCCTCAATATTATAACTATTTTAAAAATAGTGTTAAACTAGGTAGAGAAGTCCTCTTAGATAATAGTATTTTTGAACTTGGTGAATCATTTGAACCAGGTAAGTTTGCAAAGTATGTTAAAGAATTAAAACCTTCTTATTATATTGTACCAGATGTACTAGAAGATGGTTATGCAACTATTAAAAGTTTCCATGAATTCACTAATAAGTATACGAAGTTACCAGGGTTAAAAATAGGAGCTGTACAAGGAAAGACGTATGATGAAATTGTAGATTGTTATAATTATATGTCGGAAAATGCTGATTATATTGCAATCAGTTTCGACTTTAGTTATTATATTGTAACTGGTAAGGGTAAATCTAAATTAGAAAGATGGTGTGATGGTCGTCGTAGATTGATAGAGCAGTTAAAGAAAGACGGTATTTGGAATAATCAGAAACCGCATCATCTATTAGGTTGTTCATTTGCTAAGGAGTTTAAAAACTACGTAGGTGATAAAACTATTAGATCGGTAGATACTTCTAATCCAGTAGTAGCTGGTATTAAGGAACTTAGA
>TARA_R110002049_G_scaffold7299_2_pt1 | contig 31357 bp, 24 predicted proteins | sample TARA_R110002049 | Tara Oceans TARA_R110002049 (sample SAMEA4396941) | marine metagenome | biome: Polar Biome; feature: [SRF] surface water layer (ENVO:00010504); material: water (ENVO:00002006), including particulate matter (ENVO:01000060) such as... | depth 5 m
GTTACGCCTGGGGAGTATAAGCGCCAGGGTGAGGGCGTTGAGATTACTTATGGGGTTCATGAAACGCCTCTTGGCAGCATGTTTGTGGCAATGACGCCCCGTGGTATTTGTCGCATGGGCTTTATTGATACCACCAGTGAAGAAGAACTGCTAACAAAGCTAGCCATGGAGTGGCCGCGCAGCACCTTCCACCCTAACCGAGTTGCCACGCGCTATGCGGTGGAGGCGATTTTTGCCAAGTCAGAAGAGGCGCCGGCTGCTTTGTCATTGCACGTGACGGGCACCAATTTTCAAGTTGCCGTGTGGCGGGCACTACTCACTATTCCCGAAGGCCAGCTGGCCAGTTACTCGCATATCGCTAGGGCATTAGGCACGCCAAAATCATCCCGTGCAGTAGGTAATGCCGTGGGCGCTAACCCGATCGCGCTGTGGATTCCCTGCCACCGGGTGATTCAGCAAAGCGGTGCGCTTGGCGGCTACCGGTGGGGTGTTGAGAAAAAGCGGATGGTGCAAGCCTGGGAGCTGGCGCTGGCTCACACCGACAACACAGCGCTCGCCCCCAGTTTAACGACCTAATCAATCAGCCCATTAGCATCAAAAAACGGGAAAGGACCAGGGTAGCGCTCGATAAACCCTTGGTGTGTCACCATGCCGTTAGTGGCCGACCATTGGTGTAGCAGGTAACCGGGTGGCTCTAGCTGAAAGCTGGAGGGGCCGTCTGGGCTGAGATCCAAACTCACCTGGTGGGAAACCCCAGGGCAGCTAATCGCCAAAGTGTTAGCAAAGCGCGCTTGGATCGAACGGTGCAGATGCCCGCAGAGCACGCGCTCGACCTGGGCATGTTTGCCAATGACGTCGGCTAGCGCGTCTGGTCGCTTCAGCGGCTGGCGATCCATATGGTCGATGCCACTAACAAAAGGGTGGTGATGCACCATGACAAGAGTCGGTTTTTCAGGGTTTTTTGCCAGGGTGGTGTCTAGCCACTGCAGGCTTTCATTACTTAGCTCGCCGTGGGGTTTTCCCGGTACCGATGAGTCAAGCCCCACCAAGCGAACCGGATAGTCCTCAACGGCCCACTGCAAATAGTCGTGATGCTGGAATAGGTAGCGGTGGTCGGGAAATGCGGCACGTAGATGCTGGCGATCATCATGATTGCCAGGGATCAAGTACACAGGCAGCGTTAATTCAGCCAGGATCTGCTTAAAGGTGGTGTACTCGTCAGGGTGGCCAAAATCAACCAAGTCACCGCTAATTAGCACCAGGTCGGGCCGCGGGGCTAGCTGATTGAGCGTGCTGATTGCATGGCGCAGAGCACTGGCGGTATCTACATGGCGGTAAGAGAGTTTACCGCCCGCCTTGATATGCGGATCGCTGATTTGGGCGATAAGGCACTGCTGGGCATAAGGGTCTTTCTTAATGTTTAAACCTTGATCAGCCATTGGCCATCTCCTTGGCATTAACAGGGGCAGTGGGCTTATCTGGATGAAAAAGCACGCTGGAGGGGAGTGCCAAACCAATCGCGGTACCGTTTGGCCAGCGCTCGCGGGAGGGGGCCTCAATCTGGAGTGTCGAAGTGCCGCCCGTGTCCACCATGAGGCGCTGGGTCTGGCCCAGGAAAATGCTCTGTACCACCCTGCCTTTTACATCGGCTTGGTCAACGGAAACCACCTGAATATCTTCAGGTCGACAGTAAACCATGGGTGCTCCCTGCAAATGGGTGGCGACAAGTTCTCCCCCATGTACGATTAACCCTCCATCGGCTTGCATACCGATAACTTCCAGGCAGTTAACCGCACCAATAAAGTCCGCTACAAAAGCATTGGCCGGTCGGTGATAAATCTCCTGGGGCGTGCCCAGTTGGGCAATGCGGCCTGATTGCATCACTGCGATGCGGTCGCCTAACGCCATTGCCTCGTCTTGATCATGGGTAACATAAACCGCTGTAGTGCCTAGCTCTCGAAGCAACTGGCCAATTTCAATTCTCAGCCGATCACGCAGTTTGGCGTCGAGGGCAGCCAAGGGTTCGTCAAACAGCAGCACCTTTGGGCGAACGGCGATGGCGCGAGCGAGCGCAACACGCTGCTTTTGCCCGCCGGAGAGGGCGTCAATGCGCCGTCCACCAAAGCCTTGCAAGTCGACCATACGCATGACTTCGTCAAGCCGATGGGCGATCTCGCTACGTGGCAAACGCTGTATTTTCAAGCCGTAGGCAATATTGTCGGCAACGCTCATATTGGGAAAGAGGGCATAGTTTTGAAACACCATTCCCACATCGCGCTTCTCAATCGGCAGAGCGGTGACATCACGCTCTCCAAACAGCACTTGCCCGCCTTTGTCGGGGCTTTCCAGGCCGCTAATAATGCGTAGTGTCGTTGTTTTGCCACAGCCAGAAGGCCCTAACAGCACTAACGTTTCGCCCGCGTTGACGTGCAGATCCAGCGGCTGCAGGGCGGTGTTGCCGCCAGCGAAGGTGCGGCTGCATTGGGTAAGCGTAATGCTGACAGATGAACTCATATAAGTTTCTCGAATAAAGCAATCAGATGACTGTAAAGGTGGGTGACGACTCGATTGCTCAGTGTCGCTGCTGGGTGAGTTTTCCTGCCCACTGAATCGCCACCAGCAGCGGCACCACCATGACTAGAAATATCAACGTGTAAGCCGAGCCAACTTCGAGGCGCATGGAGGCGTAGCTATCGGCCAAGCCGACCGGGAGTGTCTTGGTCAAGGGTGTGTGCAGCATCCAGGTAATGTTGAACTCACCAATGGATAGGGTGACCACCATCAACGCGCCCGCCAGAATGCCGCTCATACTGTTGGGGATGACCACTCCGAAAAAGCGTTGCCTGAAACTGGCACCTAAGCTGGCAGCGGCTTCTTCCAGTTGGGGAAGTTTGGCGGTTTGCATCACGGATAGCACCGCGCGCACCATAAAGGGCAGGGTAAACAGCACATGGCCAACAAGAATAAACAGCCAGCTACCGCGAAACTCACGATAGCTGCCGTAGGCGAGTAACAAGGCAAGCGCGGTGGCCAGCCCCGGCACGGCAACCGGTAGCAGCAGGAGCTCTTCAATCGCGTTGGCCCAGCGGCGACGACTGCGTAGCAGACCATAGGCAGCAGGCACGCCAACCAAAATAGTGATCAATAAGCAAGCGAGTGCCAGTTTAATGGAGAGCCAGATGGTATCGGCATAGAGCTGCCACACCTCATTCACCCAGCGCAGCGTCAGCCCACTCTCCAGGCCTACAAAGTAGTTCTCAGTCAGCCCCGCCATGACTGACATGGCGACGGGCACAATCATGAACAAGCACACCAGCAGGGTGAAGCCCAATTGCAGCGTGAAGCGAAGGCGAGATTTCATACCGAAGCCCCTAAGTTGCCGCCTGCCAGCCTACGGGCAAGGCTCAATGCCATCCAGGTGATGACCCCCAATACCACTGAAAGCGCGGCTGCCATGGCGAAATTGGCGTAGTTGGTGAATTCACCGTAGATGTTGAGGGGAAGAATGCTCAATCGCGTACCAAGGGTAAACGCCGTGCCAAACGCGCCCATGCTGGTAGCAAAACAGATAGCCCCAGTAGAAAGCAGAGCAGGTGCAATGCCGGGTATGATGACGTCTTTGGTGACCTGCCAAGTATTAGCGCCTAACGAGCGGGCGGCTTCTTCGAGACTTTTGTCCAGGTTGTCGCAGGCCGCTATCACCGTGGTGATCACGCGAGGAATCGAAAAGTAGAGGTAGCCAATAAATAAACCGGCCAGCGAGTAGGCGAACATCCAGCGCTCGCCAAACAGCCATAGGCTGGTCTGCGCCAGCGCTCCTTGGCGACCACCCAGCATAATCACCAGAAATCCCACCACTACGCCTGGAAAGGCCAGTGGAAAAGTGAGGATCGCCACCAAGGCCGCCTTACCGAAAAAACGGTGTCGAGCCAGGAAAAAGCCAACCGTGCCCGCTATGGCCACCGCCGTGATCGATACAACAAGCGAGATGCCCACGGTGGTCACGAGGCTGATCAAGTACTGGCGATGGGTGAGAATGGTGAGATAGGCGCTGATGCCACTACTTCGGTCAGCCTCGGCACCCATCACTATCAAGCGTGAAAAAGGCAGCAACCAGAAAGCGCAGAAGATGACCAGCGCAGGCATCAACGCTAACAAAGCAATAAGGCTTTTACGCCTCGCTGGGCCTACGCTAGCTGACTGGCGACTAAAGTAAGAAGCAGCCCCAGAGGGCTGCTTGGATGCCGCGGTCATGATTAACGAACCTCCGACAGATACCGCTCAGAGAAGCTGCGTTGGGCAGCCGCCATGGCGGTGTAATCGACAGCTTCTGCGCGGGCATAATCGCTATCCGGTAAGAAGACTTCCCGTGCTTCAGCGGAGATGGCGCTTTCACGTACGGGGCGTAAATAGGCGTCTGCCCATACCGCTTGACCTTGGTCAGACAGCACGAAGTCAAGCACCTGCTGGCCGTTCTCAGGATTCGGACCCTCTTTTACCAGGCTCATCACATAAGGAACGACCACGCTACCTTCTTCGGGAATCACAAACTCAACGTTAGCACCGTCGCTGTGGCGGGCACGGTAAGCGTTGAAGTCGTAATCGAGGAGAATCGGTATTTCGCCAGAAAGCACCCGCGCATAGCTAGTCTGCTTAGGCACAATGGGGTCGTTTTCGGCGAGCTCATTGAAGTAGTCGATGGCGGGGGTGAAATCGTTAAGATCGCCACCCATTGCCAAGTTGACCGCAACGGCGCCTACATAGCCGACAAAAGCGCTGGCGGGGTCAAGGTAGCCCACCATACCTTGGTACTCAGGTTTCAGTAAGTCTTCCCAAGAGGTGGGCACCGGCGCACCATCCAAGGCATCGACATTAACCATAAAACCGAGCGTGCCGGAATGAATGGCGAACCAGTTGCCCTCAGGATCTTTCAGGCCTTCAGGAATCTCATCCCAGTGCTCGGGCTGGTAAGGCGCTACTACATCCTCTTCCATGGCTTGAATGCCAAAGGTCACACCGTAGTAGACGACATCCGCTACCGGACTTGCCGCTTCGGCTACCAGCTGAGCTAAAGACTGGCCGGAGTTCTTGTTGTCTTGCGGTACGCGAATGCCGGTTTCCTGTTCAATCAAGCGTAGCTGTGTGCCCCAGTCGGCCCATTCCGGCGGGCAGTTGTAGCAAATTGCATTATCATTTGATTGCGCAAAAATGCTTCCCGACGAGCTGATAATCGCCGTGGCCAATACTGCCTGATAAAGACGTTTAAGATTCATACCGTGCTCCTCTATAAAGTGCCTAACGTGGACTTGCGGGATGTCGGGTTTCCGACACTTTCGCCCTTACGCAATGCGTGGGGCAGGGGAGCAGGTGTGCAGCTTTCTCCCCGAATCATGGCTAACAAGGTGTGCACCGCGGCTCGCCCAATGTCGGCGCGAGGCTGCTCAATGGTGCATAGCGATGGGTAGAGGTGCTTGCCTAAGGCAATGCCATCAAAGCCCATCACAGAAAGGTCGCCAGGCACGTTAAAACCAGCGCGTTGCAATTCGCCCATCAGGCTGATGGCGAGCAGGTCATTGGTACAAACCAATGCGCTGAGAGCGTCTGGCCCTTGCAGTGCAGGTGTTAGGCTTTTCAGGTCAGCTTGGGTATGGCGGGCCATCTCAACCAACGGACGTGCGATCAGGCCTGCCTCGCGCATAGCGTGGCAGTAACCGTCAAAGCGCTGCCGGGCGCGGTCTGATTGCAGCAGCGGGCCAGCGACCATGCCAATGCGCTCATGGCCCAAAGTAATTAAATGGCGGGTGGCATCAGCGCTGGCGGCGCGGTTATCGACGCCGATGGAGGGGAAACCGCTGTTCCCAGGTGGGTTGTAGACTAGTAAGCACGGGGTGGTTTCGAGACTGAGCTTGTCCAGCACGGCACTGTTATCGGCTTCAGCCACGGTAAGCACCAAGCCATCCACGCGCTGACGCAGCATCTCCTCAACAATGTCACCCTCCCGGCTGGGCGAGTATTCGCTGGTGGTAACGATCAGTGAGTAACCAGCCGCTCTGGCTGCCACTTCCATGGCTTGTAGTTGCTCCGCAAACACCGGGTTATCGAGACTCGGTACCATGACGCCAATCATCTGCGTGGCTTGCGAGCGTAGCTGTTGAGCGACCTTGTTGGGCCTGAATGACAGCTGTTGAGCAGCGCTAAAAATTTTTTCGCGGGTCGCTGGGCGAACTAGATCGGGGCTTGAAAAAGCCCGCGCCGCGGTTGCCCGGGAAACCCCGGCTAGTTTGGCCACACTGACTAAATCGGACATAGAGAGTCTCTATAAATGAAAAATGAGATCGATCTCATTTGTTGTTGATCAGCCTAAAGTTGGCGTGTGACAAATTGATGGCGGTAAGAAGTATTTTTGAAGTACGGTTTTGAGTGTCATTAAAGAGGGAGTGTGATGAAGAGGGCACTGGTCGATGAGCTTGGTCACAATTGCGCTGATGCTCCCAGGTCGCTACAGTCTCGCTCTTGTTCACCTGGGCGGGATAACGTGATGGCCACACTAATGATTCAAGGCACCACCTCGGATGCAGGTAAAAGCACTGTGGTGGCTGCGCTCTGCCGTGCACTGGCAAGGCGTGGTATATCAGTGGCGCCGTTCAAACCCCAGAACATGGCGCTGAATAGCGCAGTGACCAGCGATGGCGGCGAGATTGGCCGCTCCACGGCGCTGCAGGCCCAGGCATGCTATTTGGCCCCTCATAGCGATATGAACCCGGTACTGCTAAAGCCGGAAACGGATCGTGGCGCCCAGGTGATTTTGCGCGGCAAGGTGCATGGCCATATGGATGCGCTGGATTACCATGCCTATAAACGCACTGCAAAGGCGAGCGTAATGGCGGCTTGGCAGGCACTGGAAAGCCGCTTCGATGTGATTATTGCCGAAGGCGCGGGTAGCCCTGCAGAAATTAATCTTCGCGAAGGCGATATTGCCAATATGGGTTTTGCCGAAGCCGCCGACTGCCCAGTGCTGCTGGTGGGCGATATTGACCGCGGCGGTGTATTTGCCCAGTTGGTGGGCACGCTGGCGCTGCTAAGTGAGAGCGAGCAGGCGCGCACCAAAGGTTTTATTATTAACCGCTTTCGAGGAGATATTGCGCTGCTGGAACCGGGGCTTGATTGGTTGGAAGCGCGTACGGGTAAACCGGTACTGGGCACGCTGCCCTATCTGCAAGGGCTGGTGCTCGATTCTGAAGATAGCATTGGGGTGACCCAGGTCGAGAAGCAGAGCAAGGTTCTTACTATCGTCGTGCCAGCGCTTCCACGCATCAGTAACCACACTGATTTCGACCCGCTGCGCTTGCACCCTCAGGTGGCGCTGACCTTTGTGGGGCCCGAGCAGCCGATTCCTGCTGCTGACGTGATTATCCTGCCTGGTAGTAAAAGCACTGCGAGCGATCTTGCCTGGTTACGGCGCCAGGGCTGGGATAAAGCCATTCTGCGCCACCTGCGTTACGGCGGTAAGGTGTTAGGTATTTGCGGTGGCTTTCAAATGCTGGGCGAGTGGGTGGATGACCCTGATGGGCTGGAGGGCCAGCCGGGGAAAGAAGCAGGATTGGGACTGCTGCCGCTAACAACGCGTATGATGGCGGGCAAACAGCTGCGAAATGTGAGCGGCATAACGGTTACTGAAGGCGCGACAGTCACCGGCTATGAAATCCATAATGGCGTGAGCGAAGGGGCTGCCTTGAATTCCCCCTTATTTACTGTGGATGGTCGCCCGGAAGGTGCCGTTAGCGGTGATGGACAGATTCTAGGAACCTACCTGCATGGCTTGTTTGACCATCCCGACGGCTGCCAGGCACTGCTGAAACAGTTAGGTTTGGTTAACGGTGAACAAAGCGATTATCAAGCCCACCGAGAGCGTGAGCTTGATCGCTTGGCCGATATGCTGGAAGCCCAGGTCGATATTGAGGCGGTTATTGCTCTGATTGATGCTGGCGCTTCGCCATCACGGTGATTTCAACATTGCTACCGCCGCATATATGGGGGGATTCGGTACAGGTGCGCGCCGGGTAGCGGCCGGGTTCAAAATACTCGGCGTAAACACCATCCATGTCTTGAATAGCGTGTAAGTCAGTAATATGGATATCCACGCGCACTACATCGGCAAAGCTACCACCTTCCATTTCAAGCATGCGCAAAAGTGCGCGCATCACAAGGCGCGTCTCTTCTTTAATATTTCCCCGTGCGGCGTGGCCGTTGGAGAGGTCGGCGACGGTTAGCCCTGAAATAAACACATAGTGATCATCTATGACCATGTGGCTGCCGGGGAAACTCGGGGTGGGCATGGTGGGGTCATTCGTAAAGGTGGTCATGTTAGCTCCTTCTAAGTCAATGTTCACATTTACAGTGACTGACGACAGCCTGTTGGCAGTCGTGTTCAGTATCAGTATAAATGAATGGTCTATCGCGTGGCACAAGGCACTGTCCAAACGGCGGTGATTGCTCTAGGCTTGCGGCTTTTCAGTCGGCGAGGTTGATTCCAATGAAGGTCGTACACGTTAACGCAGAGGCCCAGCGCAATGCCTGTCTGGCGCGTTTATGCGCTGAAGTTTACGGACAAGATGCCGGTCTAACGCCGCTTGTCGTGTTTGCCGGCACCTGCAGTGTGTTCTTTCCACAAGAAGCTGCACGATTATTTGCTGCCGTTGATGCCCAGGGTAAGCCTCAAGCGTTGGCACTACTAGTGCTGGACGAAGAAGGCGTGGGCATGACGGTTACCCACGCCTGCTCGCTTGACCAAGCAGACGCCCAGCAGCGCTTGATTAGTGAACTTACCTTGAAAGCCCCTTTGCGCGTCGATGTGGATAGCGCCGAGCAGGAAGCGTTCTACCAGAAGAGTGGTATCAAGCGTTGGTTCGGCGGGGCAGGGGGTAAACGCATTGGTTTAGGCGCGCGCCACCCCGCCAAAAGCGTCAATGAGCTGGCACCTACCCTGAGCTTGGATGACGCGCTGATTCTGCGTCGTTTTAAACACGACCCAAAAGCATTTGAGCAGGCGAAGCAGGCATTTTTAACCGGGCTTGACCACTTTCCTACCGTTTTATAAGGCACTTTGTTGCGTAAAAGCTTGCTACTTTTTACTTTTTCGCCAGTTCGCGCATGGCGGTTTCTAACCCTTCAAGCGTCATGGGATACATACGATCTTCGATAATCTCGCGAATGAGTTTGGTCGAATAGGTGTACTCCCAGGCGCGAGGCGGCAAAGGGTTAAGCCATGCCAAACGCGGAAACGTGTCACATAGGCGCTTCAGCCAAACGCCGCCCGGTTCGTCGTTAAAGTGCTCAACGCTACCGCCTGGATGGGAAACTTCGTAGGGAGACATCGCAGCGTCACCTACAATCACTACTTGGTAATCCGCGCCATAGGTGTGTAATACATCCATGGTCGGAATGCGCTCGTTGCCCCGGCGCAGGTTGTTTTTCCAGACGCCTTCATATAGGCAGTTATGGAAGTAGTAGTGCTCCAGGTGTTTAAACTCGGAGCGGGCCGCCGAGAATAGCTCTTCACACACGCGAATATGATCATCCATCGATCCGCCCACGTCCAAAAACAGCAGCACTTTAACGGCGTTGTGGCGCTCGGGGCGCATCTGCACATTAAGTAGCCCGGCATCTTTGGCGGTTTCGCGGATGGTGCTATCTACATCGAACTCATCCTGCGCCCCTTGGCGGGCAAACTTGCGCAGCCGCCGGAGCGCCATCTTGATATTGCGCGTGCCGAGCTCCAGCGAGTCATCGTAATCCCGAAAGCGCCGCTCGTCCCACACCTTGGTGGCGCGGCGGTGGCGCGAGCCATCCTGGCCGATCCGGATGCCTTCCGGGTTGTAGCCATAGGCGCCAAAGGGGCTAGTGCCGCCGGTACCGATCCACTTGTTGCCGCCTGCGTGGCGCTCTTTCTGCTCTTCCAGGCGTTTTTTAAACGTCTCGATGAGCTCTTCGAGGCCGCCCAGGGATTCGATCTTGGCTTTTTCTTCATCGGTGAGCTGTTTTTCAAACTCGCGGCGCAGCCACTCATCGGGGATCAGCGCCTCAATGGCGGCGTCCATGTCCTCAAGGCCTTTAAACCAGGCGGCGAAGGCGCGATCAAAACGGTCGAAGTGGCGCTCATCTTTCACCATCACCGTGCGCGCTACCTGATAAAACGCCTCCATATCGGCGAACACCACGCCGCGCTCCACTACGGCATGAAGATCTAAAAGCTCGCGCAGTGAGACGGGCACGCCCGCGCGCTTTAACGTTTCGAATAGGCCAATAAACATGGCTTAGCGCCCTGTGTTCTTCTGGCGACGCATCATGAATGCCAAGCGCTCGAGCAACTGGGTGTCCTGCTCATTCTTGACCAAGGCGCCAGCCATGGGCGGCAAGGCCTTTGCTGGGTCGCGGTTATAGAGTGCTTCTTGCGCCAGCTCGTCGGCCATCAGCAGTTTGAGCCAGTCGACCAGCTCGGAGGTGGAAGGCTTTTTCTTAAGGCCGGGCGCCTTGCGAAGCTCGAAAAACACTTCTAACGCTTCGCTGACCAGCTTAGGGGCGATAGCTGGAAAGTGAACATCGACAATCGCCTGCATGGTCTCGCGGTCGGGGAATTCGATGTAGTGAAAAAAGCAGCGGCGCAGAAAGGCATCCGGCAGCTCTTTTTCGTTGTTGGAGGTGATAACAATGATCGGGCGCTGCTCGGCACGGATGGTTTCGCCGGTTTCGTAAACGTGGAATTCCATACGATCCAGTTCCTGGAGCAGGTCGTTGGGAAATTCGATATCGGCTTTATCGATTTCATCGATCAGCAGCACCACGCGCTCGCCAGCGGTAAAGGCTTCCCACAGTTTGCCAGGCTTGATGTAGTTACCGACGTTCTCGACACCTTCCACGCCCAGCTGTGAATCCCGCAGGCGGCTTACCGCATCGTACTCGTACAGCCCCTGGGCCGCCTTGGTGCTGGATTTGATGTGCCAGGTGATCAACTGAGTATCGAGAGATTCAGCCAACTCTTCAGCCAGCAGTGTTTTGCCGGTGCCTGGCTCGCCTTTGATGAGAAGCGGCCGCTCAAGTACTACGGCGGCATTTACCGCCTGCTTGAGCGCATCGGTTGCGATATAGGAAGAAGTGGAATCAAACGCCATGTGAGAGCCTCAGCTTGCCGAAAGCGGGTTTATAAAAGGATAAACGGATTCAAACAAGTGTACGTGAGGCTGGCCTCCCAGGCCAAGCGGTAGGGCCGTCAGCCGTCAGGCCTTATTCGGTGGCACGATGCCCTGGCGCTGCATTTGCCGATACACCGTTGGCCTTGAAACGCCCAGTTCACGGGCAACGGCGCTGATATTCCACTGATGTTGCTGAAGTCGTGTGACGAGGTGACTATCGGCGGTTTCCCTTGCAGGGGTGGTTAGCGAAGGCGCGTGGGTAATGCGTTGGCTCAGGCACTGTTCGGGCAAGTCGTAAACGGTGATTTCATCGCTCTCGGCAGTCACTAAGGCAAACGCCAGGGCGTTTTTAAGCTGACGAATATTGCCGGGCCAGGCGTAGGCGAGCAGGGCGCTGATGGCATCGGCCCGTAGACGGGTCGATTGGCTGCCGCCGCGCTCGCTCACCACATCGTTAAACACCTGACGAATCACGTAGAGCTTGTCGGCGCGTTCACGCAGCGGAGGCAGGCGCAGCTGGGCGCCGTTTAAGCGGTAGTAGAGGTCTTCGCGGAAGGCTCCCTCCTCAATCAACTTGTCGATATGGCGGTGGGTGGCGGTGATCACGCGGAGGTCGACCTTGACGGGTTTGTTCGCCCCCAGCGGCATCACTTCACGCTCGGCGAGTACACGCAGCAGGCGGGTTTGCAGGGCCAGCGGCATATCGCCAATCTCATCTAAAAACAGCGTGCCGCCATGGGCCTGGGGGATGAGCCCGCGCATGCCTTTTGCCCGCCCGCCGGTAAACGCGCCGGGCTCGTAACCAAACAGCTCACTTTCGATCAGCGCTTCGGGAATGGCGGCACAATTCACCGCAATAAAAGGCCCTTTTGCGCGGTTGCCGCTGTCGTGCAGGGCACGGGCGACGACCTCTTTGCCGGTACCGGTTTCACCGCTGATCAGCACGTTGACACTGGCTTCGTTACGCAGCCTTTCTGCCAGTTTTTGCAGCTTACGTATGGCGGGGTCGTCAGCACCCAGCCGTGCTAGCGGCTTGGGCAGCGTGGAAGTTGTCTTATTCAGTGGCGCAGTGCGCGGCCTACGCGGTTCCAGCAGGCTAATAAAATAAATGGCGTTGCTCGCACGGGCACGGAACGCGCGAAGCTGGTCATCGGTGGCGCTGTTAATGCTTAGCACATCGGCAATCTCGCATTCAAACAACTCGCTGAGCATCGGCGCGTGCTGAGCGGACCACGGTGGCCAGCGGCGCTGGTGGTCGGCGATCAGTTCGCGACCGACGGCATTGGCGGCGATCACTTGGCCGTTCTCCTCAATGGCGATGAGACCACGCCCGTTCACATGGACAAACTCTCGGGAGGTATCCAGCCGCACCATCAAACAGTCGCGGTAACGCTGTAGAAAGTAGGCGTCTTCGATCATGCGGGCGTAAAGCGTGACCAGCGATAGGCTGAAATTCTGGCTTTCATGCTGGGCAGGCGATTGCAGCGCCGAGATATCCAACACGGCCATCACGTTGCCTTGCGGGTCGGCGATGGGGGCAGCGGTGCAGGTGAGCGAAATATGCGTGGCGTCGAAGTGTTCCTGGCGGTGGCAAATAATGGCTTGGCGGTCGTGCAGGCAGGTACCTACGGCGCAGGTGCCCGCGAAACGCTCGTCCCAATCCGCACCTAAATAGAGGCCCGCTTTGCGCAGCTGCTGGTCTTGGTTTGGGTTGCCGCGAAACTCGACGGTAATGCCGCGATGGTCGGTAAGCAGCAGCACATAGCCCAGTTGGGCGATTTGCCCGTAAAGCTGCTCGACCCCGGCGCGGGCAACGTGCAGCAGTTCATCGACAGATTCACGATGTTCTATGAGTGTTTGCTGAGGCACCACGCGGGCAGGACGTGGCTTCGTGGGGTCGAGCTGGTACTCGTTCAGGCAGCGCAGCCAAGATCGCCGAATCATGGGTTGAGCCGGTAGTTGTGGTATTTCCAAGCCTTCGCCGAGCTGGAAAATATGCTCGATATGCTGGCGCTGAACGGATTGAAGCCGTGCAGGTGGCGACTGAGTTGGCATGGCGTTTTACGCTCTGGGGCTTGTTGTTGTTCTTCAAGCCTATGCGCTCTGGGGGCGGTGTCAACGTGAGTGTATTACGTCGTTAGTCGTGCGTTACACCTGTAACGTTTGACTGTAAACGGCGTGACAGGTGTACGTGTTTTGCAACGCCTTAGCGAAAGCAGATTAAATTACATTGTATTTATTTTTCAATCGCTTATTGATGGTTTGGTGTATTTGGCACGGCGGGTGCTTGGGGTTGGGTGTCTTATCGACAGTTCAACAATAACAACGACCCTGGAGTACCCGCGATGACTGACACACAAGTACGCACACCGCAAAACGCTACCAGCACCGTCAACGCATGGCTGCATGACTTTGATGAGGCGCTGCAAGCGCAGGATATTCAGCGTGTGCTATCGCTATTTAACGACGAGTGCTATTGGCGCGACTTTCTTACCTTTACCTGGAATTTAAAAACCTGCGAAAGCAAAGATGATATCCAGGCGATGCTGAACGCCACGCTAGCCAATACCCTACCCACGCAGTGGCAGATTGAGGGCGAGGCCAGCGAAAACGGCGATATCGTTGAGGCGTGGTTCACCTTTAAAACAGCCGTGGCTAGCGGCAAGGGTTACTTGCGCCTGAAGAACGGCAAGTGCTGGACACTGCTCACCACCATGCAGGCGCTGGATGATTTTCCAGAGCCGCGCAATCATCACCGCCCCAAAGGGGCAGAGCACGGTGCCAACAAACAGCGGGAAACCTGGCTGGAGGCGCGGAAGCGCGAGGAAGCCGAACTGGGCTACACACAGCAACCCTACTGCGTAATTATCGGCGGTGGCCAGGGCGGGATTGGCCTTGGGGCGCGGCTGAAACAGATGGGCGTGCCGACCATTATCATCGAGCGCAACGAGCGCGCGGGGGACTCCTGGCGCAACCGCTATAAATCGCTCTGCCTGCACGATCCAGTGTGGTACGACCACCTGCCCTATATCCCCTTCCCCGAGAACTGGCCGGTGTTTGCCCCGAAAGACAAGGTGGGCGATTGGCTGGAAATGTACACAAACGTGATGGAACTCAATTATTGGGGTGCCACCGAGTGTCAGAATGCACGCTTCGATGAAGCCGCAGGCGAGTGGATCGTGAACGTGAAGCGTAACGGCGAGGAGATCACGCTACGCCCGAAACAGCTGGTGATGGCCACCGGTATGTCCGGGGTGCCTAACTTGCCCAAATTTCCAGGAGCCGAAAGCTTTAAAGGCGAGCAGCAGCACTCCAGTCAGCACCCAGGGCCGGATGCTTACGCGGGTAAAAAGTGCGTGATCGTAGGCTCGAATAATTCTGCCCACGATATTGCCGCGGCACTATGGGAGCACGATGCCGATGTGACCATGCTGCAGCGTTCCTCGACCCATATCGTCAAGTCGGATTCATTGATGGAAGAAGTGCTGGGGCCACTCTACTCGGAGGAGGCGGTGGCCAGTGGACTGACCCATGACAAAGCCGATCTGATTTTTGCCTCGATTCCTTACAAAGTACTACCGGACTTCCAGCGCCCAGCGTTTGATGCCATTAAACAGCGCGACGCTGAGTTCTATCAAAAGCTGGAAGACGCGGGCTTTATGCTCGATTTTGGCGACGATGAATCCGGCCTGTTTTTGAAGTACCTGCGCCGTGGTTCGGGTTACTACATCGATGTCGGCGCCTGTGACTTGGTGGCTAATGGAGATATCAAGCTGCGCAGCGGCGTAGGGATCGAACGAATCAACCCACACTCCATCACGCTGACCGATGGCAGTGAGTTAGAGGCAGATTTAATCGTTTATGCCACCGGCTACGGTTCCATGAATGGCTGGGCGGCGCGGCTTATCTCTCAGGAAGTGGCGGATAAAGTGGGCAAGTGCTGGGGCCTGGGCTCCGACACCACCAAAGACCCCGGCCCCTGGGAAGGCGAGCTACGCAATATGTGGAAGCCCACCCAGCAGGAAGCGCTTTGGTTTCATGGCGGCAATCTGCACCAGTCCCGGCATTACTCGCACTATTTGGCACTGCAGTTAAAGGCTCGTATGGAGGGGCTGGAAACGCCCGTCTATGGACTGCAGCCAGTTCACCATACGTCGTAACAGGAAGCGTAAGCCATGAGTCAGACAAGCATGCAGGCAGCGGTTTGGTATGCCGCCAAAGATTTACGCGTTGAGCAAGTCTCGGTTCCCACTATCAGCGACCCCCATGAAGTGAAGGTGAAAGTGGCTGCTTGTGGTATTTGTGGCAGCGACTTGCATGAGTATGCCGCCGGGCCGATTTTTATCCCGGTGGGCAAGCCGCACCCTATTAGCGGCGAACAGGCGCCGATCATCATGGGCCATGAGTTCGCTGGGGAAGTGGTAGAAATTGGCGAGAAAGTAACGCGGGTGAAGGTAGGCGACCGCGTGGCGATTGAGCCGATTCTCTCCCCCAATAAGGATGGCGCTTACCAGATGGAGCGCTACAACCTCACGCCCTTGCTGGGCTTTCACGGCCTCTCGGGCGGTGGCGGCGGCTTTTCCGAGCTCACCGTGATGGGCGAGCATATGGTGCACAAGCTGCCGGATGATCTCAGCTTCGAGCAGGGTGCGCTGGTAGAGCCAGCTGCTGTGGCGCTGCATGCGGTGCGCCAAAGCTGCCTGAAAGCTGGTGATAGTGCGGCGGTGTTTGGTGCCGGGCCGATTGGCTTGATGACCATCGAAGCGCTAAAAGCAGCAGGGGCTGCGCAGATTTATGCGGTAGAAGTGGCGCCTTCACGGAAAGCCAAAGCCGAAGCGTTAGGGGCCATTGTGGTTGACCCGCAGCAGGACGATGTGGTGGAGAAACTGCAAGCTTTGAGCGGTGGCGGGGTGGACGTGGCGTTTGAAGTCACCGGCATTCCTGCCGTGCTCAACCAAGCGCTGCACAGCACCCACGAAGGTGGCGAAGTAGTGGTAGTGAGTATTTGGGAAGGCGAGGCCAGCTTTCACCCCAACGACTTGGTGATTAAGGAGCGCACCATGAAGGGCATTATTGCCTATCGCCATGTGTATCCGGCGGTGATGGCACTGATGCAGCGGGGCTACTTTCGCGCTGAGGATATGGTTACCCAACGTATTCCATTGGCAGACATTGTGGAGGAGGGCTTCGAGGCGCTGCTAAACGATAAGGCCCAGGTGAAAATTATCGTCACTCCCTAGGGTTACCTTCCGGCATAGCGTAAGGCCATCTTCGGATGGCCTTTTTTGATGCGGCTTTGTCGCTACTCGGCATAGATCATTTTGCGCGTCATACCGCCATCGGCCACAAAATTTTGGCCGGTGATAAAGCCTGCCTCTTTGGCGAGCAGAAAACGGGTAAGTGCGGCAATATCCTTGGGGGTGCCAACGCGCCCCACCGGGTGCTGCTCGTGGTCAACGGCACGGTGCTCCACCGGTTGCTGGTGGCTGGGCTTTTGCCAGTCGCCAACTTCAATCCAGCCTGGGCTGATGGCGTTGACGCGAATATCAGGGCCGAGGCTGACTGCCAAGGCGTGAGTAAGGGCGACGATACCGCCTTTGCTGGCGGCGTAGGCTTCGGTATCCGGCTCGGATTGAATCGCTCGTGAAGAAGCCATCAGCACGATGCTGCCGCCGTGAGGGCGTAAATACTGCGCCCCATGTTTTGCACACAAAAAGGCGCCGGTGAGGTTGGTGTTTAAGTAGGCTTGCCACGTATTCAGTGAAAGCTGCTCTACCGGGCCATGGAAGGGGTCTGCGATGCCTGCGTTATGCACGATGCCGTTTAACTGGCCAAAATGGCTGGTGGCTTTTTCGAGGCTGCTAGCTACCTGCGCCTCATTGCTGGCATCCGCCATAAGTGTTAGCAGGTTCTCACGGCGGGGCAGCCGCTCAGCGGCCGCACTTAGGGCTTCTTCATCAATATCGGTAATGGCAACGCGGTAGCCGCCGGTGAGCAGCGTGTGGGCGATACCGAGGCCAATTCCCTGGGCACCGCCAGTGATATAGATGGTTTGAGGTGTGGTCATCACTGTTTTCCATAGTGGGGGGAGCGGCTACAAGTGGCAGCCGTATGAATGTGAAATATTGATACAACTAGCGACAGCCGATGAATTAATGCATACATTTAGACTAATTAAATCAGCTTAGCTGCACAATTCCCGATGGATTATTAGATATGCTGTTATCTAACCCGCGAGGTTTGAAAATAGTGGAAAGTGAACAGGCTCGGCTAGAGGCGCTGCACAGCCTAGCCATTTTGGACACCCCGCCAGAAGAGCGTTTTGATCGGATTACCCGGCTCGCAACGTACCTGTTTGGGGTTGATATCGCACTGGTCTCGTTGGTGGACGAACAGCGCCAGTGGTTCAAATCTCGCCAAGGCCTTGCGTTAACCCAGACCTGCCGTCAGGAGTCATTTTGTGCCCATGCTATTCAAGGGGAAGGTATTTTTGAAATAGAGGATGCCAGCAAAGACTCTCGTTTCACCGACAACCCGCTTGTGACGGTCAGCCGAGGCATCCGGTTTTACGCCGGTGTACCCTTGAACACTTCATCAGGTTTTAGGGTGGGGACACTGTGTATTATTGATACCAGCCCCCGACGGCTGGATGACGCACAGCGCCAAGCGCTGATCGATCTTGCTGCTTGTGCCGAAGAAGAGATGAATCGAAGCGGGCTCGAAAGTGAGCTTTCGAGAATGCGTGAAACACGCAGTCGCTTAGCGGAGGATGAAAAACACCAGCGCTTATTGGTGGCTGCACTCTCTTCGCTGAACGAGATTAGTACCTCAAGTGATTTAAGCTTTGCCGAGCAGCTACAAGCATTGTTGGCCCTAGGGTGTCGATATTTACAAATGCAAATCGGTATTGTCAGCCGTATCGAGAATGACCTGTTTAAGGTTGTTTCAATCCTGGCGCCACAGGATGTAACGCTAAATGCTGGCCAGTGTTTACCTTTGGCCAATACCTATTGTGATATGGCGCTAACCGCTGGCGGCTTTTTGGCCATACACAATGCAGGCCAAGAGCCTGCACAACATCATCCTTGCTATACCACGTTTGGATTAGAAGCCTATATCGGTAATGTTGTTTATGTGGATCAACAGCTGTTCGGTACCGTTAGTTTCTCTTCATTAATCCCGCGTGGGGCTGCTTTTGCAGAAACCGACAAGCTATTTTTAAAACTGCTTAGTCGGTGGATAGGTGCCTCATTAGAGCGTCAGCGCGTTGATACGTTAAAAAATGAGTTTGTATCTACCATCAGCCATGAGCTGCGTACGCCACTCACTGCCGTTTCCGGTGGGATTAAGCTAGTGCTCGGCGGTGCGACTGGTGAGTTAACAGATAAAACCCAACAGATGCTTGCTATGGCACTCAAGAGTAGTGAGCGGCTGGGTATGCTCATTAATGATCTGCTTGATATGGAAAAGCTGCTTGCTGGCCAGTTTTCGTTTGTTTTTCAACCGCATTTATTGAGTGCGTTATTAACTACCTCACTTCAGGAGAATCAGCCTTACGCGATTCAGTACGGGGTCTCCCTCAAATTGCTACCACTACCGGCGGATCGGTTAATCAAGATTGATGCGCTACGTTTTCAGCAAATCATGACTAACTTACTTTCAAATGCAGCAAAATTTTCCATGCCGGGAGACGAGATCGTTATTTACTGTGATGTGTGTGATGAAAGTACCCGCATTAATGTGAAAGACGTTGGCTGTGGTGTTCCCAATGAGTTTAGAAGCCGCATATTTCAAAAATTCTCTCAAGCAGATGCTAGTGATTGCCGAGTTAAAGGGGGAACAGGTTTGGGTCTTTCGATCAGTAAAGCATTAACTGAAAAAATGGGCGGTGACATTGGTTTTACTTCTCGTGAAGGTGAAGGCAGTACATTTCATGTCACGTTTCCTTGGGTGAAGGAAGAAAATCGTGAAATATTTTAACTCGCTAGTCTGGCCTGGTGGTTCTAGTTTTTCTGCGGGTATGTGGTTGCTAGCAGCGCTTTTAGTACTGGGCGTGGTTGGTAATATGCTGCAACTGTCCGTTTTGTTTAATGTTTATTTCTTGTTTGGGTCAGTGGCGGTGATGCTGGCTATAGCTTGGTTAGGCTCCGGCCCCGCGATTTTAGTAGCGTTGGTATCTGGGGTTTACACTTATGTTTTTTGGGAAAACCCAGTCACTGTGGCGGTGTTCGTGCTTGAGGCCGTCGTCGTCTCTTGGCTTTATCACTACAAAATTAAAAACCTTATTATCGCTAGCCTTATTTTTTGGATAGCAATTGCGGCGCCAATCGATTTTATTTTTTTTCCGTACTTGCTGGGGTGGAGTCAAGAACTAACGCTACTGGTGTTTTTAAAGCAGGCGGTGAATGGCGTGCTAAATGCCGTAATCGCCAGTGCGATTATTATTGCCTGTGGTTTATCAAAGTGGACTTGGCTGCCTACTGCCGGTGCATTGGTGAAGCTACGTCATCTACTCTTCTGTGCACTGCTTTCCGTCACGCTAATGACAGGCACTCCGCTGATTCTCTACGAAGGCCATTCTATGCGGCAGGGCCAGGAGAGTTTTGTCGATCAAACCATGGTTGCACTTGGTAATGAGCTGATTGAGCGCTTAACTGAACCAGGTGCCGAACAACGCTATATGTATCACATTGGCCGGGTTCGAGGTGGGAGTGACGTCAGTATTGGCTTATTAAGTGCGAGTGATGAGCTAATTAGCCAAGTAGGTAACCTTAACTCTTTAACACTTGAGCCTGGCGATGAGTTACTGCCGGTTAACCAGCGAATCATGATGTGGCTACCCGGCGGCTTGGAAAACCCGGCGGTTCGTTTTGCGCAAGGCCAGTACACTTTGCGCATGCCCGCACAAGGGGTTGACGGTGTCGACCAAATTATATTGGAAACCTCTGCATTGCCGACCGTACGAGCGATGGAGGCGTACCGCACGGTACTGTTCTTGATGTTATCTGGGGTTATAGGCTTGGGGATTTTAGTGGCGGAGCTGTTAAGCCGTATGATTACCAAGCCCCTGACACGCCTTGGCAAAAGCGGTCAAACCTTAAGCCATACGATTGGAAACGGCGAAACGCCCCAGTTACCCCGTAGTCGTATCGTTGAGTTTCAGCAGCTTTCTGATTTACTTGGGGATATGTCCGTTGAGTTGGCTGGGGCGTTTAAGCGCCTGCGCCATACCCAAAGCAACCTAGAACAAGAAGTGGAACAGCGCACGAGAGCGCTTGCCAGTAGCAACGATTTGCTTAGCTCAGTACTCAATGCCGCAGAAGATTTTGCCATTATTGCGACCGATACCCAGGGAACAGTGATGCTGTTCAATAAAGGCGCTGAGAATATGCTGGGTTTCGCGGCGAAGGATGTGGTTGGCCAACATACACCGATGCTCTTTCACGATGCAGATGAAATTGAGCAGCGTCTGAATGAATTAAACCTTGGCGCAGGTCGCTCATCCTCACCGTTTGAGCTCTTCAAGCATTTAGCTTTGATGGATAAGCGCGAAGCAAAGGAGTGGGTATATGTCACACGTTCAGGAAAACGTCTACCCATAAAGCTTGTTATCACTACGATCCAGGATCAGCAAGGAAACATCACCGGTTACCTGGGCGTTGCTGAAGATATTTCAGAATCCAAGCGCATCGAGCAGATGAAGAATGAATTTATCGCCACGGTAAGTCATGAGTTACGTACGCCCTTAACCTCCATTTCAGGAGCATTGGGAATGGTGTCTGCGGGAGCGCTGGGCAGCGTGCCTGATAAAGTTATGCAGATGGTAAGCATCGCCCATAAAAATAGTCAGCGCTTAACGCATTTGATCAATGACCTACTGGATATTGAGAAAATAGCTGCAGGGAAATTAGCTTTTGATATGCAGTGGCAGCCATTGCAGCGCTTGCTTGAAAGCTCAATTGAAGAAAATCGTCACTACCAGCATGAGCGTCGTGTCAGTCTTAAGCTTCATAACCCTTTTCCAGAAAGCCAAGTCAGGATCGATGGTCAACGCCTTCAGCAGGTAATGGCCAATTTATTATCCAACGCAGTGAAGTTTTCGCCTGAAGGCGGCAATGTTGATATCGTAGTCGAAAAGCAGGCGCACAAAATTATCGTTAATATAAAAGACGATGGGCCAGGCATTCCTGATACGTTTAAATCTCATATTTTCAACAAGTTTGCGCAGGTAGACGCCTCTGACTCCCGTGCTAGGGGAGGGACAGGCCTAGGGTTGGCGATTACCAAAGAGCTGGTGGAGCATATGGGCGGCGAGATGGGGTTCATCTCCGAAGAGGGGCTGGGAAGCTGTTTCTGGTTTGCATTGCCTGTCCATCCTTCAGAAGTGGTTAACGCACTTGTTGATCATCAATGGAGTAAAGGCCATGTGCTCATCATAGAAGACGACCCTGGGGTTGTACGTGTTTTGCAGGAAACGCTTATTCAGGCAGGTTACCGAGTAGACACGGCTGTCAATGGCGCGATGGCGCTAGAGAAGCTAGCCCGCCACCATTACGATGCCATTACGGTAGATATTGGCTTGCCCGATATGAGTGGTTTTGATGTTATTCATTCGTTTCGCGAACAGCCAGCTATTAAACATACTCCAGTGCTGGTGGTTAGCGGCAATGTTGATGGCGCCCAAGTAGCATTAGAAGGATATTTAGAAGATGTCCCTTGGCTAGCTAAGCCGATTCAAACCCAGCAATTGCTTGCGCTGTTAAGTCAGCAAATGAAAGCGAATCAAGACCGCTTGACGCTATTACACATTGAAGATGACCAAGATTTGCATGCGGTCATTCGCATGATGTTAAGCGAGCAAGCTAACTGCGAGCAGGCTCTAAGCGTGGCCATGGCGCGTCGTTTGCTATCACAGCAGCAGTACGATGCTATTATTTTAGATATAGGGTTACCGGATGGAGAAGGCTGGGAGTTGTTAGCGCAAATTCGAAGCAGTCAGCCTAACGCTCGCCTTATTATTCTTTCTGAACAGTCAGTTAGCCAAACCGATCAACATCGCGTTGAAGCGGTGTTCCTTAAGTCACGTATTAGCCCGGCGCAACTATTAACGGCTATTCAACAACGAACTGAACGCGTACAGATGGTGGATAACGAATGAGTAGTTTAGAACGCATTTTGTATGTCGAAGACGATCCTGATATTCAAACGGTGGCAACACTTGCACTTGAGGTGGTGGGCGGGCTCAAAGTAAAGGTGTGCTCTTCTGGAGAGCAGGCGCTAAAAGAGGCAGAGGCATTTTCCCCCGATATACTACTGCTTGATGTCATGATGCCTAGTATGGATGGGCCAACAACATTAGCAGCATTGCGTAATCTACCAAGCCTTAAGACGGTACCAGCAGTGTTTATGACCGCTAAAGTCCAGCCGCACGAGGTTGATCAATTAATTGCACTAGGTGCCGAAAGCGTAATTGCCAAGCCGTTTGACCCGATGACGTTGGCAAATCAAGTCCGCCGTATTTGGGAGCAAGCGTGTGGTAAACAGTGAACAGTCGTCGCTTGAGCATAAGCTGGCGCTATTAAAGCAGAACTATCAGCAGAATTTACAGGTGGAGCTGACGTCTTTATGCCACGTATTAGCCACCTTGCAACAGCATGTTAGTGATCTATTAACAACACCGGCTGATAGCGATCACGGGTTGCTAGGGTCTTCTCCGGTGGACGTATTGGAGGATGTTTACAGGCGCCTTCACAAATTGGCAGGCTCGGCAGGTACCTTTGGATTTGACGCCATTGGCAACCAGGCACACTCGTTGGAAGCGAGCCTTAAGGGTTGGTTGGAAGAGAGCGATCGAGGCATAGATTTACAACTAATAGCCGTGATCAACAGCCAGCTTCAGGCTATGCAAGCGGAGCTGCTTCCTAGCCAGCAACCACAAGCGCGCAAGGCTGAAGCAAAACCGGATGGCTGCGTTTTTACCGCCAGGGTATGGCTTATTGAAGAGGATGCTGAACTTGGTAAGCGTATTCTGGAGCAGTTAACGAATTTTAGTTATGACGTTAGGCTATTCTCCTCAGTGCCAGAAGCATGTCAGGAAATCGGCATGGAAACGCCGGACGTCTTGATTGTCGATGCTATGTCGGGTTTTCCTCACCAGTCGCCACTGCAGGCCCTTTCTTGCCCACTGTTGTTTATCAGCGATTACGATACCTTTGATGACCGACTGCGTGCGGCTCAGCTAAATGCTTACAGTTATTTTTTAAAGCCCCTCAACATCCCTCAATTGATCAATCGTCTTGAACAATTACTGCAGGAGCGTCATGCGCAGCCTGCGCGAATTTTAGTGGTCGATGACGATCATCAGCTCGCCGCGTATTACCAGTTGGTGCTGGAAGCGGCGGGCATGGAAGCACGTATACTGGATACTCCTCGACATATCATTGAGCAATTAGGATCGTTTAGGCCGGAACTGTTGCTGATGGACGTACACATGCCGGAATGTGACGGCCCAGATTTAGCCTCAGTGGTCAGGCAGTATGATGAATGGAGCAGCCTGCCGATTGTATTTCTTTCCGCCGAAAAAGAGTTAAGCAAACAGGTTGATGCGCTTAGTCATGGTGCAGACGACTTTTTGACTAAACCTATTCTCGCCGCCCAGTTAGTCGCTTCTGTGCGTACACGCGTAGCGCGGGCGCGTACCTTGTCAGCGTTACTCAATAAGGACAGTCTGACGGGATTGCTTAAGCACGCCAGTATTAAAAGCGCCACCATCAACGAAATTGCTCGTGCCTACCGGCAGCAGTACCCAGTAGTGGTAGCGATGATAGATATTGACCATTTCAAAAAAGTTAACGATACGTACGGTCATGCGGTAGGCGATGTCGTAATTGCTTCTGTTGCCACACTCCTGCGCCAGCGTTTGCGTCAAACGGACATCATAGGTCGCTATGGGGGCGAGGAATTTTTGGTCGTTCTTCCATATTGTGAAGCAGAGGATGGGTGGAAAAAACTGGAAAATATACGGGAATATTTTTCACGTTTGCGCTTTAGACAAGGCGACATTGAGTTTGCCTGTACGCTTTCAGCGGGGATGGTATGTAGTGTCGATGTGCTAGTAGAGGAGCGAGAGAGGCTGCTTGTGATTGCAGACGAAGCACTTTACCGCGCTAAACGTGGTGGTCGGAACCAAGTGTGCCAGTAACCCTGACTCGTTTTGAAGCAATCAGTCAGCAAAATGCGCACTGTTGGTGCGTTTTGCAGTGTGCGAAAGTGCTATTTAGATATTAAATTGCCTTTTTGTTTTATAAGTTATTGTTTTTTATAATTTAAAAATATAGTGGCACGCCGTTCGCAATATAAAGAGTAAGCAGCAAATGAATAGAGCGACCAATGATTTCGCGGGTGCTTTCCCTTCTTTGCTACATCGTTGCGGTTTAGCCGCGCGATACATCGAGTGAGCTGGCGTGCTCCACCTGGGTCCCCTTCGGGGGACTTTTTTTATGCCTGAAAAACCATCAGGACTAATTTACTTATATTAATATTTCACAAGATGTTTGGAAACACTGTTTTTATACTATATACTGTATAGGATGTTGGATAGCAAGAATCGCAATCCCTAAGCGCAAGGAACGGCGCGCTGCATAAAGAGGATGACCCTGATGAGTAATATGAAACTGATTTCTGCCGCTGTAATCACTGCTGGTTTCGCACTGGCAAGCTCTGCGGCTCTCGCTTATAACGCTGGCGATGTATTTGTCCGTGGCGGCGTTGCCCAGACGGATACAGGGTCAGATAACGGCAATGTAGACGGTGACTCATTAAGTATTGATGAAGCGCGCGGATTCACCTTTGGCGCTGGCTACCTGTTTACCGACAAGGTTGGTGTTGAGCTCAACAGTTCAGAAAAGTTTGAGCACGGCATTAGCACCGCTAGCAGAGGCGATGTGGGCAGCGTCGACCGTCTCCCGGTTAATCTGTTAGTGAACTATTACCCGATGGGCGGACTGGACTCTCGCGTACAGCCTTATGTCGGCGCTGGTCTTAACTACACGCGTTTCTCCGGTGAACCGAGCGGCCTAGACATTGATGAAAGCTACGGTGCAATTGGTCAAGTGGGTGTTGATCTGGCCGTGACTGAAAATGTCATGCTCAATGGTTACGCAAGCTACGCTGACGTGAGCGCTGATATTAGCGGCGGTGGTGAAGTTGATATGGAACCCGTCACCATTGGCGGCGGTGTTACTTACCGCTTCTAATCGAGTGCTGAAACATTTTGTGGTTATCCAACGCCCGGCCTTGTGCCGGGTGTTGTTCGTTTAGGGAGCGGAAAAATAACGCATTACGTTAGATTATCAAAACCGCTTTCTGTGACCGCGATGTTATCTTCAATGCGGATGCCGCCACAGGGTGAGAGCTGATCAATTAGTAGCCAGTTGATGGGCAGTGATGTGCTACGCAGAGGGGCAAGCAGCATAGTGATAAAATAGAGACCTGGCTCTATGGTCACGACCATACCTGGACGCAGCGTACGCGTTAGCCGCAGCGCTGGGTGCTTTTCTGGGGCTGGTGCTGGCGTGCCGTCTGGGTGACGCAATCCAGCTACATCGTGTACTTGTAGCCCCAGCGAATGACCTAACCCATGAGGGCAGAAGGCTCGTGTTACGCCTTCAGCAACCGCTTGCTCTGCGGTGCCTTTGAATAAACCGTGGGCCACCAATATCTCAGCTAGCTGTTGATGCATTTGCTCATGTAGGGCAATAAAGCTAACGCCTGGTGCAACGCCTTTCACAAGCTCATCTTTTAAATCATGCATGGCTGTGATCAGTTCGCCAAACGCAACGGGGGCATCGGGGCCAGCGTAGGCGCGAGTAATATCAGCGCAGTAACCACGAAACCGTCGACCAGCATCTACTAGCAGGCTGTAACGCCGTTTAGGCGCGTTCAGGTCGTAATGCTGGTAGTGCAATACACCCGCGTGCTCATTCAAACCGATGATATTTTGGTAAGGTACGTTCGATTCGCGCTGACGACTGGCACCTAAGTAAGCCAATTGAATATCCAATTCACCGGAGGCGCCAATAAACGCTGCTTGCGCTGCTTGATGGCCCGCTATCGCTAGGCGGTTGGCTTCACGGATACAGGCGATCTCATAGGGCGTTTTAAATAGCCGTAATTCATCCAGTGAATTCACCAGCTGCTCAGGCTGACGTTCGGCTTGCATCGTCTGCTGATGACTGGCTTCGAGTTGGTCAGTATCGCCGATAATGGCAGCATTACCGATCAAGGGTGGCGTGATTTTGTCGTTGCAAAAGTGAACATCGAAGGCGGCCACCCAAGGTTCTTCGGGAAGATGAGTGGGTAAATGCCAAAAATCGGCGGGCGCATACAAGTATAGCTGTGGGCGCTTTTCTGGCTGAATAATCAGCCAGCTATGCTGTACATCGGCTAAGCCCACCCAGTGCATGAAATGGCCGTAAGTCTGAAAGGGGGGCGTATGATCATCAGCAAAATGCATGCTGGCATGACCACTGTAAATCGCTAGGCTATCAAATCCATGTTCGGTCAACATCGACGCATAGGCGCGCTGAAGGTGGGCTATGTGATCGAGTTGCAAGTTAAAAAGAGTGCTCGACATGCAAACCGTGTCCTTTCTCAATTAAGCTTTCTCAAAGACGGCTTCAAGTGCGTGGAGTGACGAGTTCACTCCAGAAACCGTCGAGTTCAGCGTGGTGGTGGCTTTGATGGCGATAGAGCCGTAGCTCCATCGGCACATCCCAACGGCTATCGCCTGCTCTTACCAGCGTACCTTGAGCAAGCTCTGCGGCCACGTTGCGCTCAGGCAACCAGCTCATGCCGTAGCCAAGCAGCACCAGCTCTTTAATGCCCGCCGCGTAGAGATTTTCACTCTGCGCCGTTAAGTAAGTGCTCTGTGGCAACCTAGCCAAATGGGCTTTAACCGCTGAGCCAAGCAAGCCGCGCTTTGGGTAAGCAAGCCAAGGTGCAGGTTGATGGCGCGACCCTGGTAGCAACGCACAAGGCTCTCCCTCTGCATTTAACCCAGTCACCGGAATCAGCCTTTCATGACCGATTACCCGGTAGGTGCAGGCACTGGTATCAATATCCAGATCGCAGCGCCCAATTGGCCAGTAGCAGATGGCAAGGTCGCACTCGGCCCGCGCTAACGCTTGAAAATAGTCGTTAGCTACCCAGCCGGTAGCCCGCAAATAGGGCTGTACGCGGTCTTGCCAGCCTGTAGAGGCAAGCCATTCAGGCAAAAAATGCGGTAATAGGCTCTGCGGCGCCGCCACCATAATACGCCGCTGCTGGCCAGCATTGATTTCACGCACCCGGTCTCGCGTAAGCCGCACTCGTTCGGTCACCTGTTCACACAGGGTTAAAAACTCCTCACCAGCGGGCGTGAGCGAGAGGGGTAGCGTTTGACGATTAATCAGCGTTACGCCCATCTCCTCTTCAAGCAACTTAATCCGCCGGGAGAAGGTGGGCTGGGTAACGTGTTGATCATCTGCTGCGCGGGAGAAGTGCCGCGTTCTGGCCAGGGCAATAAAATCTTCTAGCCAGCGAATTTCCATGCTCTACCTCTCAGCGCCTTGGCTCGCTGTATATTAACGGGGAGCCTACTCATAGGCGCCCCTCTTCAACAGCGTGGCATGCGACACGGGTTCCGTCATCCTGTGTTTGCAAAAGGGGGATCTCTTGCTTACAGCGTGCATTTGCATGCGGGCAGCGACCATGAAACACGCAGCCGCTGGGCAAATTAACCGGGGTCGGCACTTCACCGGATAAGCGAATATGCTGAGGGCGGTCATCCTTTAAGCGCGGGATCGCCGAGAGCAGCGCCTGGGTGTAAGGGTGGCGCGGCTTTTCAAACAGCGTGGCCGTCGTGGCAATTTCACACACTGTACCCAAGTACATCACCGCCACACGGGTGCCAAAATGCTCGACCACGGCTAAATCGTGAGTGATGAACAGATAGGTCAGGTTGCGCTCTTGCTGGGCTTCCATCAGCAGGTTGAGCACCTGGGCTTGAATCGAAACGTCGAGGGCAGAAATAGGCTCATCGGCGACGATGAATTCAGGGTCCACGGCCAGGGCACGGGCAATCGCGATACGCTGACGTTGACCACCCGAGAACTCGTGGCCAAAACGCTTGCCCCAGTCGGGATCAATACCCACTGAGTGCATCACTTCTTCAACTTTTTCGAGAATTTTTGGCCGCTTCCAGTCAGGGTGGTGCAGGCGCAGCGGCTCTTCCAAGGTTTGCTGAATAGTCATGCGCGGGTTAAGCGATGCATAAGGGTTCTGGAAAATCATCTGCATACGCTTGCGATACGGCAGCAACTGACGCGAGCTTAAATTATCGATACGTTGGCCATCGTAGCGAATCTCGCCTTCAGAGGGTGTCAAAAGCCCCATCACCGTACGCGCCACGGTGGACTTACCGCAGCCGGATTCGCCCACCACACACAGTGCTTCACCGCGTTTGATATCCAGATTCACGCCGTTAATAGCATGGACATACTCTTGATGCCGTACCAGCTTGCCGCCCTTGAAGCGCAGTTGATCAAGGAAATCACCCGAGAGGGAGAAGCGCTTTTTCAAATCGCGGATCTGCAGCAACGAATCAGCACTCTCTTCGTTCTGACGAGGAGTGGGCATAGGGTTTTCCGTCATGGCCTCAGCGTGCGCATTCATGAGGTTTCCTCCTTCAAACGGCGATCTTCAAGCATTTCAGCCACCATATGGCACGCCACGCGGCAATTGCCGGACTCGACAAATTCGGGCACTTGCTGGGTGCAGGCGGGGCGGGGCTGACCATCGACGCGATTGATAAAATCGCAGCGTGGGTGAAACGCGCAGCCGCTTGGCAGGTTAGAAAGCGATGGCATACTGCCACGAATCTGGTTGAGCTTTTCACCCGGCGTTGCCATCTGTGGCAAGGCGTTGATTAGCCCTTGGGTATAGGGGTGTTGCGGGTCATTAATGATTTCCCGTGTCGGCCCTTGCTCAATCACCCGGCCCGCGTACATGACCAGCATGCGTTGGGTGACCTGGCTGACCACGCCCAGGTCGTGGGTAATCAGAATAAGCCCTACGTTGTGCTGCTCACAAAGATCCAGCAGCAGGGCCATGATCTCGGCCTGTATCGTTACATCAAGCGCCGTAGTGGGCTCGTCGGCGATAATGATGTCAGGGTCGAGCAGCAGCGCAATGGCGATAATAATCCGCTGGCGCATACCGCCGGATAGCTCGTGAGGGTACTGATCCAAACGCGTTTCCGGTGAGGGAATTTGCACCTGTTGCAGCTTATCCAAGGCAATTGCGCGGGCTTCTTTGGAGGAAATACGCCGATGCGCTTTCAAACACTCAACCATTTGCTCGCCAATGGAGAGCACTGGGTTGAGCGTCATCATCGGATCTTGGAAGATCATCGAAACACGATTGCCGCGCACTTTGCGCAGGCCGCGCTCAGACATATGGTTGAGCACTTGGCCGTCAAAGTTGACGGTGCCGCCGGCAATAAAGCCTGGCTTGGAAATTAAGTTAAGCAGCGAAAAAGCCGCGACAGATTTACCTGCGCCAGATTCACCGACAATGCCCAAGCGCTCACCGCGCTCAAGGCTGAAACTAATGTCCCGCAAGGCGTGGACTTCACCCTGGCGCAGCGCAAAGCGGACATCAAGATTATTGACTTCAAGTAGTGCCATGGTGTCCTCAGCCTTTGTAGAGTCGTGGGTTCATGACATCGCGCAGCCAGTCACCAAGTAGATTGATCGACAGCACCAGCACGACCAGTACCGCACCAGGAATGAGAGTGATCCACCAGGAGCCGGACTGAATATAGTCAAAGCCTGATTTAATCAACGAGCCCAGAGATGGATGCGTTTCTGGCATCCCAAGCCCCAGAAACGACAGCGCCGCTTCAGAAATAATCGCGTTGGCAATCTGTACGGTCGAGATAACGAAGATCGGCGACATGGTGTTGGGCAACACGTGACGGAACATAATGCGCTTACTGCGCAGCCCCATTACTCGGGCAGCATCTACGTACTCTTTGTTTTTCTCTGCCAGCACCGAGGCGCGAACGGTGCGGGCATACTGTGGCCATTCGGCCAGGCCGATAATCAGGATCAGCATCATCACTGCGTATTGGCTATAGAAGGCGCTGCCCATGGTCGCTTTGACCAAAGCGCCTACCACGATAGCGACCATTAGCGTCGAGAAGGAGAGCTGAATATCCGCTAGCCGCATCAATATAGTATCGACACGCCCGCCAAGATAGCCCGCCATCAGGCCGAAAGTGACCCCTAGCAGCGCTTGCAAAATGACCGCGCCAAAGCCGATCAGTAGCGAGACGCGTGTGCCGTACAGCACAATTGACCATAAATCACGGCCTTGGGCATCGGTGCCCAAGGCATAGCGCTCATCGGCGCCGTCAATCCAGAAGGGCGGCAGTTCAGATGACATGATGTCAATCTGAGCAAGGTCGTAAGGATTGGTTGGCGCCAACAGCGGGGAGGCAAAGGCAGCGATAACCATGCAAATAAACACGGCCAGACAGAGCTGTGCGGTGCGGTCACGCTTGAAGCTGTACCACATATAGGAGTCGCGCACGCGCTCCCAGCGGCCGGGTGAAGCACTCGCTTGTGAAGAATTACTTGTGGTGCTCATGCGGGCTTCCCAGTCAGTTTAACGGTGGGGTTCACCAGACCGTAGATCAGATCCACAATCGTATTGGTGACGACAAAAATAACGCCGACAATCATCAGGTAGGAGACGATGAGCGGAATATCAGCGCGGTTGATCGCATCCAAAAACATCAAACCCATGCCCGGCCATTGGAAAACGGTCTCGGTCAGAATGGTGTAAGCCACCATGGTGCCGATCTGTACGCCGCCGACGGTAATCACCGGTAGCATGGTGTTTTTAAGCGCGTGAACAAAATATACGCGGCGCATAGAGATACCCTTGGCGCGGGCGTACTTAACGTACTCCGACTGCAGGACTTCCATCATTTCGGCGCGGATAAGGCGAATAAATAGCGGCAACATGATAGAGGCCAGTGAGACGGCCGGTAATACTAGATGCTGTAAGCCGTTCCAGGTGGCTAAATTGGTATCCCAGTTACCCACCACATTCACCAGATCATA
>TARA_R110002049_G_scaffold199484_1_pt1 | contig 31260 bp, 12 predicted proteins | sample TARA_R110002049 | Tara Oceans TARA_R110002049 (sample SAMEA4396941) | marine metagenome | biome: Polar Biome; feature: [SRF] surface water layer (ENVO:00010504); material: water (ENVO:00002006), including particulate matter (ENVO:01000060) such as... | depth 5 m
GGCAGTAGCTCCGCCGCCATCACTGCTGATGACCGGAGCGTCATTAACTGGAAGCACTGTCCCTGTTACGGTAGCTGTATCCGTTAACAGGCCATCGCTGAGGGTATAGCTAAAGCTGACTGCACCGCTGTAATTACCTGCAGGTGTAAATTCTAATGTTTTACCATCGGGATTAAGTGCAACCGTGCCATTAGTTACGTTAACAGAAGCACCTCCAGCTGTTATCGCCTGGCCATCAACCTCAGTAACTGTTAAAGCGTCATTTTCTGGATCACTATCAGCACCCGCTCCTGTCAGTACGTCAACACTAGCAACAGTGTCTTCATTAAAACTTCCCAGGCTGTCGTTGACCGCTACCGGCGCATCATTAACCGGACTGACTATACCCGTTACCGTCGCGGTATCAGTTAAAAACCCATCACTGAGGGTGTAAGTGAAACTAACAGGACCGTTGTAGTTACTGACCGGTGTAAATTCCAGGGTTTTTCCATCAGCATTTAAGGTAACACTACCATTACTGACTGAAACACTTGCGCCGCCGGCAGTAATGGCCTGGCCATCAACCTGGGTTACTGAGAGAGCATCGCCATCAGAATCGGAATCAGCCCCTGCACCAGTGAGCACATCAACACTGGCCGTGCTGTCTTCATCAAAGGTGCCCAGACTGTCATCCACAGCCAGCGGCTGATCATTAACATTGGTGATAGAGAGAGTCAGTGTTGCTGTTGCAGTATCACCATTATTATCAGTAACCGTATAGGTGAAAACTTCACTTTCACCTCCGGCCAAAACAGTTCCGGCTGGAGGAGGTGTATAAGAGTAGGAACCATTACTGTTGATCGTCAGCGTGCCGCCTTCATCAGTCACAAATGGCGTACCAATCGTAATTGTGTCACCGTCACCATCAATCGCTGCGGTAATAAGCAAGGGAGCATCAACGCCACTGTCATTGGATAACAGATTACCGGTGACTGCGCTTCCATCTTCAACCGCAGTATTTGTATCAGCTATCGCGGTCGGAGAGCCTTCATCTTGATTGGTAACCGTAACGGTAATTGCCTGACTATCAGTAGCGCCTTGACTGTCCTCGACAACGACGACAACTTCATATGCATTATCTCCATCATCATCCAGAGGATTTTCAAAATCCGGTGCACTAATAAAGCTAAGATTGCCACTCGCATCAATTGTAAACAGATTCTTATCATCACCTGACAAGCTGTAGGTTTTTGAATCATCAGCATCAACATCCGTGGCTGCAACTGTAGCAACCGTGGTTGTACCTTCTGCTATGGATACACTTGCTGTTGCGCCACCCGTTATTTGTGGGCCGTCATTGGTTCCAATGATCGTTATACTGATTTGTTGTGCAATACCGTTAGTTGCTGTGTAGGTAATGGTATCGGTAACGAAGTCGCCATCATCCAGGCCCTGTACAGTTGACTGGTCAAGCGTATAGGTCCAGGTACCGCCAGTAAATTCAAAGCTTCCATATCCATTATTACCTGTAGTCGAGCCCACATCATTAAATACTGGATTATCATCATCATCAGCATCGCTGATTGACAAACTTCCTGTGGCAGTAACTGTATCGCCTATATTGCCTTCATTAACTGATTTATTTATATCTCCACTGATAACCGCTGCGTCATTAGTACCAGTAATGGTAATGGTAATGGTTTGCGTGTTGCCGTCGCTTGCAGTGACGGTAAATGTATCTGTAACAGTATCATTGAGATCCAGATTCTGGACTGTTGATTGATCCAGTGTATAGGTCCAGACACCACTAGTTAGTTCAAAATTACCAAAACTTCCTGTTGTTAAACCCAGATCATTTACAGTTGGATTATCACCTGCATCAACATCAGAAACGGTGACCGTACCAGTAGCTGTTACCGCAGCATCCCCGATATTTCCTTCCGTAACCGAGCCAACTACATTTCCGCCAAATACTGACTCATCATCAACACTCGTCACATTGATCGTCACCGTCGACGTCGACGTGTCTCCATCAACATCCGTTAACGTATATACAAAACTATCCGTGCCGTTGTAATTCGACGCCGGCGTGTACGTGAACGTACCATTCGCATTCATCACCACCGTGCCGCCATTCGCACTCACACCTGGCGCACTAAACACATTTCCGCCATCCCCACTTAAGGTGTCATTCGTACTAACATCGCCACTAAACGCCGTGTCTTCATTCGTCGTGATCGTATCCGCTACCGTCACCGGCAAATCATCGGCACCCGTAATCGTAATCGTAACGGTCTGTGTTTCAGTGGCACCATCCTGATTGGTGACGGTAAAGGTATAACTGTCGGTCAGGGTTTCACCTGCAGCCAAGGCCTGGATTACCGGTAAAGAATTATTTAAATCGTAATCCCAGTCTCCAGTTGCATTAATACTGAAATCTCCGTATGCATTAGTACCGGACTGGTTAGTTACCACCGTGTAATTCAGGGGATTATCTGTGCTATCAATATCACTGGCTGTCAGCGTGCCATTTGCAGTTAGAGTGCCATCTTCACTGACATTGCCGGTCGTCACTCCGCCAACGGTCATGGCATCATCAGCACCGGTGATGGTTACAGTAACCAGCTGGTTTACAGTCGCACCATCCTGATTGGTGACAGTAAAGGTATAGGTATCGGTTAAGGTTTCACCGGCATCCAGTGCCTGCACTGCTGGAGAAGCATTGTTCAGGTTATAGGTCCAGCTTCCTGCACTGTTTATACTGAAATTTCCGTGAGCATTGGCGCCGGGCTGGCTGGCTACCACTGTGAAAGCCAGTGGGTTATCTGTGGTATCAATATCACTGGCTGTCAGGGAACCGTTGGCTGTTAAGGTTCCATCTTCGCTCACATTACCCGTGGTGGTACCACCCACAATAATTGGGTCATCAGCACCGGTAATGGTTACCGTGACCAATTGGTTTACAGTTGCTCCATCCTGATTGGTAACGGTAAAGGTATAGGTGTCGACCAATGTCTCACCTGCATCCAAAGCCTGCACAGAAGCATGAGAATTATTTAAATTGTAGGTCCATGCTCCTGCAGCATTAACACTGAAATTACCGTATGCATTGGTACCGGGCTGGCTGGCAACGACCGTGTAATTAAGAGGGTTATCTGTGGTATCAATATCACTGGCTGTCAGTGTACCGTTTGCCGTCAAAGTGCCGTCTTCTGTGACATTACCCGTCGTTGTTCCGCCCACCACGATAGGATCATCCGCACCGGCTATCGTTACCGTCACAACCTGCGTCTCGGTTGCGCCATCCTGATTTGTCACCGTAAAAGTGTAAGTATCCGTTAACGTCTCGCCAGCATCCAGGCTCTGAACAGCCGCATTATTCAGGTCATAATTCCAGTTACCAGCGGCATCAATACTGAAATCACCAAAGCCGTTATCACCTGCCTGATCCGTCACAACGCTATAGACCAATGGATTATCCGTTGTATCAACATCACTCGCAGTCAGGGTACCACTGGCAATCAAGACGCCGTCTTCCGCAACATTACCTGTCGTCAATCCACCCGTTAACAAGGCATCATCACTGCCTGTAATAGTAACTGTGACTGTTTCCGTATCCGTGCCACCGTTTCCATCAGAAACGCTTACATCGTAAGTGAAGGTGACTGTTTCACCTGCATCAAGAAAGTTTGTTGCTGAATTGGCAACGCTGTAGGTCCAGCCACTGGCATTGGCTGTGAATGTTCCGCTGGTTAAAGCCGTAATTTGCGGAGCACTTAAAGCGCCCCCACTCCAGGACGCATCATTGTTATAACTTGTAGCAACAGTATGTGTATCACTGGTATCTACATCTGCAATTGATAAGGTACCTGTGTCTGTCAATGTTGCGCCGGTATCTTCCGTTACAGCTCCGGCAGTATCGATTGTTAATACAGGCGCATCATTGGTACCAGTAATGGTGATGGTGACCACAGCTGTATCAGTGTTGCCTTTAAGATCTGTTATCGTATAGCTGAAGGTATCTGTTGTGGTTTCGCCAAGGGCCAGGCTTTGAAATAATGCGCCATGATTATAAGTATAGGAACCATCATAACTGACCGTTACCGATGCACCTTTGTCTGAAAGAATCGTGGCATCATGTGTGCCAGGCACAGGAGTCGCGCCGGGGGCAAGCTCGTTTATAGTCTGCGGAGCTTGAGAAACATTTGCGGAATCTGCACCCGATACGTATACATGGTTGGCTATATTCAAGAAATTTGCTTCAGCGTTCGCGGCAGACAGAGCTCCCTCATATATCCGCATAACAGCCATCTCACCTCTAAAGTTTGATGCTGTTACACCTGCGGTTTCTCTGCTGCCACCACCTGTAGTGCCTAAACCAGGGTCATTGTTATCCGACCAGTCAATTTCATTGCTGAAATTTTTAGAGACTGTAACGCCGCCGTTTACTCCCGAGCCGCCATTGATATGTAAGGAAGCTGTATAAGGAGATGAGTCACTTAGTGATACAAAGATCTGAATAAACTCTGAAGTTGGATCAATGCTGCCTAAATTTGCGATCAGGTTATCGACCGGTCGACCGTTATCGTCATCATCGTAATAAAGTTCAACCTGGTTGTTGGTTTTGTCATAAATAATGGAAAAACCATTATTTTCACTTCCGGTTTCGAAAATAATGTAGTTGCCGTTGGCAGCAGCAGAGTCAACTTTCACCCAGAACTCGAAAGAAACGGAAGCTTCCGAATCCAGGCCGAAATCAGTATCAGCCATGGTTGCACCGGCACCAAGATTGGTCGGGAAAGAAATACTTTCGGTTAATCCGGGATAGTTGGTATCTGCTGTTGTCAGGGTATTGGTATTGACAGTGCCGGAACCAAAGTCCCAGTCGACCCCGCTGCCCGTACCATCTTCCAGCAGGTCATTATTGGTGACATCGTCAGCAACGATATATTCACGATCAACACCACCAGTAACGGCGTCGGATACAAAAATATCATTCGATAATAATCCGGCAGCGGCAGAAACGCTAAGCGCACTGCCATCCTCAATTACCGAACCGGTATCTGCAAGCGCAGCAATATCACCAACTTTTACGGTTACTGTAGCAGTATCTTCTGAGCCCTGGACAAGCGCACTTGAGCCTGACAAGTCACTCCATGTAGTAACGCCACCCGTATCCGGACCAGCATATTCAACAGTCAGACTATCGCCACCAGTATTTTCAAAAAACTCAATGACAATTCGATGCGTGCCTGCGCTTAAGAATGGATTGGCCCCTGTTCCACTAGCCGTTACCGAACCATGCAGGCCATCATTATTGTCAACGACCTCTACACCATCAATATATAAGGCGGAGCCATCATCTGATGTGGTTCTGAAATCATAGACACCAGGGGTCGTTACCGTAATGAAACCTGTATAGCGAACGCTATAGGTCTCTCCATCACCGCCAAGTGAAGCATCCAGGGCATTGACATTAAAATCGGTCGCACTGCCTGTCGCTGTAGCGCCTGTAACAGGAATGTTATCAACGGTATCACCCGTTGGGTTCGAATCGAAATATTCATAAACCAAACCAGTAATTGTTGTGGGTGTACTAACTCTGTAGGTAAAAGTATCTGTTCCGGTAAAACCAGGATTCGGCGTATAGATAAAGGAGCCATCCGGGTTCATAGAAACTGAACCATTGGCTGGCGTAGAAACCAGAGAAGGGTCAACGACTATCGGTGAGCTATCCGGGTCAGTATCAACACCTGCACCGGTATCATCTGTTATTACATTACCACTGACAGCATTATCCGTAAGTGTAATGTAGCTGTTATCCGTAGCATCAACCGCATCCTCAACAGCGGTTAGTGTAACGGTCGATACAATATTGGGGTTGTTGGTATCCGCACCAGAATTTGCTGTACCTCCATTATCCTGAATGCTGACAATAGTCACATCACGAGTACTGTTGTCAGTAGGCGCCTGACTATTATTTTGATAGCTGATACCATCGACCAGACTTTCAATGTTTGCTGTTGTTTCTCCAGCACCACCCAATGCTGTATCGATTGTTATGGTGGCTGTTGAGCCTGTTACTGAAACCGAAACCAGATAGCCGTTTGTTGTGCTTACACTGCTTCCATCTGTGAGCGTGATAGCACTGCCATCAATATTTAATATTTCATCGGCGCCATTTTCAAGATTCGTTACTGTCAATCCCAGGGCTAATATTGTTTGGCCCGCATCGACTGTGTCGACAGAAACGCCATTAAACAGATCGACAGCAGCTCCGTCTTCCGTGAACACAGGGTCAAGATCAGTAGCGGTTAAGGTTGGCGGATCATTAACGGGAACCACATCAACAGTTACAGTTGACGTTTCGGTTACACCACCACTGCTTACCGTTACCGTAAAAGTATCTGTTCCTGTGTAACCGGGATCTGGCGTATAGGTGTAAGAACCACTGCCGTTATCTGTAACCGAGCCATTTGCCGCGTCATCGTTAATGACATAAACAGGCGTACCTTCAAAAGCATCATTGCCCGTTACGGAAGCTGTTATTGGTGTATTCCTGCCAGTAGAAACACTGTCATCTGCCGCATCAATAACAGGTGTCACATTAATAGTTACCGTATCGGAATCAATATCTGAAGTGCCGTCAGTGGACAACACTGTTAGCGTATCGGTTCCATTAAAATCTGCTATTGGCTGATAAGTAATACTGGCCAGTGCTGCGTTGATTTCGCTCTGGGTGCCGGAAAGTGTCAAGCTGGCACTACTATTTGCACCGCTGCTGATCGTTGCTCCACCTGCAAGACTAACTGTCAGGGTGCCGTTATTAACGCTAAGTTGAGTAGTGGCCAGATCGCCATTTAAGTCATTAACACTGATACCAGTTATGACTAAAGGTGTATCCTCATCGACTGTTTGTGTGCCAGGCACCGTATTTACCGGAGGTGCAGCCGGCTCAACATTAACAATCGAACTGATTGAGAGCGCTGAAGTATTTTCTCCACCACCGCTTGTTACGCCGCTGTCTACCAGCTGAGTAATAGTGACAGTGCGATCAGCGTCAGTCGGTGTTGAACTGGTATTTTCATAGGCCATCGCTGCGATATCTGCCTGCACATCGGCAGCACTTGCACTTGCGCCGCTTAATACAACCGTCGCAGTCGACCCGACTACTGTAACGTTATAACTGAAATCATTGGTGCTGCCTGAAGCACTGTTAACCAGGGAAATGGTTGCACCATCGATAATAATAAACTCATCACCACTATCCGTGACATTTGTTACTTCAAAGGTGAGACCGCTTACGGTCTGACTCGCTTCAACGGTGTCTACACTGACTCCGCTGAATAAGGTAACTGCACTTCCGCCTTCACTGAAAAGTGGATCATCACCCGTTGCACTGAGCACAGGCGCATCATCAATACCTGTAATGGTGATGGTGAGCGGAGCATTATCGGTATTGCCTAAATTATCCTGAACAGTATAGGTAAAGGTTTCTGTGGCTGTTTCACCATAAGCCAGCCCCTGCAGCGTAGCCGAACCAGTCGGGTCATAGGAATAGGTACCATCGGCATTCAGAACCAGCGTAGCCCCAAGATCGGTTGTAAAAGGTGAACCAACTGTGATGGTGTCGCCGTCATCATCTTGCGCATAGGCTACAGACAAACCCTGATCTGTTTGAGCTATGCTTTCATAATTTTCAACAATCGCTCCAACAGAAAGGTCTGTCTCGTAAAAACGGAAGATCGCAATATCGCCGGCAAAATCGCCGTAAGTACCACCACCGGTAATGCCACTTCCGCCACTGATTGTAGCCAGGCCGGCACCATCAGATCCGGTCCAGTCTGATCCGCCATAGGTAGCATCTGTATCAACAATTGCACCATTCACAAATAGGTTCATGGTGTTGCCGGCTATATCCAGGGTAAAGCCAATCTGAATAAACTCACTCACACCTACCGAAGCAAGGTCATAGGATACTGAGGCTTCCTGTACACCGTTATCCCGCGTTTCTACTGTCAAGATTGAATCTGTCAGATAAATCGCAAGGCCGTCAGTAGCGCCCCCGGTTTCAAAAATAACTTCATTGCCAGAAAGGTCCGTCGGCTTTAGCCAGATTTCCATACTGGCATTTACTTCACCACTGATACCATCAAAAGATGCTGTAGTTCCACCACTGCTACCTGTAGGGCCGCCTGAGAAGGAGTAGGTTGGTACTCCGGCAAGACCTGGCAGACTGCTGCCTGAACTGGCGTTATAGGTTGTGTTGACCCCATAGTTCGTCATGGTCCAGTCATAACCCGACATGCCTGTCTCATTCGCCCAGACGCTGTTATCGGTAATTGTTTCGAAATTCAGAACTGCACCGGAAGTAACTTCGTTGGTATCGTTAGCGAGCACACCAGTCAGGATGGTGTTTTTATCAATAAGCGTATCTTCATTTGAAGTTGCGGCATCAGCCGTCGCTTTTAATTCGGTCTGTACATAAACCGTTGCTGTATCACTGGTTCCACCATCCCCATCTGTTAAGGTGAATTCAACACCTGTGGAAAAACTGACAGAGCCGGAATTTTCGTAATAGATATTTTGCATCAATGCAGTAACTGCAACCGGACTTGCATTACTGTTGAAATCTATTTCCAGAGGATTGCCGCCAACACCGTCATTGGCCCCATCAATGGTTCCTATAACAACCGCTCCAGCACCAAAGTTATAGGTAATATTAGAACCACTGACACCAATCTGGCCTATACCTGTACCTTGATTATTGACTGTTAATTCATCATTGGCAGTACCGCCTGTTGCAAAATCAACTATCAGGTTACCCGTATCAAAATTGGCACTGTCCGGGTCTGTTACAGAAACCGCAACACCACTATCAAGCTGCTGAGCTCCGCCACCCAGAATATATCCCAGGGTCTCACCATCAAGATTACTGATCGTGGGGGCATCATTTATCGCGTTGATATTTAAGGTTACGGTGGCGGTATTGGTTGAAACATTACCGACTTTATCTGTCACCTTATAGGTAAAGGTATCGGTGGCATCCTCTCCGCCATCATGGGTATAGGTAACCGTGCCATCACCAACTATGACCAGACTGCCGTGTGCCGGCCCACTGATAATATTGATAGAACTGTTCAGGATGCCGGTACCAACGTCCGTATCATTGGCAGTCAGGTTGAAATTGACAGAGCCTGCTTCATCCAGAGTTGCCGTATCATTTACCGCAACTGGTGGAACCGCATCCGGATTAGTAACATTGATAGTAGAGGTAGCGACGGGCGAATCATTGGATCCATCATTAACCACAATACCGAAAGTACGCTCACCCTCAGTAGAAGCACCCAGCAAAGCATTTTCATAACTGATATTGCCAAGCACCTCAAGCACTTGAGCATTTGACATATAGGCACCGCCAGTCTTGCCTATATGCAGGAGACCGGAATTGATACTGACGTCATAATTCACTCCACCGACGCTAACAATTGTAGTGCCGATGTTGGCACTGAGATCAAAAGCAGTACCACCGATTGTCAGGGTTTCATTGGAGCCATCCAGTACACCACCAATGTTTATTTCTACTGTAGAAAAACTGATATCGTCGGGGTCACTGAGTGAAATATCGCTGTCCGCAATCGAAACGGAACTGTCCACTCCCATGATGAAATTACCGAAGTAATCCTTGTCTACACCACCTGAGTCATCATTCACATCGAGATCAAGTAAAGGCTCTGTAGCCGTGCCATTGATGGTGATAGTGATGGTGGCCGTATCAGAATTACCCTGGGTGTCCTGCGTAACATAGGTGAAAGTTTCAGTGAGGGTGCTGCCAAGCTGAAGCTCGCTGACAGTTGTGTTACCACTATCGATGGTATAAACAAAGCTGCCGTCGGCTTCCCAGTTGATAGAGCCATAGCTGCCTGTTACATCATTGGCAGCATCAGTTTCTGAGCCCATTTGAGTAACCGTCAGGCCACTGCTGATACCGGCAATAACACCGTAATTTTCATTTATTTCCGGCGTGGTCAATGCCGATTCATAGAAACGGAAAAGCGCAATATCTCCGTCAAAATCACCGGTAATGCCGTTGGCTGTACCACCATTTACGGTCCCCAATCCAGCTGCATTTCCACCAGCCCAGTCTAAACCGCCGACATAGGAGCCAGAATCCACCGCTGTCCCATTCACATACAGCGTGACAGTATTATTCAATTCAACGGTGACGGCGACTTGCAGGAAGTCACTTATTTCGCCAGCGCTTAAAGTGTATGTTGCCGTTGTGTTAACGCCGCCATCCTTGACATAAACATTCAGCACATCGTCCTGCAAATAGATAACGATCCCGTCGCCACTTGCGCCAGATTCAAACAGGACCTGGTCTCCACCGCTGAGACTGTCGGGCTTGATCCACAGCTCGAAGCTTGCATCAGCATCAGAAGGGTTTCCCGATATCCCATCGAAAGATGGAGCTAAACCACCGCTACCGCTACCGCTGAAACTGTATGAACTCGTGATGCCAGGAAGGCTGGAGCCAGCATCCGAATTGTAAGTCTGTCCTGTCAGGCTCCAGTCAAAACCGCTTACTCCGGTATCAGTTCCCCAGCTAGAACCACCGGCAGCTGCCGCATCATAATTTAATGTGGCACCCGTAACCTCAGTATTTGAGTCATTACTTAAAATACCAGGGACTACTGAACCTATAGTCGCCTGATCTGAATCCATGGAATAATTGTCGTCGGCGGCAATTACATCGTTGCCAATATTGATTACAAGAGAAGCAACATTACTGCTTGCTCCCTCATCATCAACCAGGGTAAATTCCAGCTCCCTGTTTCCGGAAACACTGCCACTATAATCGTAAGTCAGATTATTTATTACAGCAGAGACGGCTGCATTCGATGCATCACTGTCGAAAGTAAAAACCAGATCAGTACCGGCTGTGCCTCCTGTATAGGAACCTATAATTGTGCCTTCATAAAGCACATCACTTCCGGAAATACTGATTTCGCCTGTGCCAGTACCAATATTTTGAATCGCAAGGGTATCATTTGATGAAGACCCGGTTGCAAAATGCACTGTCAGCGTTCCACCTGTGCCAGTTGTCACGCCATCAAAATTACCTTCAGGATCAAGCACACTTGCTACACCACTCTGATCAATCAGAACAGTGCCGCTGCCTATGAGATAGGTTGAATTACGGTCGTCCAGATCCAGTATAGCTGGCGGGTCATTAGCCTCAGATACGGTAATCGTACTGACAACCGCAACACTTTCTGTATTTCCGTCATTGGCTGTTATCGTAAAGGTTCTATCCGGCGAAGTCGTCGGTGTATCAGAACTGTTATTGTAAGTTATGCTTTTAAGAACAGTGGTAGCTTCGGCCGGAGATATCGGGCTGGAACCATCGCTATCAACAATGGTGAAAGTTTTAGTTGTACCGTTATAAAAAATATCAACTGAAACACCACCAACATCGACATCACCGAATGCCTGCGTGGTGGCATCCAGAGTGAATGTTGCTGTACCTATGGTCAGTGTTTCGAGCGCGCCATCAGGATTTGTTCCAGAACCAACGACAATCTTCAGACTCACATCATCGGAGTTGGCATCAATGACACTGGCATTGGCGACATCAACAATATTGACCCCGGCACTATTTTCCGTAAATGTGGTTGAGTAATCTCCGGAAGCATCCAGATTAATTTCTGCCGCCGCATTGATTTCTATGGTGCTGACCGCTGCATTACTGGTCAGGAAGCCATCATTGGTCGTAATGGTAAAGGTCCGCGCAGGCGTTACTGTCGGAGAGCCCGCATCATTCTGGTAAGTGATAGCCTCCATAACAGAACTGACATCAGCTGAACTCAATCCGCTCACGCCATCATCAGAGGTTATGGTGATAGTGTTAGTGGCGGAGGTATAAACGATATCGACATTAACACCTGCAACGGTCACATCCGATAAAGCACCATCAGCTTCAAGAGAAATAGAACCGGCTGCACCAAAATTAAGAATTTCATTAGCGCCATCTGCCAGATTGGCAGTAATAATTTTAATGGTAACCGGATCACTTTCCGGTTCAACAAAATTTGAATCGCTGTCGACTATGCTGACTGCGCTGCCAATAAAAGTATTTCTGAAAGCACCGGAACCCACTCCAGAAGAGTCGTTGGCATCAAGGTCTACAATAGGCGCTTCATTGACGGCATTGACATCAATGCTAACGGTGTAATCAAGACTGACTCCGCCATCACCATCTTGCAGATTGATAGTGACATTACGTGTTGCCGTATCAGGATCTGTATTATCCAGGTTTTCATAAGTCAGGTTTTGAATGAGTGCAGCTACATTCGTTGGGTTTGCATTGGCATTCAGGGTGATATAACCGCCATTTATTTCATCGTAAGTTCCTGCAATGCTGCCGATTATCGTGCCCTGGTATTTAACATCGCCACTACCCGTGATTTCAAAATCACCGCTCTGGTCTATGGCAAATCGATCCTCTGCGGTCACATTAGCCGAAGGTGTAATGGTCAGACGACCACCATTAAAATCTGCGCTATCAGAATCGACGATGCTGGTAGCAATACCCTGATCAATGTTCACTGCGCCGTCACCTTCGTTATAGGTAAAGGTGTCTGTGATATCGGAAATTACCGGGGCTGATGATGTCGTTCTGACTATGGTAGTGCTTTCACTGTCCTGCAGTGCTCCACCGGTTCCAGTACCACCAGCATCACTGACGGTGACGATGAAATCTGCATTTTCGGTGAAGTCTGTGGTCTGATAGGTAATGCTGCCTGTGCCACTACCGGTCAGCAAATTGTTCAACTGAACCATGGTGCCGGTAACGGTGATTGTGCTGCCAGGGCTGCCACTTACTGAAACCCCTGTATTTCCTGCAGCAACTGTAATCGTTCCATTGGCTCCAGCACCCTGGCTAAGAGCCTGCAGAGTCATGGTCGCCACGGTATTTCCAGCATCCACATCTGCAACACTAAAACCCTGTCCATGAATATTGATGGGGTTGGTATCAAGTGCGGTAAAGCTTGAAGTGGGTTCAAGAACCACTGGGGCATCATTAACCGCCTCGACGGTTACGGTCGCAGTTCCAGGCAAGCCTGTAGTTGTGACATTGCCACTGGCTCCGCTATCGGTAATGCTGGTTATCGTAAAAACACGCGCACCAGCAGTCGGGTTATCCAGTTTGGTATTTTTATATGCCAGATTATTTATCAGCGATTCTGCCTGAGCCTCACTGGCTCCTGTTGTGGTCAGGGTGACTGTTGCAGTCCCGCCGCTGACACTGATGCTGTAGGCATAACCATTAGTTGTTGTGGTTCCGCTGTTACCATTGGTTAAGGCAATATTCTTGCCGTCAATAACAACGACTTCTTTATTGCCATCCTGCAAACCACTGACCGTAAATTGCAAGGCCTCAACTGTCTGGGATGAGGCGCCGGTATCAACGACGACACTATTAAAGAGATCTGAACTGGCAGTAACTCCCTCAGTAAACGTACTGTTCACCGGAGTTGCATCTACGTCCGGCGCTGTATCAGCTTCATCTGCAATTGTTGTTGTTACAGAGTAATTTGTACCCAGATCACTCGAATCAGGCATGCTGAGCGATAGCGAAAAACTCTCATCAGCTTCAGTTGCATCCCCGGCAGTAATCCCAAGACTTATTGCCAGACTCGGCATAGCCGTACCGGTTGCAGGCGAGGTATAAGTCAGTGTATTTGTAGCAGCGTTGTAGCTAAGGTCGGTTCTGGCGCCAATTGCTGCAGTAACCGCGGCATCAAAATCGGCATAGTCTGCCGAACTTGTATCGATATTGGCGAGATTTAAAGTGACACTCACAGACTCACCGGTAGTAACAGCTTCTGAGCCCGCCAGACTCAGGTTATAAGTTGCTGAATTACCCTCCAGCACACCTGTACTTCCGGTCAATGACCATTCCGGAGCGTTAAGTACGACCAGCTCTCCAGTAGTCTGATCTGAGGTATTGACTGAACCATCCGTTGCGACAACCGATACATTATAGGTACCCGTTGGCAATATCTGCACGCCACTCAGGTCAAGGGTCCAAACGCCGCCGCTTTCGGTCAATTCAGGGTTAGTCAGCAAGTTATAGGAGATGCCATTGACCGTTACGGTTAAATCAGTGCCGTTGCTATCGTCCCAGGTACCCGTAATGGTAGGCTGATTATCAATAGTGGTGGCAGCGTTGACGGTAGGTGTTCCAAAGACCGTTAAAGTAGTCGTCGCAACAGGGCTGTCTACATCACCATTGTTGACCGTAAATTCGATCGTTCGGTCACCACCATCCACGATAGGATTGGCATTGCTGTAGGTAATGGCCTTGAGTGCCGCTTCATACTGAGCAATAGTCGCAATACCGGAAAGTTCAATCGTGGCAGTACCATTGCCATCAGCGGTAACACCCGCTGGCAAACTGCCCAGGTTTAACTGGTCGCCAGCCTGGGCATTGGCAATGCTGATCGTCGCACTTTGTAAACTTGTAGCAGTTGGATCAGGGTCAGTGACATTCAGATCAATATCTGAGACAGGCACGCTGCCATCGCCGCTTTTATAGAGCGCGGCAACATTAAAATCCAGATCTGTCGCCCCACTACTGTCATCAGCATCCAAATCCAGAATGGGGATACTGATGGTATTCGGCGTAGTGAAAGAAACTGCATCAAAATGCAGACCCGTTGCTCTAGATGAAGCTGATCCAGAGCTGCCTACATTAACAATCGATTCAATAATAAATTCGGAGGCACCCTGCACCTGAAAGGTAGCTGCCCAATGCTCATCATAGTCAAACTGGTTGGTCGCTGATCCGGGAATACTATCCAATTGAATCGTAGTCTGCCCATTCTCATGAGAGACTGAATAATCCAGCAGAGTACCAGGATTAGGACCGACTACGGCCCCGGAGGTATTTCCATCTGCCGGTAAATCAGTTCCCCCGGCAAGCACCACGGAAACTGTAGGCGCGGTAACCCTGATAGACTCCGAACCAAAGGTGCCATCGCCTTCACTATCCAAATCAAAGAGAGTCAGATTGGTATCAATATTGACGAGATTGGTTCTGGTATTCGATCCGGTTCCCGCTTCTGCAATATAAAACTGCACCTTGTAGGTAGCAGAATAGGTAAAATTGGTGCCTGACATATTATTCAGGGTCGGCAACCAATCATTGTTTTGAGCACCACCCGGGCTGTAGTCAATACCAAAGTTACTTAATGAGGGCTGATCTCCCCCGGTAGGGTTATCCGGATCTGCTGCCTGGGAATTATAGAAACCAACAATGGTAACCACGGCGTCAATATCATTGGTGCCGTCATTACCAACATTTTCAAAGAGATAGGCATCCCCGATGGAATAATCATCGGTGGTATCGGTGCCGGTACCGCCGATATAGCTGAATCCATCGAAGGTCAGTACCGTAGGATCAAAATCAAGTACCCCGTCCCAGCTTTCTGCACTTAGTGATTTACTTTCAATACTGCCGGACTGATGTTCCAGCTCCCAGTCTCCGCCCAATTCGGCACTACCGGTTAAATCATCAGATGCAGCTACATCGGCACCCGTCGCCATCGCAAGACGTGATACGAAATCTATACCGGCTTCTCCATCTGCCACATCGCAGCCATACAAGAGGATATCGCCGTCTTCTGTCAGTGCTTCACCGATTCTGGCAAAAGTATCAGCCCTGTCGTTCAAGGTGTCTGAATTAATGGTCGTGTTACCCAGGCGAATTTCGCCGGTATCACCGTGGGAGAGGACGTGAATTGAACTGATGCCATCCCGGCCTTCAACATAAGAAGCTATCTGATCAAGGCCGTCTGAATCGCCATCCAGTAACAGGATTTCAGTATCCTCTGATAGATCTGCTATCAGGGATTCGTAGTTTTCGATGGTGGTGTCTACAACAACCAGAGCAGTGCTTTGCACCAGTAGTGGCGCGACTTCAACACTGTCCTTACTGTCTGATTCGCCCTTTAAATGCGCAACCAGCCCCGCATCCAGCTCATCAGTACTTTGATCCGGGGTCTCTGGTGCAGCCCCAAGGTCATCCATACCCTCAACGGCAGTTGCAAGCCCTGCTGCATCCAGTAGTACCCTGGCTTCAAGCTGTTGAAAACGTATTTTCTTTTTCATCCGGTAAGACGCTTTCCAGATAGATTAATGTCATGGTGATAATAACCTTATGGTCGCAGCATAAACAATGAATCGAGGCCCCCGTAAAGCCTCAGGGTCAGTGCAGTGTGGCGCAGGTCACACAATTATTTGTCACCTCGCTGTATGCCCTAAAAACGGGAAAAATCAAGTGCTTGAATCATCACTTTCAGGTTTTATGTGCTTATCTGTTAAAAGTCTGGGGATGATAAGGCAGCAATGAGATAAGCACACCTATCCGCCTAGCTTAATGTGCTGGCAAAGTATCTTTAAAGTGAAAAGTTGCACAGGCAGGATTTCAGCGGTTTGAAGACTTTCTGCACGCACCATAAGGGGGCGTAATCAATAGTTAATAAAAATCTAATGCTTTAGTTACAGTGGTTTAATTGTAAGTATGTACTTACTTATATTCATATTCCTTGCAACAGGGCTGCGAGCTAATCCGAACCTGCACCTCCTGCCTTATACTCAGTTAATGGCCCGACTTAGCCAACGTATGATATTCAGACAAAACTGGGCATTTTGACCTGCTTCCGGATGATTCATTCCCATAGCAATGCCGTTGGCAGCTATTTGAGCGGAGCACATTGCAGCTTCACCTAAAACAACCAAACGCCCCTGCTGCAGTTCACGCGCTGCGGCATGAGTCCAGCCATTGACTGAAAATGCATCAATGGCAGCATTTTGCTCCTGAAAGCTTTGTTGAGGATTGATATAAGCAAGAGAACCTGGGCCAAAGATCAGCAAGGGCTGCCAATTGCCCAGAGTCCGGAATGGCTGACCTGTAAAAGTAGCCAGACGATTGATACTTTCCGCATTATCCCGGCCTGCTAGAATGGGATGCTCCCCCAGAGTGTTCTGCTCAGTTGAAAATATATCTGTTTCCCCGGGCGCCTGAACCGAATAAACATCCTGCATGAGCAAGGCGAAAACTGCTGCCAAATCCGCCGCAGCTCCGGCAAAAGGTGCGTGATCCGCAATCAAAAGCATATTTCCGCCATTGCGAACCCATTGCTGAAGGGCATCTATTTCACCGCGCGTAAAGGCAGAATTATGCGGGTATGACCAGTCATTGCGATTTTGCTCGGACAGCGCATTAGCCACAACCAAAACAGTGCAATCGGCGAGTGCATCTAAAGTAAATAAGGCTTGCAGGGACTGCACCTGGAAACCATCTCCACTTATCAGATCTGCAAATGGTTTATAACGCCCCGTAGCTGTATGGTAGTTGTAGTGTGCGCTATCAATACAAACTATCGGGCCGGTATCAGGCGGGTAAAGCGGAGCGGCATTCTGAAAGCTGAATTCATTATCGCTGCTCTGTTGAGCACAAAGTGCCGGAGTCATTAGCATCAACACCAGGCATATAAAAATTTTCATGATAAAAACCGGCAGCTATGGCAATAGCTGCCATTTAACCCCAAAATGGTCCAGACCTGAATCCATGATTAAAGAATCTTTACCATCAAAGCAGTGAATACAAAAAGCACTATCCATGAATGCGTTGAGCTGCTCAATCGGCGTGAGACCAATAAAGTTAAGCAATTACTGCTTCCGATCATCAAAGCTGAGCCGGAAAATTTTCACGCCCTGCAGCTACTTGGGCTGGCTTTTCATTTGACTGGAGAAGCCAGCATAGCCATAATTTTTCTGGAAAGAGCATTGGCGATAAAACCCGGTTTTTCTGCGGTCCAGCATAATGCCGCGGGGGTTTACAGGGCTCTGGGGCAGATGCAAAAAGCTGAAACATGTTATCGAAATGCGATTCGTCTGAAACCGGACTATGCAGAAGCCTATCAGGGGCTATCCGAAATAGTACGTTTTAAGCCGAACGACCCCTTACTAAAAAATATTATTGAACAACTTGCGACTGATCCCCAAGCTCATCTGGCGAGGTATTATCATTTTACTCTGGGTAAAATTTATGATGATTGCGGCGACTATGATCAGGCCTTTCTGCATTATGAAAAAGCTAACCGCTTAAGTGGAAAACAATGGCCCAGCAAGCGTCATGAAAAATTTCAGCAAGCTGTTAAAAATACCTACTCAGAGTCTTATTTTCGAGAGAGAAGCATTAGTGGCACACAATCCGAAGCAGCGGTTTTTATTGTTGGCATGCCACGATCCGGAAGCACTCTGATAGAACAGATACTGGCCAGTCATTCACAGGTATTTGCTGCCGGTGAAATATCGGATATACAGAATATTGCAGATCAACTACCAGCACTTATTAAAAGTGAACAAAGCTATCCTTTATGCATATCAGAACTAAATGATGAAGCCTGTAAAGGAATTGGAGAAGCCTATTTAAACAGGGTGCAAAAAATCGAAGGTTATTTTGAAGATGCCAGCCGTTATATTGATAAAAACCTGTACAATTTTAATCACCTTGGTTTGATATCAGATCTGCTCCCTAAGGCTCATATCATTCATGTACAGCGCCATCCATTAGACTGTTGTTTGTCGAGTTACTTCCAGAATTTTTCGCATGGCGTGAACTGGAGTTTCAGTATGGACACTATCGTCGATTACTATAAAGGCTACCATGCTATGATCCAGCACTGGCATAAAGTACTGCCCATAAAAATACTGGAAGTTCGCTACGAGGATCTGATCATGGACACAGAAGCCGTCTCGAGAAAAGTGATCAATTTTTGCAACCTGGCCTGGGAACAAGATTGCCTCGACTTTCACAACACGAAGCGCACCGTGAAAACAGCAAGTGTCTGGCAGGTCAGACAACCAATTTATAAAAGTTCACAAGCTCGCTGGCAGCGCTACGCAAAGCACATCACTCCATTACAAAAAAGTTTAGCCAGATACATCAGCGAATATGAAGCGCGGGGCAATCAGGAATAGCCAGTGGAAGAAACTACCAATCAAAAGCTGCAGCAATTAAATATCAGCTATAACGCTAACGAAGACCGTCTGCTATTCAAAGTTAGCGCTGGCGGGCATCTCGAGTATCGGCTTTGGTTCACACGCCGATTCACCCGCATATTGCTCAAGCTTCTTATGGAAAAAATGAATGCCTATGGAGGCGTGGATACGATTGCTGTCAGCGAAGACACCCAACAGGCAATCAAAAAAGGTGCCTTCGAGAAAAAATATATCAAGCTGGATGAGCCTGAATACCCTCTCGGGGAAGCGGGTATTACTCCCACCAAAATGAAAGTCAGTGAACTACCCAACAAATCATTAAATGTGCAATTTATGAATAACGCCAATAAGGGAATGAACCTTAACATGGACAAAAAAATGCTCTTTATGATGCATAATCTGTTAATTCAGGGGCTGGCAAGAGCAGAGTGGAATCTTAACCTGGAGCAATCTTTGGCAGCAAATGCCAGAAACGTACATTAGTTGAAAAATTACAAAACATTAATCTATGTCTATGCCAGCCTTGCTTAATCTCTTCACCAGAGGCGCCAGTTGTTTTTCATAGCGCCTCCATTTCCCAATTGAATTGGAATTTATTTTCTCTCTGACCTGGTCCGTACTCGCCGTATAAACATTTCGGTCATTTTTATAATACTCCAGACAGGATTTTTGCATTCTCAAACCCAGGAATGACAGGCAATTCCTGACTTGCGATTCAGTATCACTAACAATATCTTCATAATTTATTTCATAAATCAGCTCTGGATAGAGCTTGAGCCAGTGCTTCATTAAATCTGAATATGCAATAAAATGCTTCGCAAGCGTGTCAAGATCATAAGTATATTCGTGACCAGTGGTGAATTTTTTTTCAAAACAACTTAGACAGGTATCGATCGGATTTCTTTTTATGTGTATAAACCTGGCCTGCGGAATAAGGCTTTGAATAAAACCAATATACTTGAAATTATTTAACATTTTATCCGTAAAGAACGCTTCATTTTTAACGTACTGAAGAGCCTTTTCCTCATATTCTCTTATCAAATATTCAAGCTGCTTTTCATCGGTCTCTGCGAAAACTTTTACAAAGGTTTCAGTATCTGCTTCAAGCTTTCTGTAAACGGAATGGATAAGCTTTGGCATGGCGTGACTCTCGCCGATCCCTGCCACATTTGAATGTGAACTTAATATTTGTTCAAGCAGCGTACTTCCAGAGCGAGGCATCCCCACTATAAATATAGGCTTTTTTGATATTGGCCCTAGTTTTTTTAGATTCGCACCGTAGTTCTCATCAAAACGCTCAATAATTATTTTTGCGTAACCAGGCAAAATATGAGGAGACTTGCTGTTATTAAATAGAATTCTATTGCCTTCTTCCAGGTAGAAAAAAGCTCTGTCAAATTCATTATTTTTCAGCAATGCATTATACAAAGTAAAATCTGAGCGTGCTTTGTCTTCAGGTAATTCCAGTTTTTCTCGCTGTTTTTCTACAAGGCTGATTTCTTCTTTACTGAAAACATACCCTTTCATGCAAGCAAGATTATATCGGGCAGAAACAAAACCGGGATTCAAGGCAAGGGCTTTCAGGAAACTTTTTATCGCTTTTTCCCTTTCGCCGGAGTAACGATAAATAATACCCATATTATTATAGGGGTCGGCAAATGTAGGCTTTAACTCTACGGCTTTTTTATATGATGCAATAGCTTCATCAAATAACAGTAGATTTCTTTGTATAAGCCCGCATAAGTTATACTTGTTCGCATCATCAGGAGATTTTTCCAGAATTTTTTTTACTGCTGCGTAAGCTTCCTTAAACCTATAGTCTTTGTAAAGAATCATTGTCCATAAATGTGCTGCTGCTATTGAACCCGGATGCTTTTTATAAATTGCATGCGCTTCCTGCCGCGCATAACTTTTTTCACCCAGCAAATATTTTTGCAAAACAGACTGGCATTTTTCTTTTAAACTGCCCGTTTTAAAGGATACACTTCCTTTAACATTACATTCTTGAATGGACGTTTGAATAGAAGCGTTCTGCTTAACTGATATTTTCTTATTTTTTCTCAAAGGAGAACTTTTTACTTTGATATATTTTATACCATCAGTCATATTCAAAGTTTTCTGACCTGAACATTAACACTGACATCAGGAGCATCATCAAACTCCAGTCTCAGTGACACAGAATCACCATCACGCAAGTTTCGTTTCAGCCCCGTTAACATGATGTGCAAGGCTCCGGGCTCAAGTACCAGGCTTTCACCAGCCGGTATTTCAATTGTCATCACATGCTGCATGGTCATCATGCCGTCTTCCATGGCGCTACGATGCAACATGGCCGATTCTGCAGCTTCACTGCTCACACCGGTCAAGCGCATATTTCTTTCACTGCTATTGCTGATTGTCATATAGACAGCTGTATTTCTTACTGATGGAGGCAGTTCTCTGATGTGAGCATCAGTGATACGGATATAATTCACAGTATTATCCTGAGCCTGAAGCATGGTCGATAATAGCAATAGCATGAACAGCAGTGTTCTGGATAAGGTCATTTATGTTTTCCAATATAGTTAAACAGTTTTTCAGGTCTGAGGAATATTCACTTGAATGGTAGGCCGATTACCAATTGCTATATCACCACGCAATCGATAGCCACCTGTCGCTTCACGCATGATGCGATATATCCAGCGCCCTTCTGCATCATTTCGCGCAGTTATCAGAAAGGTTGCTTCTCTGTTTCTGACATATTCCGCGATAGAACCAAGTCTCGACATGATGTCCAAACTCTGCCTTTCAAGTTCCTGTGGGTCCAGTGGGAAATAATCGCGGCTGATACGGCTTTCACTAAGCAGTATACGCCTTGCTTCGGCAATATTTTCCTTATCGGGATTGATACTGGCAGCCCGGTTCAGATAATTTTCTGCATTTTCAAACTGCCCGACCCGGATAGCCTCCAAAGCCATTGCAACATAGCGATCGGCAATATTTTCGATACCGTCTAAAGCTACCTGATTATCAGGCACTATACTTAAGACTTCCATGTAGCGGTCATAAGCATTGTCACCTGCCGGAAGTAACAAGCGATTATCCTCAAAAGCCACTCTTGCCTCATAAAGCATATCAGCCAAAATGCGGGCCCTCAGGAAGGGATCAGCAACAGGCCAGTCTTCCGTCATATAGCTAGCGACTTCCGTATCGCTTACATAGACTTCAGGATCATCCAATGCCGATACTGTGCCTGGAACTTGCTCTAATTCAGTATCCGGAGACATGGACTGGCAGGCCGATAGCAGTAGTATGTATACCGGCACAAGTGACAGACATTGTATGAATCTGAGATTAAACATAGTGGAGCATCATACTGTATTCGCTGAATTTACAGCAAACCTTTGAATGGCAGAAAGTGCAACAAATCACCTTTATTGACTATCTTTTTGACCGGCACAACAGCAAGACCTTCCGCCCAGGAAGTCGAGGTCATTACACTTGAACCTTGATCGGGAAAGGGGCGCAACTCTTGTACACCTTGCGCATTGCATTGCAGGCGAACCCGCAAATATTCCTGGCGGCTGCCGGCTTCGACGGTATCAAATCCCGCAGGCAACTGAAATGACATGGGCGTGAATTTATTCGCTCCCTGCATTTTTAGCAGATAAGGTTTGACCAGGAGAAGAAAAGTCACAAATACCGCTACCGGATTGCCCGGCAAACCAAAGAAAGGACAATCCGCCACTTTTCCAAATGAAAAAGGCTTACCGGGTTTTATTGCCAGCTTCCAAAGGGAAAGTTCACCCAGTTCATTCACCACATCTTTCACATAATCAGCATCTCCTACCGACACGCCTCCACTACTGATAATGCAGTCTGCCTCGCCTGCAGCTTGCAGCAAGGCCTGCCGGGTCGACTGCCTGTCATCCTTAACAATGTCCGCCCTCAATGTTTTCATACCCATCTTATTCAGTAAGGCATGCAAAGTATGACTATTGCTTTCGTATATCTGGCCCGGTTTCAAAGCCTGACCAGGCGCTACCAATTCATCACCGGTATTCAGGATGGCAATTTTCAGCGGCCTGTAAACATCTATTTCGGTTAAGCCCAGGGAAGCCAGCAGCCCCATATCCTGAGCTTCAAGTAGATGACCCTGCTGCAGAACTTCTTCACCCAGCCTGATATCGTGGCCGCGCAAACGAATATTCTGACCGGACTCCGGGAGCACCAGAAAGCTAGCCTCTCTATCATTGTATTCGGCATTTTCCTGCAGGATTACTGCATCGGCACCTGCAGGAATCGGAGCGCCGGTAAAGATTCTTGCTGCTGTGCCAGGCTCCAGCTTATTACCGACTTTACCTGCAGTAATCGTTTGCGAGAGTGGCAGAGTGCTTCCCTTTTGCTTGATATCCCTGACATTCACCGCGAATCCATCCATGGCACTATTATCATAAGCCGGCACATCAATACCGGCTTTAACCGGGCCAGCCAAAATACGCTGCAGCGCACTGTCCAGAGCAACAACTTCAGTCGCCCCCTTAATCTGCACTTGTTGCAGAATATGCCGCAATGCCTCTTCTATTGGTGTCAGTGCTGGTCTGTTCATGATTTTTTATTCTGTCTATTTATCCCGGCGATTGACAGTTTCGATAAGTAGTCATGTTTGCATAGCCTCATTCAATTCCGAAAGCCAGACTGGCATATGCTCAGGGTACGAAAGCGATATAGTCTAGGTGTAAAGTGATGCAATAAGCTCTTTAACAGTCGTACCCCGCGAGCGCTGCTTGATTCCAAAGCCTGCCATGATACGCTGGCAATCAACGACTGAATTCTCAAGTTGAGTTTTCGTTGACTCCCTGGTGGTGATTTCCAGGTTTTCTATAACCCCCGCCAATGCTTTGTCATATTTCGACGCCTCGCTTAAAAAGTCTTCCACAAAAGTATGCCGGTGTGTGGCCTGCAAGGCACAGTAATGATACAGGCCCCAGGGGCTGGCATTGCAATCAAGTTGCCTGTTTATTGCGAAAAGCACCCGTGCAACATCTGCTGTCGGGGTCGGGCTGCAACGTTGATCCAAAAGCTCGATTTTACCCGATTGCTGTATACAGGCTTTTATGCAACTTTCAAAAAAGTTTGTATTGGAAGAATCATAGATACCCTCCGTTCGCAAGATGATGTGTCTGGAATATTTGGCAACTTTCTTTTCCAGAGCCAGCGCCAGTTTTCCCAATGGGTTTTTGGGTTTGCACGGGTCACTTTCCAGATAAGGCTTGGGATTTGAGCCGTCGAAAACTGCCACTGAAGAATGATGAATTAAAGGAATCTGCAGAGATTTTGCAGCTTTAATCAAACTGGCACAGGCCTGATTCAACTGCTCAATCCGCTCTTTTGGTATTTCTTCCTCGGAGTGAAACAGCCCGGAATTCAGACTTAGATTAAGTATTTGCGTGGGCTGTGTATCCCTGATCAGTTCAGCCAGTTTTGATGCCTTATCCTGATATAGAGCCGGTTCATCATCCCTGATGGCAACATAGGTAATTTTTTCCCGTTTCAGTAAAAGGCCAAGGCATTGCCCCAACTGGCTGTTCGATCCAAAGATGAGAAGTTTCACAAGTGCTGCTGCTTGTTTTCTGCCTCACTTAAAAAACACATTAAAAAGGAATGTCATCGTCAAAACTATCCATATCTGCCGGGGCTTGCTGAGTAGGGGTTTGTTTTCTGGCAGGAGCTGCTGACTGACCAGAGCCATAGCTGGCGCCTGAATCTTGGTTAGCCTGGCCAGCAGAGCTATCTCCACCTCGGCCATCCAGCATCTGCATTTCATTGGCAATTATGTCTGTGGCATAGCGTTTTACACCATCCTGCTCCCAGGAGCGGGTTTGCAGACGACCTTCAACATAAAGTTTTGAGCCCTTGCGAACATACTCGGCCACAATTTCGGCCAATCGCTGGTAAAAGGTAATACGATGCCACTCGGTTCGCTCCTGTTGCTCTCCGGTATTTTTATCTTTCCAGGTTTCGCTGGTTGCCAGTGAAATATTAGTAACGGCATTGCCATTCGGCATATAGCGCGTTTCAGGATCCTGACCGACATTTCCAACTAAAATTACTTTGTTGATACCTCGACTTGCCACAATAACTCTCCTCAATTTTCGACAAACTAAGTCTAGCATGACTGAGAAAAAATTCGATTAGATTATTCTTCTTTCCTATAGCTGTCTAAGTATAATGGTGGGTTTAGCCTTGCACAGAAGCAGTTAACAAATGGATGAAATAGTCGTCAGGGGAGCTCGCACTCATAACCTGAAAAACATAGACCTCAGCATTCCCAGAAACAAGCTGGTGGTAATCACCGGTTTATCCGGATCAGGAAAATCTTCACTGGCTTTTGATACGCTTTATGCCGAAGGACAGCGCCGTTACGTAGAATCACTTTCCACTTATGCTCGGCAGTTTTTATCCATGATGGATAAGCCGGATATGGACCAGATTTCCGGTCTCTCGCCAGCCATTTCCATAGAACAGAAATCAACTTCCCATAATCCGCGCTCTACGGTTGGCACCATCACTGAAATTTATGACTACCTGCGCCTGTTGTTTGCCCGTGCGGGCGATCCCTATTGCCCGGATCACAAACTGAAACTTGAAGCACAGACAGTCAGTCAGATGGTGGATCAGGTGCTGGCCCTCCCGGAAGGTACGCCAATGATGCTGCTGGCGCCGGTCGTCCGTGAACGCAAGGGCGAACATGTGCATATCTTTCATGAACTTAAGGCTGGCGGTTTTATCCGCGCCAGAGTGGATGGCATCGTCACAGAACTTGATTACCCGCCCAATCTGGAAAAAAACAAAAAACATACCATCGAAGTTGTTATTGATCGCTTCAAGGTGCGTCCGGACTTAAGCCAACGCCTGGCTGAATCCTTTGAAACGGCCCTGCAGATCGCCAGTGGTCTGGCCATAGCCTCCTATATGGATGAAGGTGCAGGTGAAGATATGGTGTTCTCTTCGCTGTTCGCCTGTCCGGAATGTGGACATAGCATTACCGAACTGGAACCGCGTCTGTTTTCCTTTAATAACCCTGCAGGAGCATGTGAGTCCTGTGACGGGCTGGGCATGAAACAATATTTCGATCAGAAAAAGGTCATTATTGATGATGGTCTTTCCCTCGCTGAAGGTGCTGTTCGCGGCTGGGATCGCCGCAATATTTATTATTTCCAGTTACTCAAATCACTGGCGGATCATTACGGTTTTGCCGTCGATATTCCCTATCATAAGCTCAGTAAAAAGCATCAGGATCTGATATTAACCGGTAGCGGCAACACTGAAATTGAATTCACTTTTATTAATGACAAAGGCAAAACCTACATCAATCGCAAACCCTTCGAAGGCATTCTGCCCAATATGGAACGCCGCTATCGCGAAACTGAATCACAGATGGTCCGCGAGGAGCTGGCAAAATATCTCAACTCCCAACCCTGCCCGGAATGCAGCGGCACCCGATTACGCCGTGATGCCCGTCATGTCCTGATCAATAAGAAAAATTTACCCGCCATAACTGATATGACTATCGGTAATGCAACAAACTATTTTGCGACCCTGAATCTGAAGGGGAAAAAGGCCAAGATTGCCGAAAAAATTCTCAAGGAAATTCTCGACCGCCTGCAGTTTCTGGTCGATGTTGGCCTGAATTATCTTACCCTGAGTCGCAGTGCTGAAACGCTATCAGGCGGAGAAGCCCAACGCATACGTCTGGCCAGTCAGATCGGCGCCGGTCTGGTCGGCGTCATGTACATCCTGGACGAGCCCTCTATCGGCCTGCATCAACGGGATAATGACCGCTTGTTAAATACCCTGCGACACCTGCGCGATATTGGCAATACCGTCATTGTGGTGGAACATGACGAAGAAGCCATTCGTAGCGCCGATCATATTATTGATATTGGTCCGGGTGCCGGAGTGCATGGCGGTGAAGTCATCGCCCAGGGCAGCTATCAGGACATTATGAATGAAAAGCGCTCCCTGACCGGTCAATATCTGTCAGGCAAGCAATTTATCGAAACCCCAAAGCTACGCGTAAAGGCAGACCCTGATAAAAAATTGGTTTTGTCGGGAGCATCCGGCAATAATCTTAAATCAGTACAGCTGGAAATCCCGCTTGGACTGATGACCTGCATCACCGGAGTCTCCGGTTCGGGTAAATCAACCTTGATCAACAACACCCTTTATCCGCTTGCAGCAACGGCCCTGAATGGAGCTACCACACTCAATGCAGCCGAATATAAAGAGCTGCAGGGGCTGGAATTACTGGATAAAGTCGTCGACATCAATCAAAGCCCGATCGGACGTACACCCCGCAGCAACCCGGCTACTTACACAGGCATATTTACCCCGGTCCGTGAACTCTTTGCGGCCACTCAGGAATCCAGAGCACGCGGCTATAAACCCGGTCGCTTTTCTTTCAACGTCAAAGGCGGACGCTGCGAAGCCTGTCAGGGAGATGGCCTGGTTAAAGTCGAAATGCATTTTTTACCGGATGTTTATGTCGCCTGTGATGTCTGCCATAGCAAACGCTATAACCGTGAAACACTGGAAGTGAAATACAAGGGCAAAAACATCTACGAAGTTCTGGATATGACCATTGAAGATGCGCGGGAATTTTTTGATCCTGTACCCGTTATTGCCCGCAAACTGCAAACCCTGATCGAAGTAGGACTCTCGTATGTGAAACTGGGCCAGGCTGCTACGACTCTGTCCGGCGGTGAAGCCCAGCGCGTCAAACTGGCCAAGGAATTATCCAAGCGCGATACCGGTCAGACACTGTATATACTTGATGAACCGACCACCGGTTTACATTTTCATGATATTAAACAGCTCTTATCCGTCCTGCACAGATTACGTAACGACGGTAATACTATTGTGGTCATCGAGCATAATCTTGATGTCATCAAAACGGCTGACTGGATCGTTGATTTAGGTCCGGAAGGTGGAGATGGTGGCGGTCAGATTATTGCCACGGGCACACCGGAACAGGTTGCCTATGCAAAACATTCCTTTACCGGTCAATACCTGGCTAAAGTTTTAAATAAATAGGGAGCACAACAAAACCATGCAAGCAACTCTGCAGCCAACTTTACACCTCATTGCCGATCCTCTGTGTGGCTGGTGCTTCGGGGCTGCACCTCTGCTTAAAGCCAGCCAAAACATTGCGGATTTGAATATCCAGTTACATTTAGGAGGCCTATTTTCCGCGCCAAATAACCAGAAGGTTGATGATGCCATGATGCGATTCATCATGAGTCATCATGTGCGCATCACCCAGTTATGCGGACAAACACCAGGCGATGCCATGACCGAACTACTCAAAAGTGGCGATGCAGTACTCGATTCCACAGCTCCGATACACGCCACTCTTGCTGCCACTTTGGCAGGTGGCGATGCCCTGCCTTATTACCAGGCCCTGATACAAGCTCATTTTATGGATGGGCGCCGAATCGTTGAAGCTAACACATTGCAACAAATTGCAGCCGAGTGCGGCATTGATAACAAAACTTTCATGCAGGCTTATAACAGCCTGAGCGATGAGCAGGTCGCCAAACATATCCATGACAGCCGGAAGCTATTGCAGCAGGTCGGTGGTCAGGGTTTTCCGACTTTTGCCCTGGAACAAAATGGCGAGATAAGCATGCTTGAGCACCAGTCACTTTATAATAATCCGACTGGCTGGCAGCACTCTCTCGAAGCCTTGTTGAAGCCACTGGTCTCTCATTAAACGCTTCATCGGCACTGACCGGATATTTGTGTCGCTCAGAAGTATAGAGTACAGCTTTTAAAGCTATGTCCAGGCAATATTACTGCAAGGTAAAAGAGCCATAATGTTTTGCAAAACGGCCCTATTTCATTTTGTTCAATTCTTTTCTTTGTATTATTTTTCCGCAAAATATTGGCAGGAGTCAGTGGAGACTGAAGACTTTTTGATGTAGCTTTAATGAGTATAAATTCATTGCCAACCCGGATTACGGTGCAAACAATAATGCAAAAACATTTACTGATTCTGTCACTGCTTCTTATCACCGCCTGCACACAGGACCAGCCTGCAGCAATTATTGAGCTGCCGGCTGTGGCCGACGATGTTGTCGTGGGCGATGATGGTTCCGATAACAAATTAAGAGCCATTTTTCAGGCTGCAGCTTTGTTGCCTTTTGAACGTGTTGAGCTTGCATTGGATCCAGCTATAAACATCGCCACTGTCTCATCAATAGCCTCCGACGCGGCTGGTAATTTCTACATTATCCATCGCGGTGAGGAATCAGACTCTATCATCGTCACAGATCCTCAAGGCCGGATATTACGAAATTTTGGAGCCGGACTTTTTGCTCGCCCGCATACGATCAGGCTCGATGAAGCCGGCAATATATGGACCGTCGATTCCACCAGCTCCATGATCAGGAAATTTACTCCATTAGGTGCACAGCTGCTGGAAATCAGTGTCGGTAATCTGCCAGAACCCATGAGAGATTCATGTGGCACTTCAGATATAGCCTTTGCCGATAACGGTAATGTATTTGTTAGCGACGGCTACTGTAATGCCCGAATCATTGAGTACGATGCACGAGGTCAAAAACTAAATGAATGGGGCAGTCCGGGCCTTGGTCCAGGCGAGTTCAATCTGCCTCATGCTATTAGTATCAGCCCTGAGGGTAATGTTTATGTTGCCGATCGTGAAAACGGACGCATCCAGTGGTTTACTCAGGAAGGAACTTTTCTGGGGGAATGGCATTTTGGCGGACGCATACTGAGTATTACATTTTCTCCTTCCGGTAACTTGTACATTGGCGCTGAACCCAAAGGCGCTAATTCTATGCAGGAAGGGTATATACTGCAACTTGAGCTCCAAAACAGGGAGGTCCTTGGCAAAATACCAGGCTTTGCACACGCTCTTGGGATCAGCGACAGCGGCATTATTCTGGGCGGCTCCTTGACCGAGAAAATAACGCTTTATTTCCCAAGCCAATAAAGGCACACAGAAACACTAAAAAGTTTCTCATATTCCGGGAATCCGGATATTGGAAGTATTCTGATTAGCAGCTAAAACAGACTAAATGTCCGTTACTCAGGCTTTAACTTTTCAACGCCCAGGTGCTTTATAAGAACTTTACAAGTTTGTCACCGGCCCCCGCTTGGGCGATCAGGAATGCTTTTGATTACCTTTGATATTGGGGAGGACAGCAGCTATCATCTCCCTCCAAACCAGCATATTTTCGCACATTAACTCTGTTTAACCGGCTTTCTGAAATAATAAAAAGCTAATACCAAGGGGGCAACATGCACATACAAAGCAAGCCAAGTATCCAAGGAATTTTTAAGGCCAGGATGACATTCTTGAGTGGCACTTTACTGAGCCTTTTATTATTTGAATCGGCACTTGCAGCTGAGGCTATCGCTCCCGGCGCGAATGACCCGATATCAGGGCTTAGCATTGACAACTTCAGCCCGGTCACTGATGCCATGCTCCAGAACCCGGACCCGGCCGACTGGTTAATGTGGCGACGCACACTCAACTCCTGGGGGCATAGCCCTCTCGACCAGATCAACACCGATAATGTTGGACAACTACGCATGGTGTGGACAAGAGGACTGGACGACGGAATCCAGGAAGGTACGGCACTGGTGCATGATGGCATCATGTTTTTCCCAAACCCCATGGATGTCATTCAGGCCATTGATGCCAGAACCGGTGATCTCATCTGGGAATACAATCGTCGTCTGCCGGATGATCTGCGTGATTATTTCCCTGTTCCTGATATCAACCGCAATCTGGCCATTTATGATGATCTCATCATCGACACCAGTGCTGATGATTACATCTATGCCCTGAATGCCCGCAGCGGGGAACTGGTCTGGGAAACGCAGATTCTTGATTACCATCGCGGCGCACAGCAAACCTCCGGCCCGATTATTGTCAATGGCATGGCCATCTCTGGCCGTGGCTGCGAGCCTGAAGGCAGCCCGGAAGCCTGTGTCATGACGGCTCACGATGCCACGACCGGTCGTGAAATCTGGCGCACCAGCACTATTGCCCGCATGGGTGAGGTTAATGGTGATAGCTGGGGCGATATGGCAGACGAAGAACGCTGGCATGTCGGTACCTGGCTGGTGCCTTCCTATGATCCTGAACTGAACCTGGTTTATTTCGGTACTTCGGTCACTTCACCGGCACCGAAA
>TARA_R110002049_G_scaffold25016_1_pt1 | contig 31209 bp, 23 predicted proteins | sample TARA_R110002049 | Tara Oceans TARA_R110002049 (sample SAMEA4396941) | marine metagenome | biome: Polar Biome; feature: [SRF] surface water layer (ENVO:00010504); material: water (ENVO:00002006), including particulate matter (ENVO:01000060) such as... | depth 5 m
AGTCAGGCTGGAAATCAAATGTGCGCAACTTGACGGACACTACCGCGAAACCGTTCCCGGGCGAACCTTTTTATTTTCGTCGGCGACGAGGGAAAACCATGATCAGCCCGCCTATGCCAAATATCGCCATTGAGGTTGGTCCGGGAACCGCTAGGGCACGCGTGTTTCCCGATGGAATAATCGCTGCCGCCCCGGCTTTCGCGGTTTCCGCAGAACCACCACCGATGATGGTCGAGACCGGAGCCAGTCCCTGCACGAACCCTCTAAAATCTTCAGGTCAACTAAGGCGATCCGGCGACGGTGGGTTCGCTGCTAACACGACAACGGGGCAAGTTGCATAGCAAACCTTTGCCGTTTCGGGAGTTAACGCAAAGTTAATCATTGCACCGGATTCACGACCGGCACCGGTTTACTCGCCATCTGTGGCCTAATCACCGTTGATCGATTCGGCATGATGGCGTGTGTTAGCGTCGGCTCTTTTACCTTGATTGCTGAATCAGTTCGCGTGCCCCTTGACCGATCATCTGCTCGGCGAGTTGTTGGCCGAGTTGTTGACCACAATCCAGCGGCTCGTCGTTCCGATAGGCCACTTCACCCTCGACAACGATTTGTTCGCTGCCGTCGGTTGCAGCCACAAGAGCGTTCATGATCAACTTTTCGTTCTCGACGCGTGCATAGGCAGCGATCGGCGCCAGACACCCGCCGTGCAAGCTGGCCAATAGAGTCCGCTCGGCGGTCACGGCGGCGCGGGTTGGTGCATCGTCAAGCGTGCCGACGATTTCTGCGGCGGCTTTGTCGTCGCTTCGTACTTCGATTCCCAGTGCACCTTGTCCAGGTGCCGGCAACATCATTTCAAGTGAGAGCGTGGTGCGCGGCGTCTCGGACATCTGCAACCGCAACAAGCCGGCTTCGGCCAACACAATCGCGTCGTACTCGTTGTCGGCAAGTTTTTTGAGCCGAGTTTGTACATTGCCGCGAATCGGCAGAATTTGCAGGTCCTTACGAGCAATCAATAGCTGAGCTGCGCGACGCCGACTGCCCGTGCCGATTCGGGCGCCCTCGGGTAGATCACCAAGCGACCAAGCATCGGGCGACACCAAGCTGTCGTGAACGACTTCCCGCTCGGTCACAGCGGCCAATTGGAAGTGCAGCGTTGCTTCGGTTGGCAAATCTTTCAGCGAATGCACGGCAATATCGGCTTCTTGGTCCACAAGTGCTTGCTGAATCCGTTTAGTAAACATGCCGACACTGCGAGAGCCGTCGATGGGACGCATATCGACGTCACCGCGACTGACCAGCGGCACCAGGACGGATTCCACGCCAATCTGGCCTAAACGTGAGGCGATGTACTCAGCCTGCCACATCGCCAGGGCGCTCTCGCGCGTCGCAATACGAAACGTTCGTGCAGGTTGCGGGGCGTTAGAAGCGGATGGATCCAAAAGTGTCTTTCTCGTAAGGAACGTAGCAATTGTGACGCTGAAAGCCGGCAGTTTGCCGCTCGAGGGTGTTTACGGGACCGAAACCCGTGCCGCGGCAATTTTTACTCGCGTATATTAAGGTTTACGGGTTCTGATTCGTAGCCGTCTCGCTTTTCTCTTACCATCGCAACCGATTATTGTGGCCGAGTCTTCCGACGACCAGTATCCGATCCTCGACGAAGCGACGCGAGACGTTGAATTGTTCGCCGAGAACGTGGATTCGTTTGGTATCGATGGACTTGATGACCCGAACACCAGCTCGTCGGAACCCATCACCGACGGCATCCCGCCACAAATTGGTGATTATGTAATCCGTAAGCAGATTGGTGCCGGCGGGATGGGGCAAGTGTTCTTGGCCGAGCATTTGCGAATGCAGCGGGTTGTCGCTGTTAAGACTTTGCAGTTCGACCGCATGCAGAACGCGACTGCGATCGAGCGGTTTTATGACGAAGTTCGCACCGCATCCCGACTGATGCATCCCAACATCGTGACCGCGTTTGACGCCGGTGAAGCCGAGGGCGTTCACTATCTGGCAATGGAATATGTCGCCGGCAAGACTCTGACCCAAATCGTCGCGACGCGAGGCCCCACGTCGGTCGGCGAAGCGGCTGCGATGATTCGTCAAGCCGCGTTGGGACTGCTGCATGCGCACCGCGCCGGGATCGTTCACCGCGACGTGAAACCAGGCAACTTGATGAGGGCGAGTGACGGAACGATCAAGGTCCTTGACCTGGGGCTTGCCCAGATCGATGCGCCGCTGTTGATGGGTGATTCGTCGACGCCAACTGCTGACGCCGACGCGGCAGCATCTAATCAAGGCACGAGTGGTTCCAAAGAAGCCAGCGGCAAGCCTGTCAAACGCCTGATCGGCACGCTCGCCTATATGTCGCCCGAGCAATTGGAGGCACCAGAGAAAGCCGATGCGCGTAGCGATATTTACTCTCTGGGCGCCGTGTTGCACTTTTTGCTGACCGCCAAGCCGCCGTACACCGGTGAGTATCTGGATGTGGTCTACGGACACCGCCACGGCGAGATTCCTGACTTGATGGAAATCCGTGACGACATTGATTTGAACTTTGCAAACATTTTTTCGCGGATGATGGCGAAGTCACCGGGGGAACGCTATGCGTCACTGGATGAAGTCATCGATGACTTGTCCGACTATACCGATCGTTCCATTTCGCCACTGTGGCTGGCCGAATTTTCACGTCACCAAGCACGTGACGAGGTGTCGACGGCGTCGGTCGGCTCGACCGCTTCATCGATTTCGCAAGTGCTTGCGATTGACTTGGGCATGTTCTATTCCGCGGCCGCCTCAGCAGCACCATCGGGCGGCGTCAGCTTATTAGCCGCAGGTGGCAGCGGACAAATGCTGATGCGAATGGCGTTGGCATCCGAGAACGGCCGACTGCTGCTTGCACGTGACGCGATGGAACTGCGACTTCAACAGCCGAACAAGGTCGTGCATTGTTTGCCGATGTATATCGGGTCAGACGTTGTCGACCGAACCATTCTGGGTGAGAAATGTCCGCCGGAAGCCCTGATGGCGATCTTGTTGCGTCAGTCCGTTCACAATGCCTGGGGTGACCGAAACGGGCCGGACGCTGTCGCGATTACGTTGCCATCGGTATACGACCAATTGCATCGTCGCAGTATCATGGCCGCCGCACAAATCGCTGGCTTGCAGTCCGTTCGGCTCGTCGATCGAAGCGTCGCAGCGGTGCAGTCGACATTGTTGGACACGCCAGAGGATTCCATCAGCGACGAATCGATGGTCTTGGACATGTCGACCGACGAAACGGTGCTGTTCGTTTCGGTCACCGGGCAAGCCAACGAAGTCGCCGTGTTACGACGAGACGGAGCGAGATTGCATCAGTTGTCCAGTGCCGGGCACTGGCACACCGGTGCGTTGGCTTGGCTAAGCAGATTGGTCAAGATCGCGACGGAGCGATTCATCAAGCAGCATGGTATTGACCCAACGAAATCGCTGCGCAGCGCGTCCAGTTTGCAAGTGGCGTGTGAGCGTGCGATGAATTCGCTGTTGTTGTTGCCGCGCGTCAATATTGCGATCGACGCTGGCAACCAGCGACCGTCCATCTCAATCCACCGTAGCGAATGGATCTCGCGCTCGAGCGATCTGATCGCGACCATTCGAGATGCTGTGGGATCCGCGTTACAGCGCGCCGACATCACGCTGGGATCGATCGACCGCGTCGTCACGATGGGTGCAGCGTTGCGTCTAAGCGATGTTCGCGCGGAACTGTCGATCGGTCTCGATACGAAAATGCGGACACAATCGGTTGACCGGGGCGACGTCGCACGTGGTGCAGCGGCCTGCTTGGCGGGCGAGCTGCCGGGCCGAACTTCGTGGACCCTGCCCCCACGTTGCGTCACCAGCCAAACCATCGGAATTGTGGTCGAAGACCGCAAGGGACGCCGGCGCATCCTGCCCATCATCCCACGAGGAACGGCGCTGCCGGCACGCACTAATCGCCGCCTAACCGTCGGCAAGAGTCAGTCCAAAATGACGCTATCGCTGGTTGAATCCTCCGGAATCAAGGGTGACGAATGGCAAACGCTTGGCCGCTATGAATGTGATGACGACCAAACCGATGCGCCGAAAGCGTCGGGGACGAAAGCATCGGGGACGCGGATGATTGGTTTCGAGGTGAACGTGAACGGGCTCTTGACGGTCCGATCACAAACGCCGGGCGTGCCTGGCAGCACGCGTCCGACTCCCATGCCGACACCGAACCTAAGCGAGGAAGACGTCGCGTTCTGGAAGCAGTGGGTCGACAAGGCGACCTAGCGAATCCGGAATGGCAATCGAAATCTACCCAGTCAATTAACCTCGTCGAATTTCGCTGCCCTTGAATCGGATCGCAATCCGGTAGACTCGTTTCTGCAAGAATTCGATCTCGCCGGTACGCAGATCAATACGCTGCGGTACATCTTCGATGCGGACATCGACGCTGGCGTGATATCCGCGCTCGGAAAAAACATCGATCAGGATCGCAAGCGCATTCGGTTCGCTCAGAAGGTTGTCTTCGGAGTTGATGTGCGCGTCGCCAGAGATGGCATGCCGAACAATGATCGGCATCATCCGATGTTCGATCACGTCGATCACGCGATGGAACAAATCGGATTGTTCCATTTCGTATCCATCGAGTCGTTCGACGAGATCACGACGAGCGTGGCTGACGATTTCACTGGCAAGCGGGATATTGCGAAGCGAATCATACGTCCGCGGGTCAAGTTCCAGCGAGCTTTGATATTCCAATTCACGCAAGATGTTGTCTTGCACGACTTCCAGCGGAGCCTGGGCGTTGATGAAGTGAAAATGGAAGATCTGTTTCAAAGAAACCAACGCATCGTACGTTTTCTCTTTGAACACCCGATAGCGGTTTCGGGCCAACGACTCGTTAAAGTCCGTCGGACGTTCCTCCCATGGTTCGCCAATCCCGCTGCGCGCGACCTCTTCGTTGTGCGCGATCACTTGGCGCCCACGTTTCAATTGTCGGGCGACGCTTTCGGACTCGTCGACGAACAGCACCATGATGTGGAAAGTCGGCTGCTTGAAATGCAGACGATCGTCCGATTCGGCAAACTCGCGCCGCAACGTGTTCATCTGGTCGAACAGCATTTTCAAACATTCGACTTGGACCTTGGTCCGCGGAAACCCGTCAAGGATCGCGCCCGTTTGGTACTCGGGTTCCAGCAGTTTGCGGAACACCAAATCAACGACTTCGCGGTCGCCCACCATCGCGCCTTGAGCCTTGACCGCTTGCGCTTCTGGGCTGTTCAGCAATTCGCTAACGACGATCGGCTTGGCCGTGATGTCGCGCACCTTGCGAATGAAGTTCGTGTTGGTGCCCTTACCTGCACCTGGAGCCCCACCCAAAAGGATTAACTCTTTTGGAAAACGCAAATTTGATTTGCCGTATTCCTCCTCGAGCTTCTTCCAGATCGAATTGAAGATCAGTTGAGCATCTTTGACCTCAAGATCGATGCTCTCGGACAACTTCTTGGGGTTATTCGCGGGGGTCAAGTTCACGGTTGCGTTTGAATTGGCGAGTTGCAAGTTGGCGGGACACTGGTAATCATCAGCCAAACGGTCTCCCGCAATAGAGAACCCATTGGACCATACCAGTTGGCAGGCAACAGTAGAACGGACGCAAGATTTGCTGGCTAGCGTTCGACTTGCACGAGGCGGAAGATTTGTCGTGTCCAAGGTGGACAATACGTATAATAATCGATCGCTCGATTCTTCTCTTTTATCGCGAACGGATTGATGCCAGGACAGCAACCCTACGATCGAAACGAGCGGCGGCGTGACGGCCGATACGATGCATATCCGTCCCAGGGCGACATTCCACCGCATGAGCAACGTCCCCGCCCTGTCGAGGTTGGCGACACGGTCGAGGTTGGCGACCCGATCGGTGCCGGCCATTACGATTCGTCCGGTGCGATGCCACCACCCCGAGGCGCCGATTCGAATGCGGCACGGGTCTCGCCCAGAACGCCAGCGGGAATCCCGGGGCCCGTCACGTGGCCGACGCGTGACGCGTCGATCGCCGCAGGACCAATTCAAAACGCGTTACCATCGAAACGGTTTCCCGATCCGAGTGACTTGTCCAGCACGCCGTTGTCGTCGTTGGTCAAATCGAACCGGGTTGCCGAACCCAAGGAAACGCTGCTGCGAGCAATCGGCAAACTCATGATCCGGGTTTCGAATCATCCGCACCATATCCCGGCCTCGGGATCGGCCTGGCTCGTTTCGCCTAGCGTGATCGCAACCAGCGCGCACAACCTTTACGACTCGACAAGAAACGAATGGTCGGCATCCGTCGAGTTCTGCGCCACGTATGACTATTATTCAAACGAGCCACTGGTGACTTCGCGAGTCACGTCGTGTTACATCCCCAAAGCCTATCTGTCGAACCCGACCACCGACCGCGACATTGGGTTGTGCTTTCTTGATCGCAATGTCGGCGATATCGTGGACGCGACCATCCCAATGAAGCCGATTCCTGACAACTCGTTCTTCAACAAGTATCCAATCCAAGTCGTTGGATATCCCGCCGGCAGCCACTTTGATTTTGGCAAACAAATGTGGCATTCAAACGGCCCGTATCTGATGGGGCAAAGCAACGGGCCAGATGCATCCTATTCGCCGGTCGTTGCATCGGATTTTGGCGGTGGCGCGAGTGGTTGCCCTTGGTTGGCAAAAATCAATGACGAATACTTCGCGGTGGGAATCACATCCGGGCACGCAAAGCTGCGTTACGATGACGCTGATCACAACTTGATGTCGCTCACATCGCCGTTGTTCACCCAACAGCTCTTTGATGAACTCAGCGATCACCACGAATACCACGAGTTTGCGGTCTGACCCAACACGATGGTGGTTCTATTTCGTGCAGGATCCAGACGCAAAGAGCCGCTTGAGGTACCGATGATTCCGATTCGGCGACAAGTCCTTCGCGGCGGCGCAAAAAGATAGCCTCGCCAAACGAGGCTTGGCGAGGCTATCGGAGGGAACGTTACGAGCGAGCTGCTTTTAAAGCTCTTCCTCGATCGTTTCTTTACTAGCACGAGTTCCGAGTGATCCCCATAATCCGTACGGACTTTGGGCTCCCGGAACGGTGGTGCTCTGGTTCATCGCGTTTTGTCGCCAAACGGGCATCGCATTTTGATTGCCCGCTTCGATCGAATCGGTGATGAACTTCACCGCTCCGTCGCCCATCAAGATGTGACATCCACCTTGGTGACGACTGCCCGGCGGGGCGATCGCATCGCTGGTGTGTCCCGCCGAGAAGCACAATTCGCGGTTGGGCGGCAAACAAGTATTCATCTGGGTGTAATTCGGATAGAAATCTGCCCAGCGATATCCGCGCCCCGTGGTCACGCCCGTGATCAACGGTGGCGTACATCCGGTCGATCCCGGTGGACACCAGAACTGAGGCCGCAGTGGATCGATCTGGTTGGCATCCAAACATGCCGTTGGACTTAACTGAATGCCAAGCCCCCAACCGGTTCGAGGACCGTCATTGTTGCGAGAACCAATCGTTCGCTTGTCACGATCGCCCAAGTCCGTTGCGATCTCGCCCGCCATGATGGTATTGGAAAGTCCGTCAAGAATGTCACGAAAACGTGACTGTTCCCGCGGCACAAAGAAGCCACGCTGACCAGCACGAACTTGTTGGGCTAACCAGCTTTCGTCGCCATAGTGCCAACGTCCCGTCATGCCGTTGAATCGTGCCGAACCCAGATTACCTCGGGACGGCGAATCGCCGGTACATGCCGCATAGTTTGTCCGACCAAGGCCCGGCAAACCGACCCCTGGGTCACTTGGGCAACGAAGGGTTGGAATGTTTGACGCCCAAGGTTTGTACCGGATCGTCACTGGGGACGGCCCCATCGCAGGCCAGTATTCCATTTCCGCGTCTTCGTGTTCCGCTGAAATGGTTTCCCACAATGCTTGCTGCTCGATAAACGGCAAGACACCGACCAAGAAGCTCAATCGATTCATGGTGTAACCGATGGCCGGACCGCCCGCAGGCCCCGGCTCATCTGCAATCATCCAATCGTTTTCACTTTCGTTCGTCGCACCCGTGCCGTGAATCGGCAGGCTGTTGTACGCCGCATGATAGTTGTGGATCCCAAGTCCAATTTGCTTGAAATTGTTACTACAACTCATTCGCCGAGCCGCTTCGCGCGCGGCCTGGACGGCTGGCAGGAGAAGTCCCACCAGGACGCCGATAATTGCGATGACCACAAGCAATTCCACCAACGTGAATGCTTGACGGTGCATGCTTTGAGATTTCCTCACTGTAAATGCTCCATAAAAAAGGCAAAACAAAAATGTCCGGTGCAATCGCACCGGTTTAACGCCATATCAATGACAATGCGTGCACAGCACGCAAAACGGAAACAGCAACGCCGTGGGACGCTGCGACACGGCCAACCACGGCCGTGCGTGGCTAAACGCGCGGCTCGAACAAGCAATCGCGTCAAAGACGTGCCGCCGACGCCAACGGACGCGGCCACCTTGAACCCGAACGGGAATCCAGCACAGCAACCTTACGGTGCTGTCGTGGTTTCTGCTAACTCGGCGGCCGCTTCACCTTCGGCAAGATTATTCAATCGCTCGTATTCCGCGATCTCATCCACGGTGACGTCCGCCGCAGTATTGCCGCCCGATGAATCGCATCCACAAAGCGAGAAAGACGCAATCGCTGTTGCTAGCAAGAACAAGTAATTTCTCATAAGAAGCCCGATAGAAAAGTGTCGAAAAAAAGAGAAGACGGTCGACAGCGCTCGGGGCAAAACTAAAAAGAACGCATAGGTTAAAAAGCCAATGAGCCACCGACCGACGCTAGGGGCACATCCTACCGCATTAGCAGCGTGAATTCCAAGCCTTTGAAAGCACGACAATCAACCAAGCACATCAATTTGCACCCGAGTATCGACAGCAACGCGCATCATGAATCCGCATGCGAAGCCCTTGATCAACTCACGGCATTCGGGTGCGACCAATGAGCGTGCAGACGCAAAAGAAACATATGCTTGGACCACCCGAGTGAACGCGTCTATCCAAATTTCGCGCCGTCATGCGACTCCATCTCGGCAAGAAATCCATCGAGGGACGCAGACCCCACTCGTTGGTTCGGCAACCATCGCTGTACTCGTTTTGAGTTCAAGACGAATCGTTGACGCACCATCGTCGCATCTAAGCATCGTAGCGACACGGTTTGCTCACCCCGGGCGAATCAAACGATTCACCAGCGAACTTGAGAACGAGTCCAGCGAATTAAACCGCGGAAGTTGTTTCCGACCGCGGATACCCACGGTGAGGTCGAAGGCACCCGAGTAGCCAGCGGTGCAAGAGGGGCAGACATCCAACCACTTTTCGATCTGGTCGCCTTTCAAGCTTCTCGCGAACGGTCGCATCGAAATCGCGGCTCCCGAAATTCACTTCGAGATTGAATTCAGGACTTCAGACGAAGTGTTCGCGAACAATTCGCGGCATGTGAATGTTGCCGTGAGGAAGTCCGCCCAAGCAAAGCGGGCAAGTTAACGATCGCTTGCGTAACTGCTCGACCGTGATGGATGACCGAACGCGATTTTCACCGGCGCAAGGCAAGTGATTCTCACGAGTTGAGACGAACTTCGATCGGTTTACAGCTCGTCGCCCGCGATGGTGCCGGTGACGGTGCACTTGGTTGCCTTGTTTCCGGGAAGGTTCGTCACAACCTTGATTTCCTGTCCGATCGCGCCGGCCAAGTTGTCGGCCGTGAAGCGTAGCTTGACGAATTGAATTTTCTTATTGCCACCGGGCACTTCAAATTCGAAACGCTCATCGCCACAAACAACATCAGTGATCTCGAATGGCTCTTCGCCACGAATCACCAACCGTCGCTCGACCACACTGTTGGGTGTTGCGGTGCCCAGACTAACCGATGCCGGTGAGACGGTTAGCGACGGGCGAATGCGCCCTGAGATTGACATCTCAGTCGTCGGAAAATCGCGGTCGTTGCTGATCAGCGTCAATCGCTCGCGCAACTCACCTTCATCGACGTCTTTGTTCAAGCGAACCAGCATTCGATAGCGGACCAAACCGGGTGACCGTTCGGGCGGATTCAAACGCACCTGCAAATCACTGCAGTGACTTCGCACGTCAGTGATTTGCCAATTACTATTGCCGCTGTGTGTGATGACGACTTCGCGTTCGGCCGATTGTCCGGACGGCAATTCGCCAAAAGAAACTTCTGGCGGATCAAAGGTGATATCCGTGCGAATAAACCCGGTGACCTTTAACTGGACTTCGGCGTAATACGGTTTGTCAAACACAACCGTGATGGTGGCGGATTTCTTACCGATGAACGTGTTCGTGTTAAAGGTCGCGATGACCGCTCCCTTTTCGCGCGACTGCAACGTTTCTTTGGTGATCGATGGCGTGGTGCAGCCGCAACTGGTTCGCACGCCGGCGATATGAACGTCTTCTTCGAATTTATTCTCGAGTTCGAACCGATATTCGGCCTTGGCCCCACGTCCGACGGTGCGGAAGTCATGACTTCGCTCGGCAAACATCTTATCGGCCCAGCTTTGGGCAACAGCCGATTCGGCAAAGCCCGTCGAAAGACCTAGTAGAGCGAGCAACAACAGCGTGGTGGGACGACAGAAACGCATTATGGCTTCCATACCGATCGAGGAATCATTCATGGTGGGAACGAGCGGGGACTCTAGCAAAGATAGCTAAGGCGTTGTAGGTGTATTTTCCCCGTCGATATCTACCGTTTCGGCTAATGAGTCGAAACTTTCCAGCAATTCCGCCAAACGTTCCATCGGAAGCCCCACAACGTTGCTTTCGCTGCCTTGATTGATCACGCGCAACCATTGATTTCCGTCCTGAAATCCGAAGGCCCCGGCTTTGCCCTCCCAAAGCATCGAATCCAGGTAGTCTCGCAGCATCGAATCGGAAAGCGTTTGCATTTCCAATTCCGTGCGAACGACGTCGACCAGACATTTGGACTGAACGCGTGACCAGAGGCAGACACCGGTGTAGACGTCATGCCGGCGTCCGCTGAGCGTGCGAAGCATCGATTCGGCATGCGCTTCATTGTGGGGTTTTCCTAGAATTTGGCCACCGATGGACGCGACGGTGTCTGCGGCCAGGACCAATCCCGCTTTTTCTCGCCGTACGACATCGGCAGCTTTGCGATAGGCAAATCGGGCAACCAGCTCGGGTGCGGATTCGCGGCTGCAAACGCCGCACTCGGCGGCGTCACTGGCAGGCTGGACAGTGAACTGATATCCAGCGGCTTTGAGTAACTGTGCGCGGCGCGGTGATCCACTTGCCAAGACCAGTGGCTCGTCGGTAGGCAATGCGGCCTTTGGCAGGTTTCGCATCAACGGCAAATCGTCACTGAATTTCATCGCAGACTAAACGATCGGGTCCGACGGTTTGTCGCCAGCGGGAGGTTCATCGTCGTTGGCGTTGGGAGTATTGGAGTCGGAGGCGCCGGGTTGGGGATTGTTAGACTGCGGATTGTTAGCCTGGGGATTGCCGGGCTGGGGTGGCGGCGGAGAAGTCGGCTCGATCCCGGGCACGTGGTTTCCGCCTTGCTGTCGCGATTCCAGCTGACGCATGGCGCCGCGCAAGGATTCCAGCAACCGTGGGATTTGGCCGGATGCCACAAAGATGCGGGCACTCACGGCGGACTGGGGGAAAAAGCTGGTAAGAAAATCCAGCCCGAACTCGGTCGCGCCGTGACCAATCATGACACCGTTGGCGTACACACCGCTGAGCACTTCGTCGGGCAGCTTTAGGTCATCATAGATTTCCTGGGGTGACGGGCGGCGCGCCTCTGGATTGGGTGGCTGGCTGGGCACGGTTTGCGGGTCGCCAAACCGACTGCGGTACAGTTCCAAATTTGTATTGAGCGCATCAATAAATTGCGGCATGACCGGATGTGGGATTACCACGCGGGCAGCAACGCGATGCGGCCGACCAACGGTCTGCAAGAAATCGACAACGAACTCGCTGGGCCCCGTCATCACGATGGCTCCGGTGCTGAAGCATCCGTCCGCGACGTTGTCGGGCACTCGAGCGCGGAGCGCAGGGTTGTTGTCCTGAGGATTTGGCTGATCGGGTGGTGACGGATTGTCAGATGACATTCGACTATTGGCCTTTTTGGTTGAAACGAACGATCGTCAGTCTAGGCATCGCCGGGAAACATCAAAACCCCAGCAGCTGCATACTTGACCGATACCCGCCAGACTTGACCGATACCCGCCAGACACGGCACAAAATCGACATCGCCGCAACCGCACGCACGATGTCTCCGAAGGCGACGTTCGACGCGAATCGGCACCCGGTTTGTCGGCACCCGGTTTGTTGCCGGCCGGCTTGCGGACTGCCGGGATGTCATGTCACGGCATCCGGATCCGGTGGGGCCGTCCCGACCCGACTTTCCGCAAGACGTTCTTCTTTCACGCGCCGTGGCGTGGCCGTTCGACGGGGCATGACAAGTGAGGGCGACAGCATCAACGCGCCCATCAACATACAACCGGCGGCAAACGCGATGACGTACTCTTCGCCGCGAAGCAGACTCCGATCGAGCGACTGCTGGAACGTCCAAGCCCAGTTCGGCAGTTGCCACCACGAGTAGGCATAGGGCCGGTAGTCGTTGTAGTGCAGCCCCACCGAGTATGGCACCAACGCGACCACGACGGCAATCGCCAGAAATGCGGCGATCCCGACTTGGACCGGTGGCTGATTCTTCATTCGCACGATCGCAACAACGGCTCGCACTAGACATAGCATCGCGATCGCGTACGAGGCATATAGAACATGCAACTGAACGAACTGGCGCCAGACCGCGGTACCAATCCCTCGTCCCGGTGCGTACATAGTGATTGAATAATACAGTCCCACAACGGATGCACCACACAACAGCAAGATACAAACACTGGCGAACACGAGTCCGGTGCCAGGACCGGGGGTCAGCCAAGTCAGTGCTAGCCTGGCGGCAAAACTCTGGGGCAACTCACGGCGAATTCTGGGGGTCATCACCGTAGATTCCGCCGACATCAAGGCTCCGCACAATAACCAGATCGTGGCCAGCGACATTGCAAAGACGCCGTGCACCGCCAAGCCAGTTTCGCCCAGTTCGGTGCAGGCGTACGCCGACAGTCCGACCATGACAGACGACAGAATCAGCAAAGAAATACGAAGCGGTGTCGAACGATTTTCGCTCTCAGGCGTCAGTTGTGCTGCCGTCGCGGTCAGCAATAAATGCCCCAGAGCCAAACCAACCAACACCACCGCCGCGGTCAAAAACATCACCCAATCGATCGGCAACGGATTGCCGTACAAGATCATGCTAATGACCATCGCTCCGACGCCCCATTCGGCATTGATCAAGATCAGCATGACCGCCAACAGCGTGCCGATGCGTCCCGTTCGCGTACGAGACAACGGAGCAAAGAACAAAGCAACCACGGTCAACAACAATGCCGACGCGACCAAGACGCCGATGATGATCATCGTCGTGGGCAAATCGACGCCGCGTAGCGTGTAGGCGTAGGCGACACAGGGAAACAGTGCAACCAGATACAGCACCATCTGCAGTGACGCGCTTGCAAGTTTTCCCAACACGATCTGCCACGGCAGCATCGTTGTGATCGAAAGCAATTCTAAGGTTCCGTCATCGATCTCGCCTTCCAACGATCGGTAGGCAGCCAGCGGAACGACCAACAACATCGGAATTGCCAGCACAACGTAATAGCCGACCAACATGCGCGGCGCTGATGGTGACGTATAGATTTGCGGCATCATCGACAGGCTGCCGATGACGGTCCAAGCCAGAGCGGCGATCAGAAGCACCGAAAAGGTAATCACGAATTGGCGACTTTTTAGAGCCTGACGCGTTTCCTTGACGAGAATCGGATTCATCAGGTCGCCCAATTGCAAACACAGAGCGTCGACGCGATCGGTCCACTGTGCAAGCCGCCGTTTTGACGGTTCGCCAATGATGGCTTTGGGTGAGTTCAGCGTATCGATGGTTTCGCTCATTGCACCAGTCCTTCGGTGACATGCAAGAAAACGTCCTCAAGGCTCTTCTTGTGGGACGTCACTTCGGCGACGCTGTAGCCTTGACCGACCAGCCAGCCGACCAAGGCGGCTTGATCATTAACGTCGCCCGCAAATTCAAAACGCAACAATTCGCCATCGACGATTGTGGCGTCCAAGGACAATCGTTTACAGATATCTCGCGCGGCCGCATCAGCGTCGTTCAATATTCGTATGACAAGCTCGCGAGTCTGGGCTTGTTGGTGTTGAATGTCGTCGACACTGCCGGTCGCTAACAGTCGGCCTTGTTCGATGATGCCGACCGAATCACACATTTCGGCCAGCTCGGTCAAAATATGACTGCTGATCAAGACCGTCTTGCCGCGGTCGGCCAATTCACGAATCATTCTTCGCAGCTCGATTCGCGCGCGGGGGTCCAAGCCCGCGGCGGGTTCGTCCAAAATCATCACTGCCGGGTCATGAATCAGGGCACGGCCGAGACACAACCGCTGTTTCATGCCCTTGCTCAATCCGCGAATGGGTTTGTCGGCCATGTTCTCGGTTCCGGTAAAGCCGAGCACCCACCGCAGTCGCTCAAGGCGTTCGCGTCCGACCAAACCATAGGCACGCGCAAAGAAGTCCAAATACTCACGACAATTAACGTCGCGATAGGTGCCAAATGAATCAGGCATGAATCCCAAGCGTTGTCGCACGAACTCAGGATCATTCACCACGGAAAATCCATCGACAAATGCGTCGCCATAACTGGGCAAATCAAGCGTCGCCAGGATACGCATGGATGTTGTCTTGCCCGCACCGTTGGGACCGATGTATCCAAACACATGCCCGCGTGGGACTGAAAAGGACACGTCGCTGACGGCCTTGGTATCGCCAAAGAATCGATGCAGACGCCGCAGTTCGATACAGGCGGAATCGTTGACGTGCACCGCAGGCGCCGGGGGCAGTGAACTGATTGCAGTGGTATCGGTGACATCGTTCACGGTTTCAGCGTCCCAAATACGTAATGGACGCTGCCGATCATTTCGACGTTGTCGATCGCGACTGCGTCATCGGTGACATCCGTCAACGCAACAAAGGTTCCCGGCGGCAGCGCACTTTCGGTTTGCAGCCACCTTTGCAAACGTTCCTCAAAGGTGCCTTCGACCACATTGACATTGCCAGTCGCGTTGACGCGGCGTAGCACCGCGTTCAACAGGTTGAGGGTTTCTTCGGTATACACATTCGGCCGCACGCGTTTTGAATCGACTTCCTGCGAAATCGGTCGATAGTCGAGGAACAGATCGAACAGCATTTTCGACGCATCTTGTCTGCGTACCGGATCACATTTCATATCGTCGGCCATCGACGGCAACGACTCAAGAAACCAGTACCGGCGATCGGCGTCGCACACGATCACACGGCGAAGATCGAATACGAATTCACTCGATAGCGTCGTCCGCGTGGGACTCGTATCAATCGACAGCGTACCGACATCGCGACGAGGTCGATGATAAACGAATTGCATTTGTTGCCTGGACGGTAAGAACGACCGGCTAAACCGTTGCTCGTCATCTTTGATCACAACACGTCCCGAGCCACCCACGGTCCGTCGCGCAATGGCTTCCCAGCTAAGTCCGACCGGGTCGGGATAGTGGAACACTTCGGCGTCAGGCGGGAATGCAAGACCGTCGCCAGGACGAATTCCCGCAAAATACGTGGCGCGAACACGTTGCCCGGCGTCACCCGATCCTCCATCAACCCAAGTCAATTGGCGAATGCGCGCGTGCGCCCCAAAACCGTCTGCGAAAATTCCGTATCCGAACATCGCCAACGTCGTGCACAAGGCTAACGCGGGCGCGATTGCAAACATCAAGTGCGAACGACCGGTTTTACTCGTTTGACGATAGGCGACCGGCCCCACCAAGATAACGAAGACACCCAACAGGCCCATGAAGGTATAAACGGGCGGTTCCGCGACGCCGGGGATTAGCCAACGGCGGGCTCGCGCATCGCCAATGATCGGATCGACGCCACGACGCAACATCGCGGAACGACGCGTGCCAATGGCGTTACGAACGAACAACCATTTTGGCAACCTTGTGGCCTCTTGGTCCGTTTCAGCTTTGACACCGATGATTTGTCCGGCCGATACCTGTGCCATCGCACATTCGTTTTGCCATTGGCGCAGGGTGCGGCCGAAAACGTAGTCGATCCGTCGCAAATCGCCTGTCATTCGCGTGACCAAGTCAGCCGGCTTGGGTAGGGCCTGAATCAAATGTTGCGTTGCGGTCGATGTCCCGCGGTTTCGCCACCCTGGGATATCGTTCGGCGTATAGCCGACTCGATTCTGTGCAAATCTGCTGGCCGAAACATATTCGATGGCCAGGTTCAGGTTCTCCTGTTCGCGTTCCAAGACATGTTCCGCCGACTTTGGGAAATCCTCAAGCAGCGATCGGACGTCTTTTCCAGGTCGACTGGCGGCCGCGTCAAACAAACGACAAATCCCGTCGACGTCGGAAGAGTCCGTGACAACCACGGTTCCGCCGCAAAGCAACCATTGACGTAGCGCGTGGAAGTGTTCGACATGCTGCTGTCGCAATTGCTCGATGCTGCTAGCGGACAACAGCACGGCATCGATGGCTTGAAATCCGCGCCAGTCGGTGGGCAGTTGTGCCGAAGTTACTTGGTTGTATACGCCCGAGTTTTCAAGACGATTCCAAAACCAAGGATCGCCTCCAGCATCAGGGATCGCCATCAGCGGCAGCCCTGATACGGCGGAAACGATATCACGGGTGTCGGCCGGCGGTTCTTGGTCCGCATCAATCACATGGAGCCACTTCCCGTCACTTTCACTCATCAACTCGTAGGAAGGAATATCGGCACCGGACGGATTCAATGTACCGATCTCGGTTTCATAGTCCTTTAACGGAGTGTTACCCTCGTACAACTGCAGCCGATAGGCATTCCCGACCGACCACCGAGGGATGTACCGAGTCACTCGCGTTGTTTTGCTTCCTTGATCGACGCGGATTTCCACATCCGCCGCAAAGATATTCACGGCGGGCGAGTGTCCCTCGGCGATCGGCGAGAGTCGCAAAGAAAGCAAGCGATCCGCCGTGAACGTGGTGTTCGATCGAATCGTGATTTCGATGGGAATGTAACCCGGCAGACTTGTGTCGGGGAACACAATTTCGGCGACAAAACCTTTCGTAGCCGCCTTCACCGTCGGTAACGTGATCACCGAGGCAGGCAAATTCAACACCGCTTTCCCCCGGCCCAGCGGCGGACTGGGAATCGGCGGCTGCGCCATCGATAGATTGCCACCAAAGCTCGCAAGAAGCCATGCGCAAACAAACAGCATCCTCTTGGTCATGCTTCACGCTCCCGCGGTGGCAGGATCTGTGGTGGCAATTGATCGGCGGCAAAGGGGCTGCCCGTCCGCTGGTCAGGATCGCCTTTATACGTCAGCGTTGCAAACAGCCAAGTGACCATGAACGTGAACGCAAAACATACGAAACACGCGGCAATGAAGACGAATGCTGCCAACACTCCAATGGCAAACGAGGTACCTCCGCCGGCCGTTCTTGCAAGTGCCGCCAAGAACGCGGCCAGCGTCATCAGGCCAAACATGCCTCGAAACGAGATCTTCGGCAGCAATCGGCTGCGCAGGACGGGCTCGACCGAAGGAGTCTTCATGGATGAATCGTTGCCCGCCTGTCCAGTGCGACGCTGTCGCGATGATTGAAACGATCACGTTAAAACGAAAACCGCTGTCGACCGAGTGGAATCACTGGCCAATCTTATCCGCCGCGAAATGGTGCCAGCTGACAATAACACGAAACGTGTTACCGCATCGGAATCATTCTAAGCTCTAACGCAGTCGCCGTCGCCTGAGGGAACACCTGGGGTCGGGTGAACGGGGTTAACAGGTTTTGCCGAACTGGTTCTGGTGGACTGGTAATCAACGGAGGGCTGTGCTGTTTCGGAAACGACCGGTGTGCCGTCTCGATCCCGAGTCGACACCGTTTCACGGGTTCAGATAAGACTTTGCGTATTGTACGGTGCCGGCGCGCACGAAACCATCATGCAACGGCAACAGAGACATTACGCAAATGTCGTCGTGAAGGTTCGCATCCGAGATGCATGTGTGCAGCACACACAGCGAATCGAGAAAAGAGGGTGATCAACATAAAAAGCGGCACCAACATTTGCTGCAAAGCGGGCGCGAACATGTCGAATTGCCCTATTGATGATCCACTCGCTCGCCACATCGATAGCAGTACATCGCATCGTGACGTTGATGCGGCGCTGCACAGTTCGCGCAGTCCTCGACCACGTCTTCCTCTTCGGTTACCCGATTGGCGGCCAGTTCGGCACTGACGAAACTGCTGGGCACGATGATCAGGCTATAACCTAACAGAATCAAACATGCCGAAATGATCTTTCCCGCGCTGGTCCTGGGGACAATATCACCGTAGCCCACGGTGGTCATGGTCACGATCGCCCAGTACATCGATTGCGGGATCGACGTAAATTGGCTTTCCGGTCCGTCACCATCAACTGGACCGCTCGCAATCGTCTCGACTTGGTACATCAACGTGCCGCTGATCGTGACGGCGACCAGGACGGTTGCTAAAAATACGACGATCTTGCTGCGCGAATGCCAAACCGCGGCGGACAACTCGTCCGCGTCGTTCATCATCCGCCACAGTTTCAGCACGCGGAATACCCGCAACAGCCGAATACTGCGTAACATCACGAACGATCGCGACTGAGTACTAACGAACTGCGCGACAAACATCGGCAACACGCTAAGTAAATCGATGATGCCCCAGAAACTGAAGGCGTATCGCAGTGGCTGGCGCGAACAAATCAGACGCAGCACATATTCGATCGCAAACAGAATGGTCAGTAACCATTCCGCGTACCAAAAAAGCGTGCCATACTGTGCGGCGTACTCATCCACGGTCTCCAGCGCGACAATGATGATGCTGGCGACGATTGCCACCAGCAAAAGGATGTCGAACCAGCGGCCCGCAGGCGTCTCGGCCTCGAAGATGATGTCATACAGCGTCGTACGCCAGCTGGGTCCTTCGGGGCGTTGCGACTGGCGACGACGCTGCATTGCTGAGTTACTTCGTTTCATGATGTGTCAACGAACCGCTTCGCTGATTCGCTATGCCTGTTGCGACCTGCGGAACCGTTCTTTGACATGTAATGGGACGCCTCTGGCGAGTTTAGATAGTCTAATTACCGCCGCGACCTAGTGTCGGTAGGTCTGAGGTGTGGTCGCGGCTGGCAACTCGGCACTGGCGGGTTGAATCAGCGGCGAACGCGTCGGACGTCGCATTTGCAAATCGGCCGCCGGTGTTGCTGATTTTCCCGCGATCATGGACGCATCGCTGCCAAATGGTCTGGCCTCGACGTTGGGCTTTCTGCCACCGAGCGAATGTTGCCGGCGCTGGATCGTGGTCGTCGTCAGCCCTGACGATGAATTCGCATTGGTCGCGAGCGCATCGAGGTGTTGTTGGTACTGAGGTGACATCCGCGACAACAATTCCGCTTCGTCCGCCACCAGTTTGCGTCCAGGCAAAATCACCACCGAGGGAACGCACTGGATCGTATTACCTTCGCTGGTAATGAACGACGCGACCAGCGAGACTCGTTTTTGGTCTCCGCCAACGGCATCCCAGGGCAACCAAACGCTATAGGACGCTCCCAGGTCGGTTTGGCTGAAGTGGCGAGTGAACTGTTCAGGCGTGAACTCGAATCGTTTCACGCCCTCCTCCGGTGATGGCGCCGATTCGTCGATCCCATGGACAACCAATCGACCTTCCACAGGAACGGGCCGCGATCGTTCGTCATAGAAGAACAACCGTCCGCCAAAACCACGCGTGGGCGTCCGGCCGCTTTGCATCAGCGTGTCAGGCGTCCAGGTCGCGGCGATCTTAACGGGATTGGGATAGGGCTCGGGCGCTTCGTCTTTATCTTTCGCCCACGGCATACGTTCCAACAACGATTTTTTGCTTTCGCTATTTGTCGATGTTTCTTTTCCGCCCGACAGCGTTGCACAGCCGACTTGGCCGCACACCACGAGGGACGCAACAGCTGCTGTAAACTTTCTTCGTGAGACTCGCATCATCGGATCCATGAACGAGGTGAGATGGTTGTTTAATTACACTCTTCAGAATCGAATTCGTCTAACGATTCGATCCGGCTTCACCAAGCATGGCGGGTCTGCTGGGTGCGGTGACGATTTTCGTGTCGTCACCCGCGCCACCGAGTCGTTTCGGCACGTTGGCTGCCGGCGATGCCAGGTTGACCTCGGAGCCTTTCTTTTCGTTCGCATCCTCTAGCAGTTGCATCCAGTCCGCTCGCACGTTTTCGCCATCGTCTTGCGTTTGGTTGGCAGCAAAGCTGGTTTGCCGAACAGCCGGGTTGCCCGATGCAGCGGCTCCGTCACTCGGTGAAGGGATGATGCGAGAAGGAACCGATTGACGCGGAACAGCTTGTCCGCCGCCGGGGACTTGCCCGCCAGGAAATCCGTTGTTCGGCATCGGCAAGCTGTCGAGCGATGAACCGGGAACCGTTTGCTGGGGAACTGCACCGGACGGTGCCGCTGGCGATTGATACATTGCACCAGGCGATTGATAGGTCGCCCCAGGCGATGAAATCATTTCACCGGATTGCAGCATTCCGGACGATTGCCCCACGCCCGTCGGTTGTCCTACGCTGGGGTTCGGTTGGGTATAGCTCGTAGTTGGTCCCATGTAAGTCGACGGCTGTCCGACCGCGGCATCGATCATGACCGGGCCATCGATCGGCGTTCCGCTTGCTCCGGCACCAACGGGTTGGTCTGAAATGACTTGCTCGTTGATCACGTGATCGACCGTCGGCTGCAGATCAGGATAGATTGTTTGGCCCGCGGCGGGTCCCCATAATCCGTATCCACCACTGAGTCCAACATCGCCGTGCATTTCAACCACATCGGCCAAGCACCAGCTCATGCGAGATGACTCGGTTTGCTTGACATAGTCCAAGTCTTGATCGCCAGTAACGATCATCGGCGTCATCACGACCAACAACTCGCTGCGAGATTCGGTCTCTTGATCGTACTTGAACATGTGTCCCAGGATGGGGATGTCTGCCAAGTAGGGAACTCGTCGGCTGAGATTGCCACGCGTTTTCTGGATCAATCCACCGAAGACGACCGTTTGGCCGCTGTAGGCGGTCAGGGTTGACTGTGCCGTGGTCTGCAGAATATCGTCGATGACGATGACGCCTCCGTCACCTGTTGGAACGTTCGTCCCGTTGTTCTGGTCACGATCGCTTCGCGTCGCATCGATATTCATGATGATCAAACCATCGGCACCGACTCGTGGCGTCACGACCAGAATCAGACCAACATCGATGTCTTCGGTAACGACTTGGGTTCCCGCAACACCATTGTTAACGATGTCGGTCACTCGAGCGATTTGACGCCCGACTTGAACCGCCGCCTCGGTATTATCGAGCGTCATTACCTGTGGCCGGCTTAAGACCTGCAGTCGTCGTGCGTCTTGCAGGGTTCGCAGCAGCATGCTGACCGAATCACTGGCGGCGTTCAAGACAAACCCGCCGTAACCCAACGTGTTGTTGCTGGTCCCCACACCGAAGGACGACAGACCCGTCGTGGCGATGGTGCCAGGCAGGATGCTGTTGTTGTTGGGCACACCCGCATTGTTAAAGTTGAATCCGGGAATGACAGGCTGGACCGGCGTGCCGTCGGCAAGGGTTGCACCGACGATGCCGCGATCGTATTGCAACGAGTCTTGCAGTCCGAGTTCACCGCCGATCTCAAACGCATCGTCCAGGGACACTTCCGCGATCAGAACTTTGATCAGGATCATTGGACGACGGCGGTCCAGTTGATCGATCAAGTGACGCACTTCCTCGTACAGTCGCGGTGAAACGCTGATCAAGATACTGTTGCTGTCCAGTTCGGGGATCGCAATGATGTCCCGGTCGACCAGATCGTATGGGCCCAGACCCTGCTGATATTGCGTGATCGCCGTTTGACTTTGTTGACGCGAATTGACATAGTCGGTGATCGCCGTCGCCACGGACGACGCAACGCTGTGACGCAGCCAAATCACTTCCGTGATGCGTTCTGCGAATCCTTCGCTGTCCAGACGCAGCAAGATGCTCTCGACGACTTCCAGGTCTTCCGCAGCACCACTGGCAATGATGCTGTTAGTACGAATATCGGTGCTGAACCGCAGTGGAACCAGCGAGCTGTCGCCACCGGCCGTGCTGGCGGGCAGACCGGCAAGATTACCGGCACCGACGGCGGTACCGAGGGTTGCCGCGTCGTCACCGAATAGATCGACCAACGCTTGTGTCAGCTGTGCCGCATCACCATTTTCGATCGTGAACACTTTGACGAGCGAGTCCACGCCGGGTGACTGGTCCAATTGACGGACCAATTCGGCGATCAATGGCATGCTGGCAGCCGGGGCACGCACGACAAGCGCGTTCGCGCCGGTGTCCGCCGTGACGGTCACGTTGGATAGGATTCCCGACTCGAGAACTTGGTTGCCGCTGGAATCAAGTTTGACGATCTGCAGCGCCGTCGATGGCAAGGTGACGTTTTCGTTTCCACCGTCGTCGGTAACACCACTGATGGACTCTTGCAGCACCGGTGCCAAGTCTTCGGCGATGGCGTTGCTAAGTGTAAAGATTTTGATTTCGGTTTGCGAAGCGACCTGTTCGACATCCAGTTCGTTGATCAGGCGGGTCACTTCGGTCATATCGCGTGGCGATGCACTGATGACTAGCGAGTTGGTTCGGTAATCGGCCAGCACGCGAACCCTCGGTCCCAAACCAGGTCTCAAGTCATCACTGCTGCCGGGGCGATCGGTAAAGAAATCACGAATCGCGGTTTCCGCATCGATGGCCGATGTGTGTTGCAAACGAAAAACTCGTAGACCGCTTTGGTTGTCGATCGGTTGATCGATTTTTTCAATCAGGTCTCTTAGTCCGTCAATCGCTTCTTGACGTCCGATCAACAACAACGCATTCGGTGCGTCCAGCGACGTGATGCTGACTTCGCCCTGACGAGCCGAAAGGACGTCTTCGTATAGCTGAGTCAGCAAGGTCGCGACCGCGTTGGAATCGGCGTACTGCAACGCATAGACTTCCACTTCCGGTTGTGTCAGTTTGGCCTTCTCTTCGATTTGGGTGATCACGTCCATCACTCGCTGCACGTCTCGTTTCGCACCGCGGATGATGATTTGGCCAAGTTCGGGAACGAACTCGATCTGAGTGTCGCCGATCACGCCCGATCCGCCTTCTTGCGATCCGTCATCAGCCGGTGGTGTTCCGGCATCGCCCTGACCGGCGGGCGCTTGTTGAAACACTGCGTTTCGAAACGGTGACGTGCGGCGTGTCGGCTGAGATTCATCGGCAGACGTGGATTCCAGATTTCGCAGCAATCGGATCGCTTGCTGAATCGGTGCGGGCTCGGCGTTTTCGACCCGCATCCACTCCGTCGTCTGGCCGCCACGACTGGGCGTTTGATCGATGGCGCCAATCAGTCGCTGCCAACCATTGAGAGACGTTTCCGGTGCCACGACCGTGATCACGTTGTTGCGACGGTCGACTTCGACGGTCGTGTTTTGCAACGGCGCCGACGTCAGATGGAATGACACGCGTTCACCATTGCGACTGGTCGTCACGGGAACATCTTCGCCAGAAACCTGGCGCAAGTTGTCTTCGAATTCACGCCAAGTGATGTGCGACAATTGAGTTCGAAGTGGTCCGGGGGCGCTGGCGGACGTGCGCCGAACGGTTCCGGATTGACCGGCACGGATCATCGATTGCAGATCAGCGGCAATCTTTCGCTGCTCGGCTTCGGGGGCAAGGACGACCAGTTGTCGGTTCTTGGTATCCGGTGAAATCTTGACGTCGGGTAAATCGCGGTACTGAATACTTAGCTTGGTCGCCAACGAGCGAACCTGGTCCGCGGGCACCTGTAGCTTCGTCAGCTTAGGAGTTGACGAAGCGCTGGTCCGCGTGGCCGAGTTGGCAAACAGACGGGAAGACTGCTGCGCACACAAGGGACTGGCGGTCAAAGATGCGATGGCGCTGATGCCAAGCAGTTGAATGATCGAGCGTCGCACGGGCGAACACCTATATTTCTGGCCAAGTTGCGGATTGAAAATCGCGGGACTACAAGAGCGCTACACCCGCTTGATCCCGTTCATCGTCGCGTTCCCGACAGATGCTAAAGCCGAAATAGGCGTCGGAACCGGATCAATCGGTACGATGGGAGCAAAATGCAATAAGCTGGGTAGGGTTTAACGATCCGGTGGAAATTACCGCCACCCGTGCGGCCAGAGATCGAACCTCGATCGAGCCGGTGAAGCATCTTGAACGGAGATGGACCACCAGCAGGCGCGGTCGCCAACAGACGCGCAAGCGGTGACCGCCGAGTCCGCGTGCGGATCCGAGTTGCGGTGACGCCGCAAATTCGAATCGGCCCGGTGCTTTGTTGAGACCAGTACTCCGCTTGAGAAGCGGACTCTGTTGCGGCAAAGGGTAAGTGCACAAAGGTGCCGGTAGTGGTCGAACGTAACACCAACCGGCGGACTCGCTGGTCAACGGATTATTGCGTCGGATTGTTCTTCGTAGCCCACCGTTGGCTGGCACAAGCTTCACGCAGTTCCGGCAATGACGGCACCAACCGGCAATTCATGCCGGAACAGCGCACGGCTCGTTCGAGCCTACCGCTTGCGCTGCTGCAGGAAGTCATCAGACGCCGTCAAGACGGATTGTCTATCGTAGGCTGGAACAAGCTTTGCGCAGTTCCGGCAATGACGACATCATCCGGCAGTTCATGCCGGAACAGCGCACGGCTCGTTCCAGCCTACCGCTTGCGCTGCCGCAGGAAGTCATCAGACGCCGTCAAGACGAATTGTCCATCGTAGGCTGGCACAAGCTTCACGCAGTTCCGGCAATGACGGCACCAACCGGCAGTTCATGCCGGAACAGCGCACGGCTCGTTCCAGCCTACCGCTTGCGCTGCCGCAGGAAGTCATCAGACGCCGTCAAGACGAATTGTCCATCGTAGGCTGGCACAAGCTTCACGCAGTTCCGGCAATGACGGCACCAACCGGCAGTTCATGCCGGAACAGCGCACGGCTCGTTCCAGCCTACCGCTTGCGAGTCATCAGACGTGACGCGGATCGATCACGCCGGCCCTACCAACCTTTGGTCCAAACACTTGTCGCGTCAAATGTCATTGGATGAGGACTTTGCGATTCGATTGATCAACTTCCTTGGGACTCCGATTGCGACGATCTGCACCTTGCCAACGTAGCGTGGGGCGTTGGCGAAGCCGCGCTTTGCAGCCACGAAGGTCAACGTGTGATCTGCCTGAAATGTCGGGTCGCCATGTTTGCCGGAATCACAGTCCAATCCTGTCGGTACGTCGATCGCGATGCGCGTCGATTTACACTCATTGGCAACGCGGACGGCGGTGGAGAACGGTTCACGAAGCGGTCCGGTCGCTCCGGTTCCTAGCAAACAGTCTAGGATCACAGCTGCGCCATCACAGGCCTGACGCAGAGCAGCCTCATCATTGGCGACAATGATTTTGATGTCCGATACGTTAGCAACCTTGGCGTTGATCAATGCATCGCCGCTAAGCGATTTGGGATCGACAAGTGAAACGATTCGGACGTTGCGCTGCAACAATTCAAGGTGTCGTGCGATCACGTAGCCGTCGCCCGCGTTGTTGCCTTTGCCGGCCAAAATCACAACGTCGCCCTGCGGCGCAATGACGTTCGTTGCCTCTGCGGCACCTCGCCCGGCGTTTTCCATCAGCACGACGCCGGGTATCCCGTACTCATCGATCGCAATTTGGTCGACTCGGCGTACTTGCTGGCGGGAAAGAGGCGGAATATTCAACGCTTAACAACCAAGCTGCGGGATGCGATAATGGTGAGAACGATTGAGTTTCCATCTTAACGCTGCGAGCCCAACAATGCCGCTTTACGAATACGAATGCGCGACCTGTGATAAAACCGTCGAGGTCCTCGTGCGAACACAAACCGAAACCGCCGAATGCCCCGATTGTGGGCAAGGCAAGTTGACCAGAATCGTCAGTGCGCCCGCCGCGCCCGCATCGAGTGGCCGACAAAGCCTGCCGGTCGCCGGCCCGGGTGAAGGTTGCGGCGCACCCCGGTGCTGTGGCGGGGGCTGTGATATTTGAGGTGACAGGCGCAAAGGTGACAGGACAGAAGGTTGGCGGTGTGAATCTGCTCTCCTGCGACCTGTGACCTGTGACCTGCCGAATCCAGGTCTCTATGGAATCAGCCAGAATGCTGCGGTCATTTCGGCGGCCTGCCGCGCGGCGCCTCGTGCACTTAGCGGAATGGGTGGGATGATCCACGGTGCACAGTTGCCTGGACGGTAATAGCCCAGAGCGTACTGGCATTCGCTTGGCGGATGGATGCCTTTCTTGTACGGCAAGACCGCGATGTTGGCAAAGAAGTGCGCCGACGACACGATTGGCTGCAGTACAGGACCGGCGGTATGACCGTATCGTTCCAGGTTGACTTCTTCGAAGTACAGCGGTTTGTGACACAAGTTCGATGCCTTCCAAGTCATCGTCGCAGAATTCCACGATCGAGGCGTGTAGGCGACCTGCTCGATCAAACATTCCGTTGGCAATCCCCAGTTCTGCGAGATAAACGCCAAGTCGGCTTCGCTCAACTGATTGATTTGCAACTCTTCGTTGCTTCCATAGCCTGTTTCGATCACAACTTTTTCGTAAGCCAGGTCGACCAGTCGTCCGGATGCGAGTTCGCGTCCATCGATCGAACGCCATTGACGCGTTTGCTGTTTATCGTCGAACTTGGACTTCAGTTGTTGGTATTCGCCTTCGTCGATGACGTCGGGACGGAACGGTGGGCTGATGTCCAGTGACACGTCGCGAATCGTCTGACGTGCGATGCGGCTGCGAAACTCGTCGCAACTGATTCCCACGACCGAGTCCTCTTCCGCATCTCTGCTCAGTTTCATTAGCTCGTCGTTAAGCTCGCTGCTTCCTTTGCTGCCGTACGCTTTATCACGAAGACGATCTCGGTCGCGTCGGTCGGCATCGGACTGCGTTCGCCGATCAAAGGGATTGTCAAACAGTTCCAGATCAGACGACGATGGTTCGCTATCCAATGCTCGGGCGGGCGGGGGCAAGAGTTCCGCCGAACTTCGCGGCGTCTCTGGCTCGGCGGGATCACTACCTCGCATCAGATCCGGCAACGACATTCCGTCATCAGCTGGCGGCGGGGTCGTTTTTGGCTGAGGCTGCGTCTGCAATGGCGGCGACGGCATCTCCGGCGCCGCGGGAGCAGGAACAGGTTTGGGCGCGGGCGCAAGGTTCACGTCCGGTGCGGGCGCGGTTTCCGCGGGTGCCGTCTCGGCCGGTGCAGCGGGCCGACTTTCAAAACTGTCACGAAATTGAGCCGGCGGGTCATTGCTCCGCAAGTCGTTTCGCAACTCGTCCATCGAACGCGGCTCGGTCGGCAACGTCGGTGCGGCGGGCTTTGCCGGCGGTGGAATTAACGACTGCGTTTCGGCAGCGTCCGGCGATGCAATGGTGCCTTTGGGATCAGGCAGCCCAAACGGATCTTGGAAAAAATCGATCTCTTTTTGCGGCGCTGCCGTTTGGCCGTCCCCGGACGGCATTTGCAACAACGCCTCGTCCTGCGGCACCAAGACGGCCGCTTGCCGAACCATACCTGAGCTTGGAACACGGTCCTGGGCGGAAACGGAAACCTGTCGCGTGTTGCCGCTGGTTTCATCAGCGAAGACATCCGCGACCGCTTGTTGATTGTCAGCTTGTTGATGTTTAGCGGCTGCGGCGTAAGGTTCTGGCGAGCGGACTTGGCTGCTCGTTCGCCAACGCAGGTTCCAGCCGTCACGTTTCTGGGTCGAAACGCTGGTTGACGGTGTCGACTTTGCACCGAATTTAGCGACGGGCCGCAAGCCAACCGCCGGCGCGGATTGCGACGACGTGTGCTGGGCGGTGGCCGAATGCGCCGTGGATGTCAGCGCGGATCGATGTTGGACAGGAATGCGCGAGACGGGAATCTGTGCCGACGCCATGTCATGGATGCAGCAACCCGCACCAAACGCCGACAAAACGGCGCTAGCTTGGATCGCCCGATTGAACATCTGGGCTATAGTTCGGCGCTTCTTGGGTGATCGCAATGTCATGCGGATGGTTCTCCCTCACCGTGGCGGCTGAGACGCGTATGAAGCTTCCGTCGCGTCGCAGCTCTTCGATCGTCCGTGTTCCAACGTATCCCATGCCCGCTCGCAAACCGCCAACCAATTGATAGGCATAATCTTGCAGCGGACCTTTGAACGGCACACGACCTTCGACGCCTTCCGGGACAAGCTTGCCCGCGTCAGTGCCTTTTTGTCGGTACCGATCACTACTTCCTTGCACCATCGCTCCCATCGACCCCATGCCTCGGTATGACTTGAACGTCCGACCTTGGTACAAAATCAATTTGCCGGGACTTTCGGTCAATCCTGCGAACAGGCTGCCGATCATCACCGTGCTGGCACCAGCCGCGATGGCTTTGGTTATGTCACCACTGAAGCGAATCCCGCCGTCAGCAATGACTGGTATGTTCTTCTTTTCTGCGACCTCGGCCGCACTCAAAATGGCAGTGATTTGCGGAACACCGATCCCGCTGATCACCCGTGTCGTACAAATCGAACCCGGTCCGATTCCCACTTTGATCGCGTCCGCACCGGCCGCGATCAGATCACTGGCGCCATCGCGTGTGGCGACGTTGCCGGCGACGACATCAATATCCCACTTCTTCTGTTGTTTAATCTCGCGAACGGTCTCAATGACGTTCTGGCTGTGTCCGTGAGCCGAATCGACCACCAAGACATCCACGCCCTGACCGATCAGACTTTCGGCTCGGTCAAAGTCATGAACTCCGATCGCCGCGCCGACTCGCAAACGACCTTGCGAATCTTTGCAGGCATTTGGGAAACGCTGCATCATGTCGATGTCGCGAATCGTAATGAGTCCCGTTAGTTTTCTATCTTCGTCAACCAGCAAAAGTTTCTCGACCCTTTTTGCCGTTAAAATCTTCTCAGCTTCCTCAAGCGTCACATTCCCCACTGCAGTCACCAAATTCTCTCGGGTCATGACCTCAGAGATTGGGAGGTTAGGGTGTTCTAGGAAACGCAGGTCGCGCCGAGTCAGAATGCCAGCAAGGGTACGGTCGGCGTGCACGATTGGAATGCCCGAGACGTTTGCCTGGTCCATCAGCTCAGCGGCGCGGCTGACCTTTTCCTCAGGTGATAGGGTCACGGGGTCGACGATGATGCCGTTGGCGGACCGTTTGACCTTCAGGACTTCTTCGGTCTGCGACTCGGCCGACATATTCTTATGAATGATGCCCAGCCCGCCCTGCTTGGCCAGCGCGATCGCCATCTCGGCTTCGGTGACCGTATCCATGGGCGAGGACAACAGGGGGATCTTCAGCTCAATGCGTTCGGTCAGCCGGCTGCTGACATCCACTTCGCTGGGCACGACTTCGCTGTATCGAGGCTGCAGCAAGACGTCATCGAACGTGACGCCCATCGCGCCGATCTTGTTGTCGAACATTTTTCGCTAAACCGCATCCGCAGGGGTGACGTGAAAAGCGCCAAATTATGCCGGATGGAGGTGAAACGCGGAAGGAGGACGGATGAGGGGCGTCGGTGGCCGGTCAAGTCAAAGCGGATTCTAAGCCCGGCTCCGATGAATCGTCAGTAACAGCCGCTGGTCGGCGAGTTCCGTATCCCAGCAGATAACCCACCAGAAACGGGGCCAGGAATGCGGCGAGCGATAGCGCGGCGATACGTCTAGTCGGTAAGGAGTCCATCGGTTGCTGGGGGGGCACCGCGGCAGCGATCGATCGGATTCGACCGTCGCGGCGGCGCTCGGTTCGGATCGCCGCGATCCGGTCCCTTAATTTGGATAAGACGCCGTTCGCAACCTCCATCTCGTCTCTGGCAAACTGGAGTTCGGATACATCACCTCCGAATTCAGCCAGTCGCGCCTTTTCTCGCTCGCACCTGCTGATCACGATGGGCAGTTCGGCGGACAAGAGCTGACGCTTTCGAACCAACTTTTCGACCAAAGGTTCTGGCAACACAACAGACCGCGGCTCTTGATCGGGATCAGGCGCTTCTCTTTCTGTGGAATCGTTGATTGCAATCTGTGCATCCAGAATTTCGATCTTGAGCGAGAGCTCGTTGCGCCGGTTGCAGAGTCGTCGGACCATAGCCCAGCGATCGTCGAACACATCCTTTGCACCCGGTTCGTTCACATCATATCCGAACACTCGTTCGCTAAGCCTGGCTACATGCTGTTGATGAAATACGACCTCTTGCTCCCGTCGCTGAATTTCCGGAGTCAACCAATGTTCGAAACTGCTTACGCGGGCTTGGTCAAAACGGTCACGCACGCGCAAGTAATAATCGACGACCGTGTTGCAGACGATCGCGGCCGAATCGGGATCGCGGCTTTCGTAGCTGATGACCAGTAATTGTTTTGTGCCGGCGTTGCCAATCGAAAGATGCGACTCTAGATTCGCTACGGCTGTTTTCGGATCGGATAGTTCCGGCGTCTTGGCGATTCCAGGTTTGCTGAGGACGGGATCGAGGACAAGCGAGTTGTAGATCAGCTGGGATTCGGTTTTGACCAGGTCTTCAATACCGGGCATGACGCCTTTGAAAACAACGTAGTCTTGGTTCACCTCAAGGATATGGCTGGACTGATACATCGGTACGTAGGCAAAGTACAAGCGGGCTGCCGTGATGCCGGCGAGCACCATTCCCAGCGGCAACGCCCAACGCCAACATCGAGAAACGGCGGACAATGGATTCCAGCGACCACCATTGATTGACTCATTACACTCTTGATCGTCACGACTCGACATGCGTGTCTCCCTCGATGCCCGGCCCGATATAGCTCCCCATCGGCCAATCGATCGCAAGCAGCAGTCTATCAGAGGCGGCAAAGCGGCACCAAAACGCTCCGGTGAATTGCTGTGCACGCGTTCACACGCAATCACGTTGTAGTCGTAGGCCGGAACAAGC
>TARA_R110002049_G_scaffold29261_28_pt1 | contig 31133 bp, 25 predicted proteins | sample TARA_R110002049 | Tara Oceans TARA_R110002049 (sample SAMEA4396941) | marine metagenome | biome: Polar Biome; feature: [SRF] surface water layer (ENVO:00010504); material: water (ENVO:00002006), including particulate matter (ENVO:01000060) such as... | depth 5 m
TCATACGCTGCTGCTTCAGCGTGGCAAGCCAATGCCGGATCAGTACGAATATTGGGACGTACCCTTTGAGCCCGTCGAGACCGGCACAGAAGCGGAACGTTGCGAGGAACTCTACCGGCGTATACGCGAGGCGGTGGATATCCGTCTTGTGGCCGAGGTTCCACTTGGTGCCTTTCTGTCCGGTGGTGTCGACTCCAGCGCGATAGTGGCCGCGATGGCGCAGTTGCAGAGTGATCCGGTAAATACCTGCGCGATCGGCTTTGACGTGCCGCAGTTCAATGAAACAGATTTTGCCCGGCAGGTAGCGCAACGCTACCACACCAACCATTTCGAGCGGGTCGTCGCCAGTGACGATTTCGACCTGCTGGATACGCTGGCCGGGTTCTACGATGAACCCTATGCCGACAGCTCCGCGATCCCCACCTACCGGGTGTGTCAGCTCGCGCGCGAGCGGGTGACGGTGGCATTGTCCGGCGACGGGGGAGATGAGAATTTCGCCGGTTACCGTCGTTACCGCTGGCATATGAACGAAGAGCGCCTGCGTGGCGCCTTGCCGCTCGGCTTCCGCCGGCCCGTCTTCGGTGCGCTCGGGCGGCTCTACCCGAAACTCGACTGGGCGCCGCGGGTATTCCGCGCAAAAACCACGTTTGAATCTCTCGCGCGCAACTCGGTAGAGGCCTATCTGCACTCGGTGTCCCTGTCCTCCGACGCGCAGCGCGCTTCGATGTTCAGCGCTGCAATGAAGCGGGAGTTGCAGGGCTATCGTGCCGTTGAGACTTTCAATTACCACGCGCAGCGCAGCCCCACGGATGACCCTTTGTCGCTCATCCAGTATCTGGATATGAAAACCTATCTGGTGGGCGATATCCTCACCAAGGTCGACCGCGCCAGCATGGCGCATTCGCTCGAGGTACGCGTACCCCTTCTGGATCACAAACTTGTGGAGTGGGTGTCAGGCCTGCCGACCAGCGACAAGCTGCGCGGCCAGGAGGGCAAATACATTCTCAAGAAGGCCATGGAGCCCTATTTGCCCAACGATGTGCTTTACCGTCCCAAGATGGGTTTCGGCGTACCGCTGGGCAAGTGGTTCCGGGGCCCGCTCAGAGAACGTTTGCGCGAGTCCCTGCTGGGGGGAGGGCTCGCGGCTACCGGCCTGTTCGACGCGCAGTACCTCGAGCGACTGGTCAACGAGCATCAGTCGGGCTTGAGAGAGCACAGCGCGCCTCTCTGGTCGCTGATGATGTTTCAGGCGGCGATTGCCGAAGACAACTTCTCCCTGTCGTGACGCAGCGCCGCCACAGTTCAAGCTTGCCGGATTATTCGCGCTGCGCAACGGTTCGCGGCCTCACGGGGTGCCGCAATGCCTGACGTACTGCGCCTCGGGCTGGTGGGCCCCTTGCCGCCGCCCAACGGCGGCATGGCGATGCAGACGCTGCAACTCGCCCGCCTGCTCGGTGAAGAAGGCATGACTGTGGAAATTGTGCAGACGAATGCACCCTACCGGCCGCGCGCTGTGGAACAACTGCGCGGCCTGCGCGCGGTATTCCGGCTGGTACCCTATCTCTGGCGTATCTGGTCGCTGGCCGGTCGCGTCGATGTCATCCACCTGATGGCAAACTCTGGTTGGTCCTGGCAGCTATTTTCAGCGCCGGTGGTCTGGTTGGGCTGGCTGCGGGGCACACCGGTAGTTGTAAATTATCGTGGCGGCGAGGCGAGGGAGTATCTGTCGAAGTCCATGCGCTGGGTTCGTCCTACGCTGAACAGGGCGTCTGCTGTGGTGGTGCCAAGCGGATTCCTGCAGGCAGTGTTCCGTGAGTTCGGCGTTGCCGTGCAGGTAGTGCCGAATATTGTCGATCTGGAGCTCTTCCAGCCTCCAGTCGAGCGCGCATCGAGTGCGCATTTTAGTATTGTGATCGCGCGCAACCTCGAGGCGCTGTACGGAATCGATACGGCCCTGCAGGCGTTTGCCATCGCGCGAGCCAGACATGCCGGGCTGCGGTTGATGATTGCTGGTAGCGGCCCGCAACGCGCTGAACTGGAGCACCTTGCGCAACGGCTGGATATCGCCGATTCGGTCACATTTCTCGGGCGTCTTGATCGACCGGCCATAGTAGCGCTGTATCATGCTGCCGACGCTATGTTGAATCCCAGTCGAGTGGATAATATGCCCAATTCAGTGCTTGAGGCCCTGGCCTGTGGAGTGCCTGTGGTCTCTACCAACGTGGGGGGGGTGCCGTATATCGTGCGCGAGGGCGAGACGGCGTTGCTGGTGGAGATGGATCAGCCCGAGGCGATGGCGACGGCAATGCTGCGTCTTGCCGGTGACGAAGAGCTGCGTAGTGCACTCATTCAGCGTGGCGTGGAAACGGTTGCACAGTATGGCTGGGACAGCGTGCGACCTCTCTGGCTGGAAACCTACAGACGGGTTGTGGGGTACACATGAGTCTCTACACGTCACTGGTCGTGAACGCGCTGTTTCCCTTGCATGAACGTCTCAAGGGCCATACCACCGTGCGCGCGTTGCGTGCGATGGAGCGCAGTCAATGGCTACCCGCCGACGAGTTTGAAGCGCTGCGGTTGCGCAGGTTGCGAGCCTTTCTCACGCGCATTGGCAAAGATGTTCCCTACTATCGCGAACTGTTTGACGAGCTTGGCTTCGTACCCGCGGAACTGGAATCGATAGATGAGTTGCAGCGCCTGCCGCTCACTGGCAAAGCGGATATTCGTGCCAATACCGAAGCCATGACGGCGGAAAACGCAGGGCCGCTGGAGCGATTCAGCACCGGAGGTTCAACCGGCGAACCGCTGATTTTTTACCGGGGTCGGGAACGTGTAAGCCACGATGTGGCTGCCAAATGGCGTGCCACGCGCTGGTGGAACGTGGATATCGGCGATCGCGAGATCGTACTTTGGGGTTCGCCCATCGAATTGAGCTCACAGGACAGTATCCGGCAGGTGCGCGACAAGCTCCTGCGCACAGAACTGCTCTCGGCTTTCGAGATGTCCAATGCCAATCTGCTGCGTTTCACACAGCGTGTGCGGCAGTTCCGCCCACGCATGCTGTTCGGCTATCCGTCGTCACTGGCGCTGCTTGCGGAGTACGCCAGTGGCAACGGCTACAAAGTTGATGATCTCGGCATTCGCGTGGTTTTCGTGACTTCTGAGCGCCTCTATCCGTATCAGCGCGAAGCGATAGAGCGGGCTTTTGGCTGTCCGGTGGCGAATGGCTACGGTGGCCGTGACGCGGGCTTCATTGCTCACCAGTGTCCCGAGGGGGGCATGCACATAAGTGCCGAGGACATTGTTGTTGAGATTGTGGCCGAGGATGGATCTCCGCTTCCTGTGGGACAAAAAGGCGAGATCGTGGTCACACACACGAGCACGGGCGATTTTCCTTTCGTGCGTTATCGTACGGGCGATGTGGGTAGTCTTGGCAGCGAAATCTGTGCCTGCGGCCGCAGCCTGCCGCTGCTCGCCGAGATAGAGGGCCGTACCACAGATTTCATTCGCGCCGCGGACGGCACCGTACTGCATGGGCTGGCTCTTATCTATGTGTTGCGTGAAATACCTGAAATTCAGGAGTTCAAGATCGTACAGCAGTCGCTGACGCGCCTCGACGTGCAACTTGTGACCTCGGCTGCTGAAAAAAATGTGCTCGAATCGACAATTACGGAGCAGTTCCGCCGCCGCCTCGGGGACTCTCTGGTGGTAAGATTCGACTATGTCGATGCCATTGAGCGGGAAGCGTCCGGGAAGTTTCGTTATGTCGTCAGCCACGTACAGAGCTAGCCGATCCGCGAGGAGCGCGGGCTAGTGCGCGACATCCTTATCACAGTGATGGTTTTCGGCCTGCTGCCGTTTATTCTGCGTAATGCCTGGTACGGCGTACTGGCGTGGTCCTGGCTGAGTTACATGAATCCCCACAAACTGGCCTGGGGCTTCGCCCACACCATGCCCTTTGCGCAGATCGTCGCCATCGTCCTGTTGTTGTCGTTGCTCATGAACAGGGAGAAAAAATCGCTGCCGGCAAACAGCCTGGTCATCGTCTGGGGCCTGTTCCTGATCTGGAACGTTGTTTGCACCATATTTGCGTTTTACCCGGAATTCGCCTTCGACGGTCTTGAGATGGTCCTGAAAATACAGTTGATTACGCTGGTAACCCTGCTGATGATGAAAAATCTTCAGCGCATCAACCAGCTGATCTGGGTGATCGTATTCTCTATCGGCTTTTACAGTGTAAAGGGTGGGGTTTTTACCTTGCTTACCGGCGGTGCCTACCATGTGTTTGGCCCTGAGGGCAGCTATATCATGGAGAACAACACCTTTGCAGTGGCGGTGTTGATGATCGTGCCGATGATGGTCTACATCTATCGTTTCCCGCCACACCCACTGGTAAAAAAGATCATGCCGATCTGCATCTTTCTCAGCCTTGTGTCCGTGATTGGTTCGCAATCCCGCGGTGCGATACTTGCCATTGGCGCAGTGGGTGGCTATTTCTGGTGGCAGTCCAAGGCCAAGGTACTCACAGCGATCGCGTTCGCGTTTCTCGGCTTTTTTGTCGTGTTGTTCATGCCGCAGAGCTGGCATGACAGGATGGCTTCCATCAGCGAATATGAGGAGGACATGTCCGCCATGCAGCGCCTGCGGGCCTGGGAATACAGTTTCAATCTTGCCAATGACCGTTTTACCGGGGGTGGCTTCAACAACTGGTCGATGGAGAACTACCGCATCTACGCGCCTGAGGCAAAGCAGGCCTTTGTCGCACACAGTATTTACTTCGGTGTGCTGGGGGAGTCAGGCTGGGTGGGGTTGGGGCTCTTCGTCACAGTGCTGTTCCTGGTTTGGCGACAGCTCGGTCGCGTGATTGCGGACACAAAGGATGATCCTGACCGGAAGGATATCCACTTCCTTGCGCGCATGCTGCAGATCAGCATGATCGCGTTTATGTCGGGGGGGGCGTTTCTGAGTATTTCCTATTTCGATCTGGCCTGGCACATTATGGCAATTACCGTGGCCATGACCCAGCTCGGTCGTGAGCGGGCGAAGCAGGGTTCCGAAGAATCTCGACCGGGACGACTACCACGCCGCCGGCCGAGTTATCGGCGGCGTGGCCCCGGCGCAGTGCGCTGAGCGTGAGAAACATCGCACTTGCGGGTATGCTGGCCGGCCTCTCCCTGGTCGCGGGCGCAGCGACCCGTTCGCGCCTCACTGTTCTGATCTTCCACCGGGTATTGCCTGCGAAGGATCCGTTGCGGCCTGACGAGCCCAGCGTTGGGCAATTCGCATGGCAGATGCGCTTGTTGCGGGAGCATTTTCAACCGTTGCCGCTGCTGGAAGCGGTACAGAGGCTGAAGGGCGGCTCCCTGCCTTCACGGGCAGTCTGTGTCACCTTTGATGATGGCTATGCGGATAATGCGCAATGCGCCATGCCGGTGCTGAAACGTTACGCGATTCCCGCAACCGTATTTGTCAGCACGGGTTTTCTCAACGGCGGTCGTATGTTTAACGACACCGTGATTGAAGCCATACGTGGCCTGTCGGGTGATTACATTGATCTGCGGGATCAGGGTCTCGAACGTTACCCCATAGCCACAACCTCAGACCGCCTGGCAAGCATCGCGGCGATTCTGCGCGGGATCAAGCACCTCGATCCCGCCCGGCGGCAGGCCGTGGCGGATGTCATGGAAGCGCGAGGGAACACGCTACCCGGAGACTTGATGATGACCGACCGGGAGGTGCAGAGCCTTGTCGCCAACGGATTGGATGTGGGTGCGCACACCGTACATCACCCGATTCTGTCGAGTGTGGACGCCGCTGTTGCGCAGGCGGAAATCAGCGACAGCAAAGCCCAGTTGGAAACGCTGCTGCAACAGGACGTGCATCTCTTTGCTTACCCCAATGGCAGGCCGGCGATTGATTATCAGGATGAACACCGAAGCATGGTCAAAAACAGCGGTTTCCTTGCTGCCGTTTCCACCCACTGGGGTGCGGCAACAAACGAGAGTGATCCTTACCAGTTGCCACGCTTTACGCCCTGGGACAGGACCACGGCGCGCTTCGCAGCCAGGCTTTTGCTGAATTACCGCTCGGGCGACTCGCTAGTCGGCTGAGTCTTCCGCAGTACTATCGGGCTCTACGTCCGCCTGGGCCTCGGCGGTATTCCCGGCAGGGGGTGTATTCGGGTCGGACGGCGGGGTGTCGCTATCGCTCGCAGCGGCTTTGGCCTGCAAAATTTTTCGATACGCCTCGACCTCTTCCGCACTGTGTTCCCAAACGCCCGCTCGTACCAGCTTGTTTTTTAACCCCGGGAGGGTGAGGCCGGCCTCGTAAAGCGGCTTTGCAAGTTCGACCGCTTTCTTGTAGCGCTTGAGATCAACCAGAATGAGTGCAGTGTTGTATTGCAGCATGACATCCTTCGGAAGCAGGTTCATGGCCTGTTCATTGGCTTTCAGGGCGGTGGTCAGCCGACCTTTACGATGCATGTAATAGCCGTAAAGCTTGTACGGTACAGCGTCCCTTGGGGAGTATTGCATGGCGCGTTGAAGATAGCACTCCGCGGGAAGCCCCTTGCTGTCCTGCGGCCATTTCTTGTGGCGCAAACTGAAATTCATGGCGCTCTGTAACGCCCGATGGTGATTGGGGAATGCCAGCAGCACAAAATTGATGTCGCCCATGGCTGTGGTGGTGATGCCTTTTCTCAGCGATTCAACGCCTGCATCGAAGTGGTGCTCCTCGATAAGACGCAACGTACCCGAGTTGGCTGGGCGATTGAGATAATCATAGGGGCCGCGGGTCGGCTGGCCTCCATTGCACTTCTTTCCGGACAGTGTTTTACCAACCCATGGCGCCCGGCCTTTGGCCTCGGTATCCTGCGCCCCCGTAAAACCCACCAGACATAACATGAGCGTCACGCAGCTGAGGACGGTAGGTAGTCTGAACATGTTCAAGTCCGAAAAAAGTATGCGGAAATACTAACTGAATTCAATTGCCAATGTAAGGAATGCTCCCCCCTGGCAGCCCGGTATTCACTACCTGCCTGCATCGCCGTGCCAGAGAGAACGAAAGGCCAGGTAGCATGTATAACCTAACCAGCGCAGGTTAAAACCGGAGATCAGAGCTTCTCCGGCATAGTGACGGGCCCGGCCATATTGCCCTTTCGATGCGAGAATCCGTGCAGCGTGTTTGAGCTCATAAGTTTTCCCCCGCCGACAAAAATCCAGTATTTTTTTCTGGCGCACTCCGCATATGTTTTTGTCATACACGCGCACCTGGTAGAGCTTTTTCTCGATATCCGAACCGACTGTGGACATATTCTCCCGCCTGCTGGTGTCCGGTATGTTGTGGCGAGAGACACAGTCGGTGCAGTAGAGAATCACGCTGGCGGCATCCACCGCGCGGATGTAGAAATCGCGGTCATTCTCATAGCGGATACTTTCGTCCATTCCCCCCAGGCTGTCGTACAACTGCCGACTGACGATACTGCAGTTGATATGAGCGAACCCGCTACTGTTCATCAAGAAGGGTGCATCCACAAAGTAGCTGTTCCCCCAGTGGCGCATGGAGGGGTTCACCTGGCCAATGAGGTCCTCGAGCCAGACTTTCTCGGTCTGGCGACGATCATCGGCGAAGTATGCCTGCTGGTTGGTGAAGTAAAGGTCCACGGGTGCTTCGCTGGCCTTTATGCTGGCGGCGGCATTTTCCAGGTGGACCTTGCTTGTCCAGTGGTCGTCGTCGTCCAGAAAGCAGAGATAGGCTCCGTTGGCGGCGTGAACACCGACATTCATCGAGTAGCTTTGCCCGTGTCCGGAAGGCCGGTGTTGCACGAACAGAAAGCGTATTCCGGGCTGCTGCCTGGCGATCGCCTCGTAGGCATGCCAATGCACGTCATCTGAGCCATCGACGACAACAATGATCTCGCGTGACTGGAAGGTCTGGTCGCTTACCGATTGCAGCGCCCGCAGAAACATCTCGGGTCGATTGCGGGTGGTAATGATAATCGAGAAAAAAGGAGGTGAATCTGTCGCTGCCATGTTGAGCCCGTTTGGTTTGCCATGCCCGGTGATTGCCGGTCAGCCACTTCGGAATCCATGCTTGAGCGGCCGCAACCGGACACGGGCGCCAACCTGCCCATCATAGGAAGTGCCCCTGCGCAGGTCAATCAGCGGTGTTGTGGACAAGCCGCAAGACTGGTAGAGACAGGGAGTTTACCGGCAGACGCTGTGGTTGGTGGGGCTCGCATGTGAGGTTGTGACAGAGTTATTACTCTGGTCACAAACTGGCGAGAAAAAGCCTGATTGCTGGTAGACTTCCCGCGATAACACTACAAGAACCAGCGCATTCCGGGGGTGGGATGTGACTGCAGCCGGCGCGTTACCTGTACATGAAGTCGCTGCCTCTCGCTGCACCTGTGAGTGTATTGGTGCCAACAGATGTCAACTGAGAAAACTGAACAGTCGAACCTCGTGGACCGGGCTATGTCTGCGTTTCGGTGGGTGGCTGCGCTCCGATTTCTGGGCCAGGTCATAAGCTGGCTGTCCACTATTATCGTGATACGCTTTCTCGTTCCCGAGGATTATGGCGTCATTGCGCTGGCTGAGGTATTTCGCACGTTCCTCGTGCTCTTCTCAAACGTGGGTTTCAGTCAGGGCCTGATGAAGATCGATAACCTGACTGAGCCCCTGATCCGCAAAACCCTCGGCCTGCTGGTCGTCATCAATGTGCTGCTTTTCATCATCCAGTTTTCTCTGGCGCCCTACGCCGCGGACTTCTACGACAATGAAGACCTTGAACTGGTACTGAGAGTCCTCGCATTCACCTATCTGCTGATTCCATGGTCCGCCGTGCCATCCTCGCTGGTGGCGCGGAATCTCGATCACAAAAAGACATCGAAAATTACCTTTTTCACTGATGTACTGGCCTCCATGCTGAGCCTGACCCTGGCGTACCTGGGTTACGGGTACTGGGCACTGGTCGCTGCAATCGTGTTTACTGCCGTCTTTAACTGCTTCTGGTTTAACCGCCTGATCAAGTACCCACGGCTGCCATCCTTCACGCCGCGCGGCACCGAGGAACTGTTCAAGTTTGGTGCTTTCGTTGCGCTTTCGGAAGTCTTGTTTGTTGCCTACAACAGAGTCGATGTGGTGATCGCTGGCAGGTTCTTCGACATCGCCCAGATAGGCCTGTACGGCGTTGCCATACAACTTGCCACCATGCTGATGGCGAAGAGTGTGCCGCTTTTCAATGTCGTGGCATTTCCGGCCTTTGCGCGGATGAACGCACTTACAGGTAGCAGCACCGAATATCTGGTAACAACCCTGCGTTTTGCCTGTGTGCTGATATTCCCCGTCTTTCTTGGTGTCGCAATGGTGGGAGAGGAACTCATTGGCATTGTGCTGGGTAGCAAATGGGTTGAAATCTCGGGCCTTTTTGCAATTATTGTGATCAGCGTTCCATTGCGTATCATCTCCTACATCATTGCACCGGCCATGCTGGCGGCGGGCGGCGCACGGGTAAATATGACCAACGCGTTTCTCACCCTGGTGTTTTTCACCGGAGCCTTGTTCGTCATGCTGCCGTTGGGGCTGGAGGGCGTTGCCCTCGCCTGGAGTATGGCTTCCGGGTGCATCTTCGTACTGACGCTGGTAAGAGGAGGCCATCTTCTGGGTATACCGCTACTGCGCCTGCTGTCAGCGGGGGCCCCGGCGTTTGTCGTTGCCGTGGCCATGTGCGCCATCATTTATATCACAGACAGGGCTCTACCGACGGTGCAGGGTGCGTGGGGCCTGTACAAGGTTCCTTTGGGGGCGGTGGTATACGTCGCGCTCTTCGGACTGGTGTTTCGTGGCAGAAGCAGGGAATTACTGCACGTAGTATCGCGCCTGACGGGGCGTCGAGTGTGGTCGGTCTGAACGTGTTCCACGAACGCCCGATTCTGATGCCGGCCATCCGGGCGAGGTTCTCGTGACGCTGCCCGAGGGTCTGCAAGTACTGGTACTCGATGCGGATATGGTGCCGGCGCTAACCATTGCCCGGTCCTTGTTGCGTCGGAAGTGCCAGGTGGATATTGCCAGCCATGTTGAACGTCCCCTGGCGAGTTACTCCCGGAATATTCGAGCGGTGTATCGCCATCCGGATGCATTGGCCGACACGCAGGGCTTTCTCGACTGGCTCGCGGTTCACTGTAAATCGCGGCACTATGATCTGGTAATTCCCGTGACCGAACGTTCGCTCACGCCGCTGTCGGGCAGCCGCGAAAGATTCGAACACGTCAAAATTGCGATGCCTTCAACGGATAGTCTCGAAGTGGTACTGGACAAGTCGCAGACACTGGCATTGGCTACCCGATTGGGTGTGGCGGTGCCCGCCGGTGTTACCGTCAACTCCGTGGATGAAGTGGCGGCACTTCAGGACAGTCTGCGCTATCCGGTAGTGCTCAAACCTGCGCGGTCAATCGGTGTCCGCGAGGGCGGTGCAAGCCATTTACAGGTGAGCTATGCATTCGACCCCATAGGCCTGATCACGGGCTGCAGTCACGCGCTCAGGTTCGGTCCGGTACTCCTGCAGGAGTATTTTAGCGGTGACGGAGTGGGGGTGGAACTCATCGCCCGATCGGGCGAGATCGCTTATGCGTTTCAGCACCGGCGGCTGCACGAAGTTCCCCTGACCGGCGGCGGCAGCAGTTTGCGCGTTAGTGAGCCGGTGAACGCCGAATTGTTCGAGGCTTCCCGCCGCCTGATCAGGGCGCTGGACTGGAATGGCGTGGCCATGGTGGAGTTCAAGCTGAATCGGTCAAGTGGAGAGTATTGTCTGATGGAAATAAACGGCCGATTCTGGGGGTCACTGCCTCTGGCCTCGGCCGCCGGCGCTGATTTTCCAGCCATGCTGCTCGAGCTTGAACTGACGGGCAGCATCACGCCCGGCGGCGCCTATCGCAATGGTATTTACTGCCGCCTGTTGTCGCGAGACCTGATGTGGTACGAATCGGTGTTACGTGGCGGCGAGGATGCTCGTATTGCCCATGTTCCCTCGCGCTGGGAGGTGCTCAAGGGTCTTGGGCTCTTTCTGCATCCGCGGCATCGCTTTGATGTACAGGCATTGCGTGATCCACGTCCGGGGCTGGTGGATCTCGGCCGGATCATCAGCCGCTACTGCCAGCGTCTGAGCGGCGTCGTTCGCCACGATTGGTTCCTGCTCGGGCAAAAAATCGCCTGGCGGCGTGGTAAAGTAAATGCAGCCCTCAGCACCGCAAATACCATTCTGTTTCTGTGCTACGGCAACATCAACCGCAGCGCGCTGGCAGATGCCCTGGTCCGTGGGTACGCAGCAGATGCTGCTGGCGTGCGCGTGTGCTCGGCAGGCTTTCACCCGCAGGAGGGGCGCCCCGCCGATCCCGTGATGCAGGAGATTGCCGCGGAGTCGGGGCTGGACATGCACAAGCAGCGCTCATCAATGCTTACTGCCGAACTGCTTGCAAGCAGTGATATTATCTTTGTGATGGAAAAGCGACATTACGACAGACTTGTAGAACAGGCTCCGGAGCTTGCCGGGAAAATTTTCCTGCTGGGAGCACATCCGAGCGAGCGCAAACAGTCCGCCGAGATTGAGGATCCATTCGGCCTTCCCAGGGAAGCCTATCTGCATTGCTATGCCCGCATTGCAGAGGCTATCGATCACGTCAAGGCCATCGTCGCCACCAGGAGCGTTGAGTGAACGTACTGGGAGCAGATCGGGACCGTCGCATCGTTATCGGGCTTGGCACGGGTCGCTCGGGTACAGCGTCACTCACCAGTCTCATCGATAGACAGCATGGTGGGATGTGTTTTCACGAGATGAACCCGGCTTGCGCAGTGTTTTCTGGTAACCCACAGCCGCAGCTGAACGCCGTTGCCGAATTTCGCCAGATTCTGCTGGGCGGCGACAGGCGCAGGCTCACGATTGATTATTCACGGCCATCATCAGTGGCGTCTTATGAGCGTCTGCAGGCCCTGCCAGAAGTGCGACTGATTGGTGATATCGCGTTTTACTACCTTAACTATGTGGGCGATATACTCGAGCTTGTGCCCGAGTGCCTGTTTGTCTGTCTGCGCCGTGACCGCCAACAAACCGTGCAGAGCTGGTTAAAAAAATCCAGCATAGGTCGCTGGCGATCACTCTGGTGGGGCGACCGGATAAAGTCCTGGTTGACCCGCATGCCGTTGCACACCGAGTATAACTTCTGGCAGGAGCACGATGGCACGGTCTGGAAGAAAGATCCTGTATGGGATAGCTGCTTTCCGAAGTACGAGGCGCCGAGCAAACAGGCAGCGATTGAAATGTACTGGGATTCCTATTACATGGAGGCGGAGCGCCTGCAGCGTCTGTACCCCGACAGCTTCAGGATATTTGATACCAACAGGATGAGCAGTGCCGAGGGGCAGCATGAGATACTCGCTTTCATCGGCATTCCCGAGACAGAAATGGTGCTGAGCGACAAAGTGCACCTGCATCAGTCCTGAGTCTCCCGTATGCATCACCACGACCTTCATCGCTGCCAGCCACGTTATACCCGGATTGGAGTCAGTACCTAGTGTCCACTCGCACAGCAAACGAAGAGACGAGCATTGCACTGCGGCCGCGTTTTCTTGGCGCAGTGGGCGAACGGGTTTTCAGCCTGCAGTTTTCTCCTGGGGGCGCGGTACGTGGACATATCGTCTATTTGCCGCCCTTCGCAGAGGAAATGAATCGTTGTCGCACTGCGGTTGCCGCGCAGGCCAGAGCCTTCGCGGCACAGGGCTATGCCTGCACCCTGCTGGATTTTTACGGCACCGGCGACAGCGATGGACTGCTGGAAGATGCTTCTCTGCAGCGCTGGCATGAGAATATTCACGCGACCCTGGAAAGCCTGCAGGCTGACACCGAGGCGCCGCTTATTTTGTGGGGCCTGCGGCTTGGGGCGCTGATCGCACTGGATTTCGCAGCGCGTGGCGGGCACCCGGTTTCCGGGATCATTCTCTGGCAACCTGTGACGGGCGCCGCGCTGTTCGTCAACCAGATGTTGCGTCAGCGTATTGCCATGTTATCGATGCGTGGGCTGCCAGCAGAGAAGACGGGTGACATTCGCGCGCGCCTGGCGCAGGGCGAGCGCGTGGAAATCGCGGGTTACACGGTTTCAGGACAACTGGTTGACGATCTGGAAGCGATCGACATGGCCGGCATGCGCAATCTGTGCAGCGGGCGAATACACTGGATCGAACACGTGATGGAGCCCGGCAGGGAGCCTGGGCCCGCCTCACGCAAAGCCATTGCTGACCTGGAATCACGGGACAATACAATCGACACGCATACCTTCACCGGCGCGCAGATCTGGCAGGTCGCCAATCGCGAACCGGCAGCGGATTTGATTGCGGTCACTTCGGGGCTGTCACTTTGAGCCCGCTCGAGAGTCGGGAGCTGACCGAGGAACTGCCCCTGGTATTCGACTGTGCCGGCGCGCAGCTGGTGGGAATACTGCATCGCCCTGCCAGGCCGATGTCGGTGGGGATCGTCACGGTCATCGCAGGTGGCCCGCAGTATCGCGCCGGGGTAGGGCGCAATATGGTGATGATGGCACGCGAGCTGTCTGCCCAGGGTATTGCCATACTGCGTTTTGATCATCGCGGGCTCGGTGATAGCGGGGGGGAATTCCGGGGCTTTGAGCATATTGGTGAGGATTTGCAGGCTGCGGTGGCCACGCTGCGGCAGCACGTACCCGAGGTGCAGGAGGTAGTTCTCTGGGGCGGCTGCGATGCTGCATCGGGTTGTATGATTCACGCCTGGCATGTGGAGGGCGTGGGAAGCATGGTGCTGGGTAACCCCTGGGTCACCACGGCGGAGACGCAATCAGCCGTGTTGCGCCGGCATTATATCGGCCGCCTGCTGGAAGGCTCATTCTGGCGCAAGTTGCTGCAGGGCCGCTATGACCTGCGTGCCTATCTGCGCTCGGGTGTTGAGAAGGTACGCGCCCGATTACGCAGGCATTCGAATAGTTCAGGCAGCGGCGGGAGCGCAGAGGATGCCGATGCGAACCCCGACTGGATAGCCCGCATGCGCGAGGGCCTGCGTCGCTTCAAGGGGCCGGTGCTGTTTCTCATGAGTGGCCAGAGTATTGTCAGCCGTGAGTTCGATGACATGCTCAATCGGGACAGGACCTGGCAGAAGCTTTACAGCCGGCCAGCGTATAAGCGGATTGATCTTCCGGATGCGGATCAAACCTTCTCCGGCGGAAATTCCCGTGAGTTGGTGAATGCGGCGCTGAAAGAGTGGGTGGAATCGCTCCACCGGGACAGAAGCTAGGGTCGGGTTGCGCGTCGATTCAAACCAACGCCTTTAATAGCCTGTTTCAGCCGGTGGCTGGCAAGTGCGTAGAGTCCGCGCGGAATGCGCGGATTGTAGGCCGCGATGCCGCTGAGCTTCCTGCGCTGTGACATCCAGTCCCGCTTGTAGGCATCGTCCCCGGAGAGATAATCGATACGCTGCACCTCATCAGTATCGATAACGTGGGCCATCATATGGGCACTGAGCACCGTGCCAGGCGAGAGATGGGCGAAATCGGGGCGATAGGCGAGCTTGAAAATATAGGCCACACCGCCCGCAACCAGCCAGAGTTGGGAGGCCACGGCGTGGCCATCGTAGAACGCGATTCCCAGCCTCAGCCATCCCCTTCGCGCAGCCAGGCGCGCCAGTTCCGGCATGAATTGCGGGTAGGGTTCCTCGCGTTTCCAACTGCTGTTGTATATGTGTGTGAATTGCCTGATCGCGCTCTCGAGTTCGCTACCACCGTGCACGATGACAAGCTCGCCACGGGATTCGGCGAGGAATTTGCGTGTGCGGCGCCTGACGGTGTTGCGCGTCTTCGAGGTGCGTGAATTCAGATAGTTTTGCCAGCCACCTGTTTCAAGTGTGTGGCTCCAGTTGGCAAAGCAGAAATAGGTGTGCGTGCCGCGCCAGCCGCTTTGAGCAAGGGCCCGTTGTAGCGTCGAAAAGAGCGGCGCTCCGGGGTCCATTGGGTCTAGCAGGATGCGGTACACGCCAGCCATGCCCAGTGCGTGGAACAGGGCGGCGAAGAGCTGCTCGGAGTGCTCGGTGTTGCTCACCGGCGAATACACTGTGCTATAGAAATTAGCCAGAGCCCGCGCAGTCTGGCCGCCCTCTGTCAACAGGAGCGGCAGTGCGGCTATCTCAGTATTGGAGATTCGCGCGACCCAGATAACAGCGGTGTCCCCGGGCTCGAGCGCATTCCGAGCCAGGTTTTCCAGCCAGTCGAGGCCAAACTGCGGGTGCTCCGCTTCGAAGGCCCCGAAGACGCTGGCGAGCGCTGCGTCGGGCTGATCCAGCAACAGCTCAAAACGGGTAACGACGATGTTTTCAGGCTGTCTGGTCAACTATTGACTACCGGCACGGAATTCCGGCATCACTATCGGGTAATCGGAAACCAATGACAATAGCCTCGCCCGGAGTGCTACCTGGGTCACAAATCCGCCTTGAGTAGTAAAGCACGCAGGGTTAGCATAAGCCGCAGTATTAATAACGGTTTTTCACGCTTTTCACACATCCGTCATCGCGGAGCCAAACAGGGGCGACAGGGGCTTTATGGACACTCAGTCTGAAGTGGTTTCAATTCTGCAATCCACGCTGGGGTTGCCAGACGGTGCGATTGTCGCTCACCCTGCAACACCCGTGTTGGGCGCCATTCCCGAGATGGATTCCATGTCTGTAGTGAGCATTCTCACCACGCTGGAAGAACAGTACGGCATCATGGTCGATGACGATGAAATCGATGCCGACGTGTTTGCGACGGTGGGTAGTCTCACCGCCTTTCTGGAGTCGAAACTCGGCTAATCGATGACAATTCGGGAGTGCAGTATAACCGCCGGCTTTCTTGAATGTCCCGAGAGGCCGCTGTTCCATCTATTGCTGCGCCCGACTAATCAACCCGCGCTCGGTTCGGTGCTTTACCTGCACCCCTTCGCCGAAGAAATGCACAAGTCCCGACGCAACGTGGCCGCTATGGCGCGCCTACTCGCTACCTCGGGTTTCAACGTGATGCTGCCCGATCTCAGCGGTTGCGGCGATGGTCCGGGAGAGTTCAGGGACGCTGACTGGGAAACCTGGCGGGCCGATGCAGCCGTCGCGCTGGCGGCTCTGCGTGCGATCGATTCAGTGCCCGTCACTCTCTGGGGTTTGCGCCTTGGCGCGCTGCTGGCATGCGAATTATCGCAAAGTGAGAACGACCTGCAGCGCTTGCTGCTCTGGCAGCCGGTGCTGAATGGCGAGCAGCAGATAGATCAGTTCCTGCGTCTGCGCTCGGCGGCGGCGGCGGTAGATAGCAGTGCCGGCTTTGACCGCAAGACCCTTTGGGGAGAACTGCGTGCCGGTCGTTCACTGGAAATTGCCGGTTATGAACTGTCTTCAGCGCTGGCGCTGCAGATGTCCAGGCTGCGTCTGCACGATCTCATGCCATCCTGCGCGGTACGCTGGCTCGAGGTCTCGCCGACCGCCCAGTTCACATTGCCCAGTGTTAACGTGCAGGCGCACTGGCGCGATCAGGGTGTGGAGGTTGCTCAAACCGCCGTTACAGGTGAGCCGTTCTGGCGCAATCACGATGCCCCGATCAACACCGATCTGCAGCGCACCAGTGTGGAACTGCTGACATGAGCGCGCAGCAATGGCGAGAACGCGGACTCGTGTTCCTCTGTGGCGATAACCGCCTGGTAGGCGTAGTTGCTGAACCGGAGCGTCACCAGAGTGTGGGAGTGGTCATTCTTGTGGGCGGCCCGCAGTATCGTGTGGGCAGCCATCGCCAGTTCACGCTGTTGGCGAGAGACCTGGCTGCTGCGGGTATTCCCTCATTGCGCTTCGACTACACCGGTATGGGCGATAGTGAGGGAGAGCAACGCGACTTCAACGCGACCAATGAGGATCTGGGCGCCGCTATTGCTGCATTCAGTGCCACGGTGCCCGGGTTGCAGCGAATTGTGCTGTGGGGATTGTGTGACGCGGCGTCCTCGGCCATGTTGTTCGCGCACCAGCATCCGCAGGTGCGCGGTCTGGTATTGCTCAATCCCTGGGTGCATGGTGTTGAACACTCTCCCAATGTAACGCTGTCTCACTATTATCGACCGCTCATCAGCGCGAGTGAGAACTGGGGCAGGCTATTCTCCGGCAAGATTGACCTGCTGCCGGCATTCAGAGAATTTTTCGGCAGTTCCATGCGCTGGGTGGCTGGCCGCTTTGGGCTGTCGCACGGCCTGCCGTCAAGGCACTCCTTCGTACGGGAGATGCTGGAGGGCTTCCAGCAGTTTGCCCATCCGAGTCTGGTGATTCTCAGTGAGGACGACCTCACCGCCAGGGAGTTTGCTGCGCTGGTTGCCGGCGATACAGCCTGGGAGAAGGCAATGCACGCGCCGCAGGTAGCCACACACTCTTTCGCGGGGGCCGACCATACTTTTTCCCGCAGGGTCTGGGCCGACGAACTTAACCGACTGACGATCGACTGGATCCACCGGGAAATGGTGAACTAGCAGCGCTGCCGCTTGGTCTGGTGTCCTTCGGCTCTATACCCCACCGCTCCCGCTTCGCCGGGTTGTGCAGGCCAAACTGTCGGCCGTCGGCAAATCCCCCCATGCTGCCCAGCACTTTCTCATGCAGGTAGGTGTTGTTATTCAGTGTCCGGGCCGGACAGCCGGTTCATGTGCTTGTAGCTGTCTCAGGGGTTGTAGTCCGGCCGGTCAACCAGAGTTCCAGCACCGTGAGAATCCACACCAGTTCACCGTAGTAGGCGGCATGTTCACTCTGGTGCATCTCGATAGCCCGGTCGAGGAACTGCGGTTGAATGAAACCGCGTTGCTTGAGTTTCAGCAGATTGTCGTAAGCGAGTTCGCGCAGCGGGTTGTAGGTTCGCATCCACACGCCGAACGGCAGGCCAAAGCCCTTCTTGCTCTTGTCGATGGTTGCTGAAGGCAGCCATCCGCGCAGTGATTCCTTGTAGAAATGGCGCAGATCGCCCTGTCGGATTTTCCACTGAGCCGGCACCGAGCAGGCAAATTCAACCAGGGCATCGTCAAGCATGGGATAGACGACATCCACCCCGGCGAAAGCGCACATCTGACTGACCTTGCGCAGATCATTGTCCGCCAGCGTAATCTGCCAGTCGAGATACAACATCCGGTGAAGGTCACCTGCGTGATCCGGCAACTGGTAGATCGCGCGCAGGAGTTCCAGCGGGAGACCGGTGTTTGTCGCAGAGAGAAACTCGGCCGTGAAAATATCCTCCGCCGCGTGTCGATGCAGAAAGTTGTAACTCTGAAGCCTGTCGGGCAGGGGGGTATTTGCCTGCTCAATATAGCTTCTGGCTTTGCCCACCAGTGGCAGGCTTGCGGGAAGCAGGCGCGTCAGCGGTTCAACCAGGCCACGGCGCAGAAATCCGGGAATTCGGGCGTAGTGCGCAAACACCTCCTGCCTCTGGTAGCGCTCGTTGCCGCCAAAAATCTCGTCGCCACCGTCCCCGGCCAGCAGCGTGTCCACTCCGTGTTCGGCGGCCATCTTTGCGCAAAAGTACGCCGGGAGCGCGGAAGAGTTACCGAAAGGTTCATCGTACTGACAAGCAACCAGGGGTAGGGCGTCCACCACATCTTCGGGTGTGACGTAGTATTCATTCAGGCGCACACCAAAGTGCTTTGCGGTAATTCGCGCAAAGGCCATCTCATCATAGCCCTCGGCGGCAAAACCGATGGAATAGGCCTCGGCACCTTGCTCGCCAAGCTCGGACATAAGGCCCGTGACGGTGGAACTGTCCAGCCCGCCACTCAGGAAGGCGCCAATGCGTCCGCCGTTGACCCGGCTTCGATCCACGGCAGCGCTGAGTGCCTCCTTGAGCTGCCGGCCCATGTCGACGAAGGTGACGCCGGAGGTGGATTCGCGGAATCGGGGCAGCCAGTAGTTGACACGCCGACACAGCCCGTTGGAGAACTCGACGTAGTGCGCCGCAGGTAGTTTGTCGAGGGCGGCATAAACGGTGCCGGGACCCGGTACCATGTGGAAATAGAGGTAGTTGTAGAGACCCTGCTCCTCCAGTTTGCCCTCGGCGCCCGCCGAATCCAGGGCCATTCCGGCTTCGCTGCCAAAGGCGAAGGTGTCATCCTCCAAGCGGTAGTAGAAACTGTACTGTCCGAATCTGTCTACTGCGGCTAGCGCTCGCTGCGACTGGGTATCGATGATGCAGAATGAAAATGCGCCGCCTATCCTCGAAAAAAGGTCCTTGTCGTGTTCGGTATAGGCTTTTGCCAGTGCCGCGGCGGGTCCCTGCGAGTGAGCCAGTGCCTCCAGGGCAGCCTCGCTGAACGTGGGCCGGCCCGCAACGGCGACCGCGCCGCCGTCTGGCAGGCAGCAGGTTCCGCCGGTTGCGACGGTATCAAAACCATCGCCGCATTCCGCGCTGACCGGCAGGGTGGTGCAGAGGAGGCCCGGACCCTGCCCGGTGGCATCGGTGCGCTCTGTCTGGGTACGCGGCGAGTACATACCGGCCAGGGCGTGCCTTCGCATCGGCATTGCCGCCTTACTGTTGCGTACCATGTCCTTTAACATGCGCGTTATTCCGTTGGATTCATGCCAGATCCAGCATGCTACCACGCCACTCACAGCGGCGTAAGTTGGGTTCCTTGAAATGTCGAGTAGTGCCCGTTTAGTAATTGATACCATTCCTCATGCGCGGTACTGGCTGTTACCCTTGGGCTCGAATTCGTTGTGAACACTCAGCCATGTCCATGCGACGATGTGTACCATGCCCCATGCGTCCGCCTGCTTTTATTGTTCTGTCGCTTGTACTCGGTAGCGGCGCTGCAATAGCGCCGGTTTCATCGGTGTACGGGGTCGACTCCGCAGTGCTGCTGGCCAGCAACAGTAGTTGGGAAAAGTTCAAGCGCATCCGTCAGGGAGAAGCCACCGTCGAAGCGACGGCTCCTGGCGAAACCCCGGCCGCCAATGAACCTGCCCCCACCGCGCCACGGCAAGCACCCGCTACACCGGTGCCTGGGCCACCGCCGCAAGCAGCACCCTTGACGACGCAGCCGCGCTCGCCGGAGCCGCGCCCGACAGACATACAGGTATCTGCCGCAGCCACACCGACGGCACAGGGCGGCTGGTGGGAGTTCTATGCAGGCAGGCTTGATTCGGGCGGCAGCGGGAATCTCGATGCGCCGGCCGGTCGTGCTGGCTGGGCCTACGCAATCAGCAAGCCTTTGCCGCGAGCGGCGCGTATTGTCGTGAGCCTGCAGGATGCGGGCAGTGCCCGGGATGCGGCGCCCGTGTTTGCCCCATCCAGCCTGGGTGATATTGAGCTGCGTCAGCAATTCCCCCGGCTTCCGGCCGATAACGCTCAGCCGCTTGCCGGTGTCCGGATCGCAGCAGCGCTGGGCTATTTGCAGCAGCGTTACAGCCTGGATGTGTCTGAACGGGGCATCGTGCTCGCAGGGGAGGGGGCAGGGGGAGCGAGCGCCCTGATGCAAGCTCTGATTCTTCCCGAACCCTGGCGCGAAAGCGTGGCGTACGTCAGTGCTCGCGGTGGAAACGCCCTTCCTGGGCTGGGCGCGGGGACGGACTCCGGGCGGAACCCGGAGGGCAACAGCATCGACGTCAGCGAGCGATTTGCCAGCGATCCGTTGGCGCGTGCGATCCATTATCGGCTGCATTTCAGCAGCGACCCGTCCCCGCGTTCGGGGACTCCCGCCAACGCCGGTCTGCGCTGGGTGAACCTGCTGGAGCGTCACGCCATTGGCGGCGCGTTCAGTTGGGTCAAGGCCGGCAAAGGTCTGTACGAACGCGGCGTGCGCATACCCGACCTGTCGCGCTTTGAAGCCCCCGGGCAGGATGTCTCCCCCAATCGGCCGCACCCGGCAATCACGCGCTCCACCGGCAATTTCCCCCTGACAGCCATGGACAGGCTCGATACGCAGCGCTTTCCCCGCGGGCACTACAATATGGGGGTTAGCTGGAATCTCGCCGGCATTGTCGATACACAGCACGAGTTGGTCTTTCCGCTGAAATACCAGCGCCGCACAAATCTGGGAGGTGGCGTGCCGGATCAGCCAGCGCGCATAACCGTGAGTGTTACGCCGCGCCGGGCGCGCAGTTTTCAGCTGGAGAATGGAGACACCCTGCAATGGAGCTGGGACGCGGGCGCCTTGTCTGGCAGCGTGGTGGTAGAGGGCGACAGCGTGACCATTGATGGCATACCTCTGGTATCCGGCGAAGGCTACAAGCTGTTGCGGCTCCAGCGCTGACTCCCGGATACTTCGCCTGGCGCAATCGCTACGCACAGCGCTTTGTCATGCGTGAAATCGGTACCTGCGGTGAAGCTACTTACGGTCAATCATCAGGAGTTTTCCTTGAAGCGCTCCGGGTTGATATTCTGGCGCTTCAGCAGCTTGTAGAAATCCGTACGGTTGCGCTGGGCGAGTACGGCGGCTTCAGCCACAGAGCCGTTTGTCAGCCTGAGTACCTTCACCAGGTAGTCATGTTCAAATTGTTGTCTCGCCTGTGTCAGTGAGGGCAGGTACTGGTCCTGCACTGTCAGAGCCTCGCGGACCAGCGATTCGGGGATGACGGGCGTTGTGGACAGCGCCGCCGTGCGTTGCACCACGTTTTCCAGTTGCCGCACATTGCCGGGCCAGGGAGCGTTGATGATCACCTCCATGGCGGCGGGGGCAAAGCTGGTCACGTTGCCCATCTGGTGTGCGCCGGTGCGGCGTAAAAAATAGTTTGCCAGCAGGGGAACGTCTTCCACCCGCTCGGCCAGGGAGGGAAGGTGCAGGTTGACGACGTTGAGTCGGTAGAACAGGTCCTCGCGGAACAATCCTTCGCGCATGTCGCGCTCCAGATCGCGGTTGGTCGCGGCAATGATTCGCAGGTCGATGGCAATACTTTCAGTACTGCCGATAGGGCGGATGCGCCGCTCCTGCAGCGCCCTCAGCAGCTTTACCTGCAATGGTGTGGGGATGTCGCCTATTTCATCGAGAAACAGCGTGCCGCCGCTGGCGGCCCGGAACAGCCCGCCATGTTCACTGATAGCGCCAGTGAAGGCGCCTTTCACATGGCCGAACAGTTCGGATTCCAGCAGCTGTTCCGGAAGTGCCCCGCAGTTGATTGCAACCATCGGGCCGTTGCGCAATTCGTCTGCCTCGTGCAGCGCGCGCGCCAGCAATTCCTTGCCGGTACCGCTACCGCCGGTGATCAGCACGCTGACATCGGAGCTGGCTACCTGTTTGACCTGATTGAGAATTCGCTCCATAAGTGGGCTGCGGGTAATGATGCCTTCGCGCCAGTCTTCGAATATCTCACTCTGTGTGCCGCCGGATTGCTGGAGTGCGGCGCGAATCGTGGACAGCATCTGGTCTTTGTCGACCGGTTTGGTGAGAAACTCGAACACACCTTTCTGTGTAGCCGCCACCGCCTCAGGTATCGTGCCCTGGGCGGACATGATGATGACGGGCAGCCCGGGGTGAAAATGGCGGATCTGCTCGAAGAGTTCCAGGCCGCTGGCGCCCTCCATGCGCAAATCCGTGATTACCAGATCGACCGGTTTATTGCGCAGGGCGAGCAGCGCCTCTTCGGCGGATATCACAGTATCCACCGTGAAGCCCTCTGCTTCCATACGGATGGAAAGCAGCCGCAACAGGCTTGCATCGTCGTCTACCAGTAGTAATCGATGCTGCACGTTTACTGCTCCCTGCGTGTACTGATAACTGTTTCAAGCTCGGTGAGCGCCTGGATCTTCTGTTCCAGCAGCGTGGTTTCTGCCTGTGCGGCTTGCAGCTGTTCCTGGAGGAGGGTCTGTTCCTCCGCCAGTTGCTGGTATTTTAGATACCAGTTGATTCGCGCCTGATTGTATTTCAACAGCGTGTCGACGATCTGTAACTGCTCGGGCGTAAGCGATTCATCCACGGCAAGTATCTGCAGTGTGTCGCGCGCCTGAGTCCAGGCGCCGTAGGTTTGCAGCTGTTGATTCAGAAGAGCATAGCTAAACAGTTGATCCACATCCTGTGGACGGCTGACGCCTACCAGTTGCTCCACGGCTTCCTCCGGAGTCATCGCCGAAATCTGCTCGCCAAGCTGTAGCCAGCGTAGCGCCTCAGGGTAGACGGGGATCAGGGCGTCGCCCTGCTCCACTTGCGCCGGCGTGGTCGACATACAGCCGCCCAGTGTGGCGAGGATAACCAGAATCAGTGCGTAGGGCATAACAAGCGGAAGTTGACGGGTAATTTCGGGTGCTGTGCCATGGCGAGGCTGCCGCCCTGTGCCTCGATACAGTCGCGCGCCACGCTCAAGCCAAGCCCTGAGCCCTTGATCGGGCCGTTGCGCTTGGCGATACTTTGGAAAAAGGGTTCGAATACCCGTTCGGCATCCTCACCGGGAATTGGTTCACCCGAGTTGGCAACGTCAATCAACAGGGAGTCGCCCTGCGCCCGCCAGACAATATCGATACAGCCACGCTCCGGCGTGTAGTTGATGGCGTTGGAGAGCAGGTTGTCCAACGAGGTTTTCAGCCGGGATCGATCCGCCACCCAGTACCGGGCAGTGCCTTTGACCGATACTTGCAGGGCCTTTTTGTCGATACTCAAACGATACTGCGCCAATAAATCCCGCCAGAGCAGGTTGAGATCCACTTCTTCGAAGTGCAGTTCCTGTGTGGGCAGGCGGTTGTAGTCGATCAGATTCTCGATAAGACGCTGCAGTTCGATACCGTTTTCCCGCACGATCTGTACGATCTCCAGTTGCTGCTGCGAGAGATGCCCCGTGACCTGATCGGCCAGCAGTTCCGCGCCTTCGCGCAGGCTCGCAAGGGGTGTCTTCAGTTCGTGCGAAATGTGGCGCATGAACTGCTCTTTTTCCTGCTCGGATGCATGCAGGCTGCGTCGCAGCCACTCAAGTTCACTGCCCAGGGCCTGTAGTTCCACGGGACCGGAAATTTCGATCGGGTGGCTGAGCCCGGCGGTGGCCAGTTGGTGGATTTCCTGCGTGAGATCGCGCACCGGCTTGTTGATCCAGTAGGCGAGAAACATGAACAGCGCGAGTGTGGCCGCTGCCAGCAGTGATAGTTGCAGATGGAGATTTTCGATGAGTGACCGGGCCTCCATTGCGTTGCCCTTGAGGAGCTGATCGACCGAAGCGTCCAGCCAGGTTTTCACCGCCCTGCTCTGATCGTTTATCACTGAGAACGCGTGGTCAAGGCGCTCGCGCTTGGTGTTGATGGTATCTGCCTCGCCACCACTCAGGGCCGCGGCGGGAGAGGGCAGCGTCAACCGTTCGAGTGAGTTGCCAAGCCCGGTGATATCCGGGCTTGGGGATGCCACCAGCGCCTGCAATGCAGTGAGCTTGCGGGCCAGGTTGTCCCGCTCCCGTTGAAACAAACCGGCGAGTTCATAATCCGAGAGCGCCAGATACTGTCGTGCGCGGCGTTCAAGTTCCAGTACGTCGCGCTGGATCTCCTGGCCGAGGCGGCTGGCTTCCACTACGGTTTGCGTGACCTGGCCATTTTTCGCGGACAGTTCCCCCAGGGTTTCCACGGTGAAGAGAATGGCGAGACACAGGGGCGCGAGCGCGACAAAAAAACTGAAGATAACCAGCTGCTGGAGCGACCTGGGCTGCCAGAGTGTCATGTGATGTGTTACCGGAGTACGAGCGTGGGCAGATTGTAGCGTGGGAACTCGCAGGCGCAAGCAAAGACAATCAATGGCGAGCGCAGCGCTTTTCATGACGTGCTTCGGAGCGAACCGATGGATGTCCACTAATACGTTGATTACTAAAGAGTATTGCCATAATACAGATGGCTCGGGGCGCATGCGGCAGGCGCGGCTGAGCTAACACCGGTCGACGTGCTCGGCATTCACTCTGCCAGTAGCCGCTGCACCTCCTGCCACAGTTGCCCCGGCGGAATCTGAGTGCCGCAGATGCCCGCCGCTGTGCCCGCCGCGGCGTCCCTGGGGGAGTCACCGAGCATGACACTGCGCGTCAGGTCGGGCTGCCATCGGGCGATCAGGCTGTCCAGCATGCCGCTGGCGGGTTTGCGACAGAGACAGGGTACAGCGAGCTCGACGACCTGGCCCTGGGGATGATGTGGACAGTAGCGCACGTCGTCGAAATGGGCGCCCAGTTGGCGCAATTCTCCCTGCATCCATGCGTGGAGTTTCTCCACGTCTTCCGCCTGGTAGAAGCCCCGCGCGATGCCCGCCTGGTTGGTAACGATAAACACCAGGTAGCCCGCGTCATTCAATCGGCGTATCGCTTCCCTCGCACCGTCAATCCAGCGGAAATCCTCGATGCGATATGTGTATCCCGGATCGTGATTGAGTGTGCCATCGCGATCAAGGAATGCGGCCGGCTTGCTCAGCGCCGTCGTCAGCTCGGCCCGGGCGCGCTGCAGATCGCCGGGGGTTCCGATATCAATGAAGAAACCGCGGTATGTTCGACCCACCAGACGGCCCGCCGCCGCGAGGCGGGGAAAGACCATCTGTTCAAGTGAACTGGGAGTCTCGGTAATCCACTCGAGCACTTCCGATCGGAGCCAGTAGACGCCACTGTTGATAAGGCCGGATGCCGCTCGCATTGGCTTTTCCCGGAATCCCGTGATGCGCGAAGCGGAAAGTTCCACGAAGTCGTGGCGATCCGTGTTTTCCACCGGAAGCAGTGCCACGCGGCCCAGCCAGTCTTCGGTTTCGCCGGGGTGTGTGCAATGGCTGAGGTCGAGATAGTTAAAATCGAAAACGGAATCCCCGTTGAGCAGCAGAAACTCGTCCTCGAGGTGATCGGCGGCGAATTTGAGTGCCCCAGCGGTGCCCAGCGGCTCGGGTTCCGTCAGCACTCGAATGTTCGCGTCAATTTCCCTGGCGAATGCGGAGCCCGTAGCGTAGCGTTCCCGCACCACCTCGGCGTGATAGCCTGCCAGCAGCAGGAACTGGTTGAAACCGAAGCGTCGCAGATTCCACATCAGGTGTTCAACAAATGGGCGCCCGCAGACTTCCAGCAGGGGCTTGGGCGTGGCGGCTACCGCATCACCCAGCCGGGTGCCGCGGCCGCCGATGAGAATGGCGGCTTGCATCACAAAATTCATGAAAAATTCTTTCCGGCCCGCGATGTGGCGCTTTATCTGGTCTGGGTTGCGCTGTAGTATCCTCAGTCAATATAAACGCGCCCCCGGGGGCGGGCAAGGCGTGGCCCGGTTGTGGCGCCAGAATTCTCGCTGCCAATATCAATAAAACCAGCCAGGACGCCATCGAAACCATGAAGAAACTGCTGTACCTGGTGCATCGTCTGCCGTATCCGCCTAACAAGGGCGACAAGATTTCCTCTAACAACATGCTCAATTATTTCTCTGCCAACTGGCGCATTCATCTGGGCACATTCGTTGATGATCCGGACGATTGGCAGCATGTAGAGCATGTGCGCGCGAAATGTGAAGAAAGCTGTATCGTCAGCCTGCCACGGATCCAGCGTATCACAGGCAGCATCCGGGGGCTGGCCACGAATGCCTCGCTGAGCCTGAGCTACTATGCAAGCGGCAAGTTGCAGCGCTGGGTGCGCGACAACGTGGCGCGCGAACGTCCCGATGCAGTATTGATCTACAGTGGCGTCATGGGGCGATTTGTGCGTGGCGTACTACCTGAGGATGTGCCGGTGGTTTTCGATGCAGAAGATGTAGACAGCGAGAAGTGGCGAAGCTACTCGGCTGCAAAACCCTGGCCGCTGTCCTGGCTATACCGTCGGGAGGCCGACCGCCTGCTCAGCTATGAGCGCGACATGGCAGCGCATACCGACGTCAGCATTTTCGTGTCCCCCGAAGAGGCCGCGCTGTTCAAGAAGCTCGCACCTGAAAGCGCGGATAAAACGCACTTTCGCACGCAGGGAGTGGACAGCGCCTTTTTCGATCCCTCGCTTGTATACCAAAACCCCTATGCAGCGAATCAGAAGGTGCTGGTGTTCACGGGGGCGATGGATTACTGGCCGAATATCGAAGCAGTGACCTGGTTCTGTGACAACGTGCTGGCGAGTGTGCGTGCACAGGTGCCAGATTTTCTGTTCTGTATTGTGGGCATGAAGCCCACCGACGAGGTGTTGAAACTGGGCAGGCTACCGGGCGTGCGGGTCACCGGTGGGGTGCCCGATGTGCGCCCCTATCTCGCGTACGCGCACGCGGCCTGTCTGCCCCTGCAACTGGCCCGTGGTATTCAAAACAAGGCGCTTGAGGCCATGGCCATGGAATTACCGGTACTCGCCACGACGGACGCGCTGTTGGGCATAATTGAGTATCCCGATGCGTTGTCAATCGTTGCCAATGATCCACAAGCGATGGCCAGGGAGGCTGTGCAGCTCCTGTCCGGTGACCGCCAGCGAAACACCGCGGGCCGGGTCTGCATGATGGAGCACTACAACTGGGATACCAACCTGAGGCGTATGGAACGCTTTCTTCTGCCCGATGCGGAGATTACGCAGTGAAGGTACTGCATGTGCTAGATCATTCGATTCCACTGCAAAGTGGTTATACCTTTCGCAGCCGCGCCATCATCAGGCAGCAGCGGGATTTCGGCTGGGAGACGGTGCAGCTGACCGGCCCCAAGCATAATCAGGGGCGCAAACAACCCGCTGTAGAGGAAGTAGACGGTCTGCAGTTTTACCGCTGTACGGAGGCTCCCGGTGTCTCTGACAGCTTCCCCGTACTCGGCCAACTGGCCGTAATCAACACGCTCGCGCGGCGCCTGCTGGAGGTTGCACGTGTGGAAAAGCCCGATGTGATCCATGCACATTCCCCAGCTCTCAACGGCGTGGCGGCACTGCGGGTTGGCAAGTCGCTGGGAATTCCCGTGGTTTACGAGGTGCGAGGATTCTGGGAAGACGCCGCGGTCAGTCATGGCACCAGCAGCGAGGGCGGATTGCGCTACCGGCTGACGCGCGCCATGGAAACCTGGGTGCTGAAGCGGGCGGATGCGGTGACCTGCATCTGTGAAGGCATTCACACCGATCTGCTCAAACGCGGTATAGCAGGCGCAAAAATCGCGATTGTGCCGAATGCCGTGGATGCCAGCCGCTTTCAGCCTGTGGGAGCGCGCGACCGTGACATCGAAAACAAGTATGGCCTGCAGGGCCACAAAGTGCTCGCCTTTATCGGTTCGTTCTACGCCTATGAAGGCCTCGATCTGCTGGTCGATGCCATGCCATTGCTGCTTGCCCAACGCGCGGACATCAAGCTGCTTCTGGTGGGAGGCGGACAGACAGAGAAGGCGTTGCGGGCACGTGCAGAGCAGCTCGGAGTCAGCGACAGCGTGGTCATGACAGGCCGTGTACCGCACGATCAGGTGGAAGGCTACTATTCGGTCACGGATATTCTGGTGTACCCGCGTAAATCGATGCGCCTGACAGACCTTGTAACGCCGCTCAAGCCGCTCGAGGCAATGGCCCAGAAAAGCATGTTCGTGGCCTCTGATGTAGGCGGTCACCGGGAACTGATACGCGATGGAATTACCGGCACGCTGTTTCGCGCGGATGATATCGATGATCTGGTGCGCTGCCTGCTGGAGCTGCTCGACAGCGAAGAGAAATGGCCCGCAATGCGGGACGCCGGCCGTGCGTTCGTGGAACGCGAACGCACTTGGAACAATAGCATGACAAATCTCAGGCCGGTGTATCAACGCCTCGCCCCGGGAGCCTGGTGATTACGCGCCGGCCGGTTCCGGCTATCCAGCTCAAGCGCAACGCGGCAGCCATGCAAGGGGCGCTCTGCTCGCTGGAGCAGGAAGGGTATGTGGTACCGTTTCAGGTTGAATCCCATGGAGCTTCCGCATGGATCGTCCCGACCTGCAATACGTAGTTAGCGAACTTGCGGCATCGCTGGCCGTCAAACAGCGAATTCTGCACGACACGGCGCTGCTGGAGCTGCTTACATCGATGGGCCACCTGCTGATCGACTGTTACCTTGCGGGAAATAAATTGCTGATAGCAGGCAATGGTGGCAGCGCGGCGAATGCGCAACATATTGCCGCGGAGTTTGTGGGCCGTTTCAATTTTGATCGTCCCGGATTGCCGGCACTGGCCTTGTCCACCGATACATCGATTCTTACCGCCGTGGGCAATGATTACGGTTTTGATCAGTTGTTTCGCCGGCAGGTTGAGGCGAACGGCGCACAGGGAGATATCTTTCTGGGTATTTCCACCTCCGGAAACAGCGCCAATGTACTGGAGGCGTTGCGTGCCTGCAAAGCGAAAGGGGTTGTCAGTTTCGGTTTGACCGGTGCCAGTGGCGGCAGGATGCGCGAGCTTTGTGATTACTGTGTGTGTGTGCCGAGCGATCAGACACCGCGAATTCAGGAGGCGCACAGTGTAGTCGGCCATATCTGGTGTGCGATGGTCGAGCTGGCCCTGTTTGATGATCCGCGCGGCGCTACTGCCTGACGCGCGCGATAAAAGCAGCACTATGCGGGCGCACTGTGTTCCATGTTCGCGGGTATGCTCCTGTTCTCAAGTTCAGCCAAGGCTGCCTGTTGCCTGGCTTTCAGCAGGTCTTCAAGTTCCTTTAGCTTGAGCAGGGATTCTTCCGTCCGCTGCCGCAACGCGCTGTAGGCGGTTTCCATGTCCGCCTCATTCTTCTGGCAGGCGCGGTTGATCTCTTCTTCCCTGCGATTCAGCGCTGCCTGTTCGCTGGCCACCGATGCCCGCACAGCCTGCTGCTTCTCGAAAAGAGCGGTGGTGTGTTGCTCAAGCGTGGCCAGAATCTGTTCGCGCTCTGACTGCAAAGCCTTGGCGGCTTCCTCGGTTGCAGCGCGAATCTCGGCATCGCGGCTTTCGAGCTGTTCAATCGTCCTGGTGGAATCTGTTTGCAGTGTCGAAAGTTCACCCTGAAGCGCCTCGATGGTTGCATCCGCTTTGCGCCGCGTGTCATCTATCAGCGCCTGCAATCGGGCTATTTCCTTATCGGCCGCTTCACGCGTCTGTACAAGCCTGTTCTCGATCTCGTCCAGGTGCTGCTGCGCGGTGCGTTGCTCCGTCGATATATCTGCTGTGATCTGTTCAATCGCGCATTCCGACTCAGCGCGGTGCGTGCGCTCTTCTTCCGCGATACGCTCCAGTTCTGCGGCGCTGGCGGCGCGCACGGCCTGCTCTTCCGCCTGCAGCATTTCAATCTGGCCCTCCGTGGTCTCTTCCAGGCGTCGCCTGGACTGCTGCAGTTGTGCAACGTCGCTGGCAGCCTGGTCGGCCAGCTCCGACTGGCGCCGGCGGAGCTTTGAGATTTCCCGCACGGAATCTTCCCGTGTTTGCGCGGCCTGCGCTTCCAGTCGGGCAAGTTCTTTACCTGTGCTGGTGAGAATCAGTTGTGCGCGCGTGGTTCTGTAGGCCCTGTCGTCGGTGTGTGCATCAGGCGTCGCGCGCCCGTTCGTTTTCTCAGCCGGGGTGTACGTTTCCCCGGGTGGAGTAACTGCGGGCACTTCCGGGCTGTTGAAGACCGCCGAACCCAGTGGCTGAGCGGTTGTATCGTCCTGGATTTCCACAGTTATCTTGCGTGCCAGGCGGGCGCTGCTGACTGGCCAGAGTCGATCACTGCCGTGGTCTGCTTCAGTTTCCGCAGCGTGTTCGCGGACAATGCGCGGCGGTTTACCGGGTTCGAGTTTCAGCAGGGCGACTCCGCCGCTGCGTCGGCCAAGGCGCAGCGATGATGCAACGAGCGTTGCTTCGCCGCCGAGTTCCGTTATCTCGCGGAAATAGCCGGCTGCGGTTTTCCGGTCGAGATCACAACGCAGATAAATGGTTTCACCGCAAAACAGTTCATCGACAACTGTTTCGTTGTCGATGCAGAACAGATTTGCCAGGTTGCGTCTGACCTGGCACGGCGAGTGGCCAGGCAGCGCCGCTCCGTTGAAGGTAAGGTCGTACGTCTTCATGCGTACCTCGGTCCCTGTCTGCTTCCAAGTGGTCGGCGGGCGCAAAAAAGACGCGAGCGGTGACGGGTGTCAGGCGTGCAGGCCGCGGTCCTCCGATGTCTGAAAGACTAGCAGCGGGGCATGCTATACCCAAAAAGAATTTAAAAAAAAGTAAGGTATTCTTCAGGGTTATAACATGCTATGCCAAACGCTTTTCAG
>TARA_R110002049_G_scaffold183679_8_pt1 | contig 31099 bp, 27 predicted proteins | sample TARA_R110002049 | Tara Oceans TARA_R110002049 (sample SAMEA4396941) | marine metagenome | biome: Polar Biome; feature: [SRF] surface water layer (ENVO:00010504); material: water (ENVO:00002006), including particulate matter (ENVO:01000060) such as... | depth 5 m
TCAATATCAGCATCTTGTTCTTCTATACCCGCTTTTTCTAAAGCTTCAATAAAAAACTTAGATGAACCATCCATAATCGGAGGTTCAGAAGCATCTATTTCTATTAATAAATTGTCTATATCTAAACCAACTGCAGCGGCTAATACGTGCTCTGAAGTTTGAATTTTAACTCCGTTTTTCTCTAAATTAGTACCTCTTTGCGTTGTTACAACATATTCTGCTTTTGCTTCTATAGTTGGTGAACCTTCTAAATCTACTCTACTAAAAGCAAAACCATGATTTGCAGGTGCAGGTTTTAAAGTCATTGTTACAGTATTACCTGTATGTAAACCTACGCCAGATAAACTAACTTCTTTTTGTATTGTTTTTTGTTTTTTACTCATTATTCTTTTATTTGAGCCTTCAACTCTTTTTCTAGTTGATTGATTTTTGAAACTATTTTAGGTAAACTTTTAAAATGAACATAACTTTTATGAAAATCTTGTACTTTAAATGCTGGTGTTCCATAAACCATAACATCATCTTTAAGACTTTTAGTTACACCTGTTTGACCTAATACTTTTACGTTATTTCCTATTTTTATATGACCTGCAACACCTACTTGTCCACCAATCATACAATTTTCTCCAATTTTGGTAGAACCAGAAACACCTGTTTGTGATGCAATAACGGTGTTTTTACCAACTTCTACGTTGTGTGCAATTTGAATTTGGTTGTCTAGCTTAACACCTTTTCTAATGATAGTAGAACCTAAAGTAGCTCTATCTATTGTAGAAGCTGCGCCAATATCTACGTTATCCTCTATAATTACATTTCCTATTTGAGGAATAGCTGTATATTCTCCTTTTTCATCTGGTGCAAAACCAAAACCATCTGCACCAATAATAGCACCTGAATGAATTTTACAATTTTTACCAATCTGTGTATCTGAATATATTTTTACACCTGCAAAAATTACAGTATTATCACCAATTGTAGTGTTGTCTCCAATATACGCATTTGGATAAATTTTTACATTTTGTCCAATTTTTACATTTTCACCTATATATGCAAACGCACCAATATATTCATTTTCTCCAATAGTAGAAGATTCTGAAATAAAATTTGGTTGTTCTCTACCTAGTTTATTATTTTTTACTTCGTTGTAAAATTCTAATAATTTAGAAAAAGATTTATAAGCATCATCTACTTTTATTAATGTAGTTTTTACTTCCTTATCAGGAATAAAACTTTTATTAACAATAGCTACAGATGCATTTGTTGTATATAAATAGGAATTATATTTCGGATTGGATAAAAAAGTTAAAGATCCTTTTTCTCCTTCTTCTATCTTAGAAAGCTTAGATACTTCTTCTTCAGGATTACCTACTACATCACCTTCTAAAATATCTGCTATTTGTTGTGCTTTAAATTTCATCAAACGCAAAAATATAAAAATTATACCGTTTTCTCTAATCTCTTCTTACTTTGGGTAACAAATAAAGTGTTTTACTACTGGTATTGTTAGCGCTTGTAAGTTTAATTGGTCTGATGCTTTTGCAATATCTTTTAGTTTTCCTTTCTTATTTAAAATATAAATAGGTGTTTTTAAATTATATGCCTGATTGCTAATTTCTTGATGAAATACAAAATAATTAGCTTCATCTTCAGAAATATCTAACTTTTTTATAGCTTTTTCTTTCTTTTTTGTGATGTAACTATCTTTAAAAATGCCTTGTTGCATTTCTATTCTAAGTAGTTTTCTATCAACAATCATTTTAGATAATAAAGATAAAATTTTATCATCATGGTTTACCCATTCTTTTATTGCAGAAAAAACATCATAATCATCTAACTTAGAAAACATTTCTAAAGTTTCGTCTGTAAAATTATTTGCGGAAATCTGGTTGTATAAAAAGTATCTTAATGAAGAACTACAGTATAATTCTACTTTTTTCTCTGCTAATTCCTTTGCTCTTCTTAATACATTTACCAACATGTTTTCTGCAACCAAACCTGTTTTATGCAAATAGACTTGCCAATACATTAAACGTCTAGCTATTAAGAATTTTTCTACAGAATAAATTCCTTTTTGTTCAATAACCAATTCATCATTTTTAACATTCATCATGGCAATTAATCTGTCTGATGATATGTTTCCTTCTGTAACACCTGTATAAAAACTATCTCTTTTTAAATAATCTAATCTATCTATATCTAACTGACTAGATATTAATTGACATAAAAATTTACGCGCATTTTTACCTTCAAAAATTTCTATTGCTAAAGTTAATTCGCCTTTAAATTCTTCATTTAATTTCTTCATAAATTTTAAAGAAATTTCTTCATGGCTAATTCCACTAACAATACTGTGTTCTAATGCGTGCGAAAATGCACCATGACCAATATCGTGTAATAAAATTGCTACACACAAAGCAGTTTCTTCTTCATTAGAAATTTCTACTTGTTTAAAACGTAAAACCCTAATAGCTTTTTGCATTAAATGCATACAACCAATTGCGTGATGAAAACGTGTGTGATTTGCTCCTGGATAAACCAAGTTAGAAAACCCCATTTGCGTAATTCTTCTTAAACGCTGAAAATAAGGATGTTCTATTATATCGAAAATTAAAGAATTTGGTATTTGAATAAATCCATAAATAGGATCATTTAAAATCTTAAGTTTATTAGGTGTTTTTTTCTTCAAGAGATTATTTTTTTTCAATCTATAACTGCAAAATACGATATTTCTAAGCACAAATTCATATATTTATTTCACAAATTGAAAAACATTTATTTTAAATAGATGTGTTATTTTAAAATTGGCAATATTTTATCATTTAAGAAGTGCTAAAAAAGTAACAAATACCTAATTTTAACGTTAAAGAAATAAAACAGCATATATGAGCATACAAATATTATGGGTAGATGATGAAATAGAATTATTAAAGCCGCACATTATATTTTTAGAACGTAAAGAGTATAAAGTTACAACTTGTACAAATGGTGCAGATGCTATTAATTTAGTAGATGAAGAAAATTTTGATATTGTTTTTTTAGATGAAAACATGCCAGGTTTAACTGGTCTAGAAACGCTTGCTGAAATTAAACAAAAGAAAGCCAATTTACCTGTGGTTATGATTACCAAAAGTGAAGAGGAATATATAATGGAAGAAGCAATTGGTTCTAAAATTGCAGATTATTTGATAAAACCAGTAAATCCTAGTCAGATTTTATTGAGTTTAAAGAAAAATTTAGATCATTCTCGCTTAATTTCAGAAAAAACAACCTCTAGTTATCAGCAAGAATTTAGAAAAATTTCTATGGATTTAGCTATGGTTAATTCTTATGAAGAATGGATAGAACTTTATAAAAAACTAGTTCATTGGGAATTAGAATTAGAAAACATTAGCGATCCTGGAATGTTGGGGATTTTAGAAAGTCAGAAACAAGAAGCAAATTCTCAATTTTTTAAATTCATTAAAAAAAATTACGAAGATTTTTTAACAGCACATGATAAACCTACATTTTCACATACTTTATTTAAAGATTATGTAGTGCCAGAATTAAAAAAAGAGCAAAGCGTTTTATGGGTTGTAATAGATAATTTACGTTACGACCAATACAGAATCTTAGAGCCGTTAATAAATAATCATTACAAAAAAGATGAAGAATACACTTATTTTTCAATTTTACCAACGGCTACACAATATGCTAGAAATGCCATTTTTTCTGGTTTAATGCCTTCTGAAATGGAAAAAAGGCATCCACAATATTGGAAAAATGATACAGAAGAAGGTGGCATGAATTTGTTTGAAAATGAATTTTTAACTGCTCAAATAAAACGTTTAGGTTTAGATATTAAACACGAATATTATAAAATTTCTTCATTAAAAAGTGGAAAAGAATTAGCAGACAATTATAACGGAACAAAACAAAACGATTTAACTGCTGTGGTTTATAATTTTGTTGATATTCTTTCACATTCTAAAACAGAAATGGAAGTTATTAAAGAGTTGGCTGGAGATGACAAGGCATATAGAAGCTTAACTTTAAGTTGGTTTAAGAACTCGCCTTTATTCGAAATTATTCAGAAAGCACAAAGTTTAGGTCAGAAATTAATAATAACTACAGATCATGGGACTATTAATTGTAAACATCCAACCAAAGTTATTGGAGATAAAAACATTAGTTCTAATTTACGTTATAAAACAGGTAGAAGCCTTTCTTATGAAGAGAAAGATGTATATGCTGTAAGAAATCCTAAAGATATTTTCTTACCAACTGTAGCCATGAATAGTCCGTTTATTTTTGCTAAAGAAGATTTGTTTTTTGCATATCCAAATAACTTTAATCATTTTGTAAAATACTTTAAAAACACATATCAACATGGTGGTGTTTCTTTAGAAGAAGTAATAATTCCTTGTGCAGTTTATAGTCCTAAATAACTGTTTACTAGTGTTTTTTTTTATTAATTTAGAGTTTAAAGTTTAACAAAAAAAATAAAATTAAACCTTACAAGTATTAAAAACTTGTGAGGTTTCTTATTTTTGCAATATGAATAAAAACTATTCTTTAGAAAACCTTCCTGAAATTGCTTCAGAAATTATTACATCAGTAAAAAACAAAACGTTGTTATTTTATGGTGAAATGGGTGTTGGTAAAACAACTTTAATTAAACAAATTTGTAAGCAATTAGGTGTTTTAGACAACATCTCCTCTCCTACTTTTTCATTGGTAAATGAATATCAAACATCAAAAGAAGAAAAAGTTTTTCATTTCGATTTTTATAGAATTACAGACGAAGAAGAAGCTTTAGATATGGGAATTGAAGATTATTTATATAATAACGATTGGTGTCTAATAGAATGGCCACAAAATGTGGAAAATTTACTACCTTTAGAATCTGTTGAAATCCATTTATCTACTTTAGAAAACGGACAACGCAGTATTCAACTTAAATAACCAAATTATGAGTTCATTTTCTCCGTTTAGTAAAGAAGAATTACTTCCTCAAGAAGAAATGTTAGAAATAAAAAAGCAAAAAGGAGAACTGTTTATTGGCTTACCAAAAGAAGCCTATTTAAGCGAAAAACGTGTTTGTTTAACACCAGATGCTGTTGGTGCTTTAACTGCTAATGGGCATAGAGTTGTTGTAGAAACTGGTGCTGGAGATGGTGCAAATTTTACAGATAAAGAATATTCTGAAGCAGGTGCAAAAATTTCTTATAATGTAGAAGAGGCTTTTAAATGTAATATTATTTTAAAAGTTGCTCCTCCAACAGAATGTGAAATTGCTTATATAAATCCGCAAGCAATTTTAATTTCTTCGCTACAATTAAAAACACAATCTAAAAAATATTTTGAATGCTTAGCAAAGAAAAAAATTACGGCAATTGCTTTTGATTATATAAAGGATGAGCATGATACTTACCCAATTGTAAAATCTCTAAGTGAAATTGCAGGAACTGCTTCTATTTTAATTGCTGGCGAATTAATGAGCGGTGTTAATAAAGGAAATGGTTTATTATTTGGTAATATTGGTGGCGTTCCACCAACAAGCGTTGTTATTTTTGGCGCAGGAACTGTAGGTGAATATGCTGCAAGAACTGCAATAGGTTTAGGAGCTAGAGTAAAAGTTTTTGACAATTCTATAAGTAAATTAAGGAAGTTACAAGATTGCTTACACGCACCAATTTATACTTCAACTTTACAACCAAAATCTGTTTTAAAAGCTTTAATGCGTTGTGATGTTGCAATTGGAGCAATTCGTGGTAAAAACAGATCTCCAATTTGTGCTACCGAAGAAATGGTAGAAAAAATGAAAGAAGGTGCTATTGTTGTTGACGTAAGTATAGATAGAGGTGGCTGTTTTGAGTCTTCTAATGTAACCACTCACAATACGCCAACATTTGTAAAACATGGTGTTATACACTACTGTGTACCAAATATACCTGCTCGTTATGCAAGAACAGCTTCTGTTTCTATTAGTAATATTTTTACGCCTTATTTGTTAAATATAGCTGAAGAAGGTGGTTTTGAAAACACTGCTAGATTTGATAAAAGCTTAAGAAATGGTATGTATTTTTATCATGGAATTCTAACAAATAAAACTGTTGCAGATTGGTTTGATTTGCCGTTTAGAGATATTAATTTGTTAATCTTATAGATAATTAAAATCGTTTTAAATTCTTTGAAATAAAAGCATTCTATTCATAAAAACCATTTCAAAAAAAACTAAATTTGCACTTTAAAATTAAAGCATGTTAGTAAAGAGAATTTTTTATTATTTAGTAGGTTTAACTCTAGGTTCTATAGGGGTATATTTTTTTTGGCAAAAGAAAAATGCAACTTTTGATTATGGTATGGATGCAAGAACTTTAAAAACTATTAGAATTAAAAAACGTTACTTTTCTGAAGATGCCCAAACTGCAATGTTAAAATACAGTATAGATACCTTAAAAATATCTACTATTTTAAATTCTGGTGATGTAGATTTTGGAAAAGGAAAACCAAGACAACAACCTTGTGCAGAATATTTTATTACAGGAAGTAAAGAGCTAAAAAACGTAAGTTTATTAGTTAAGCGTTGCGATACTTCTGCCACTATCGAAAAAGTTATAGTAGAATAACAATATTATACTTAAAATACAAAAAGGCTTCTAAAAATAATTTTTAGAAGCCTTTTTAGTTTCGTTGATTTCTTTATTATTGAAAAGTTAACTGAACATTTATTATTTTATTTTTTGATGATAATGCTCTTCAATTTTATCTACATTTTTAATTGTTTTCTTTACCCAATTATAATATAAGGTTTCTTTTTCTTCATCAGATAACTTCCAATCTATATTAGAATTTCTAAGTTTAGTTGTAACATCTTGTAATACAATTGCTGCTGCAACAGAGATATTTAAACTCTCTGTAAAACCTACCATTGGTATTTTTAAAAATCCATCAGCATTTTCCATCACATAATCAGAAACTCCTTCTGCCTCTACTCCAAAGACAAAAGCAGATTTTTTTGTAATATCAAAATCTTGTAATAAACAAGAATCGTTGTGTGGTGTAGTTGCTATTATTTGATATCCTTGTTCTTTTAAACTATCTAAACAAGTTTTTGTATTATCACCATCTTTTCTATACCTGTATTGGTTTAACCACTTCTGAGAACCTTTAGCTACATGTCTAGAAACTTTATTATTATATTTATTTTCTATTGCATGTACATCTTGTACACCAAAAATATCACAAGTTCTAACAACAGCACTTGCATTATGAGGTTGAAAAATGTCTTCTAAAACAACTGTAAAATGACGTGTTCTTTGCTCTAAAACCTTTTTAAAAAGATCTTTCCTTTTTTCGGTTAAAAAGCCCTCAAAATATGTTAATAGTTTTTCATCAATCATAAATACAAACTTAAAAATTATTATTTTTACTTATGAGAAAAAAACTAATTGTTTTATCAGGTGCAGGAATTTCTGCAGAAAGTGGTATAAAAACCTTTAGAGATGCTAATGGTTTGTGGGAAGGACATAATGTTATGGAAGTTGCTACACCAGAAGGTTATGCTAAAGACCCAGAATTAGTTTTGGAGTTTTACAATCAAAGAAGAAAACAGTTGTTAGAAGTTACTTCTAATAAAGCTCATTTTAATTTAGTGGAATTAGAAAAAGATTTTAATGTTGAAATTATTACTCAAAATGTAGATGATTTACATGAAAGAGCTGGTAGCTCTAAGGTTATTCATTTACACGGAGAACTTTTAAAAGTTAGAAGTTCTGTAGATGAAAACCTTGTTTTAGAATGGAAAAAAGATTTGGTTTTAGGAGATTTATGTGCTAGAAAAAGCCAATTAAGACCACATATAGTTTGGTTTGGAGAAATGGTACCTATGTTAGATAAAGCTATTGAAATAACAGAAACGGCAGATATTTTGGTAATTATTGGCACTTCTATGCAAGTTTACCCTGCAGCTAGTTTGGTTAATTATATAAAACCAAACGTACCAATTTATTTTATAGACCCTAACCCATCTGTTTCTAAGCAGAGTTTTAACAATTTAACTATTATAAAAGATGTTGCAAGCTCTGGAACAGATAAATTATTAAAAATATTACAAGAATAACTACAATTATTTAGGTACTGAAGCTTTATAAATTTCTACCTCAGAATTTGTTGTAATTGCATAATTAGTATTGGCTTTTATAAGTACACACTGTCCTTTAGTTAATTCTAAAGTGTTTTCTTTTTCTGAAACATTAGCAGAACCTTTTAAAACAATTAATATTTCGACAGAATTAGAAGTTGATTTATATTGCTCTAAAGTTGATAATTCAATTTTACTAAGTTCAAAATCTTTGGCTTTAGTTTTATAAATTACTTCTCCGTTTGTTTCATTTTTATCACCATATAAAATATTGGGTATAGTTTCTTCAAATTTTGTATTCTTTAAAAGTTCTTCAACATCAATGTGTTTGCTTGTTAATCCTCCTCTTAAAACATTATCTGAATTGGCCATCAATTCAATATTTACACCCTCTAAATATGCATGTGGTAAACCTGCATCTTGAAAAATAGCTTCACCTTTTGAAAGATTTAATATATTAAAAAAGTAGATTGAAAAAATACCTCTATCTAAATCTTTAGAATCTTTGTCTTTTGTTGCTTTAGCAATCCAATATTCTGGAGAAGATTTTTTAAATTTATCTTCAGAAAAATTAAATAATATTTTATGAACTAAAGGACTAAGTATTCTATTGACTTCTTCTTGAGAAAACTCCATCACTTTTTTATAAAGTGAATAATACCCTTCTTTTTCAAAGGTGTGAAGTAAAAAATTTAATTCTTCAGTTTCTTTTAAGTTTTTTATTAATTTATTTCTTTCTAAAAAACCATGCAACAACCAAAAATCAGTTAAAGCAACCATAACTTCTGGTTTATGGTTTTCATCTTTAAAATTTCTATTTTTAGCTGTCAAAGGAATTCCTAATTCATTTTCCTTCTTATATCCTTTTTTTGCAACTTCTATTGTTGGGTGTACTTGTATAGATAACATTTTATCTACATCTAAAACCTTAAACAAATATGGTAGTTTACCAAAAGTATTTGCAACAGTATCTCCTAAAACGTTAGTAATGTCTTCATTAATAAAACGATCTAAAGTAATGTTTTCATTCGCAGTTTTTATTATTGAAGGCGCTTTTAAATGGGCACCTAACCAATATTCTGCATAAGCTGTATCTTCCTTTTTTGTTTCAGAAATTAAATTTGGAATAAAATTTTTACCTCCCCAATCATAATTTTGAACTTTTCCTTCTATTTTATAAATTTTAGCCATTTTATAACTTTAACAATTAATGATTTCTGAAACTGAATATACTTTTCTTAATAAGATTCTTTCATCTTTTTTCTTCATTAAATCTGTCTTAGAAATTTCTACTATTTTACGAATTATATTCTCTGTAAAAATATTCTTTTTTTTGGTATATACAATTAAATTAAAGTTTTCTGAAGTAGATAAAAACCTTACTCCTGCTTTAACTGCAGACATTGGTGTTTTCTCTTTTTTTAAATTTAAAATTGAAATATCACACTTAGAAGAATATTTCAATTCATTTAAGAATTCTAGAATCTCATCATTATTACCATTATTAATTAAACATATTTTAATGTGCTTATTAAAAAAGGATTTAAGAAATAAGTTATTTGAATTAACAACGTCATTCTTTCCAAAAATTATAATAATTCCTTTTCTCATTTTATTAAAATAGTTTTGTGTTTTAAATAATTATTCTTTCTTTACACCTCTATAATGCCATGCAATTTGCCCCAATTGACCAATAATTTTAACAGAATCTTTCATTGATAATTTAGAACCATCTGCATGAATCCATCTTTTTAGAGGTTGTTCACAAAGAATTTGTTTGGCTTTTTCTAAACCAAAATGTAATGTTATTCTTCTAAAAATTTCTACATCAAAAATCCATTGTGTAACAAATTTTTCACCAAAAGAAATATCAATAACATCTTTGTGAAATATTTTAGCACCACATTGCGTGTCTTTAAAGTCCATTTTTAAGATTTTTCTTATAACATAGTTTATAGATAAGCTAATTACTTTTCTTGCAGATTCTTTAGTAATATTTGCTCCCATTCTACTAATTCTAGAGCCACTAACAATTTTGTAATTAGAGTTTTCTATGGTAGAAACTAAATCATCAAAATCTGATAAATCTGTAGATAAATCTGCATCTAGAAAACCTATATAATCTAAATCTGCATGCTTAGCCATATGTAACATTCCTTGTCTTACGGCTTCTGCTTTACCTCCGTTTTTTTCACAATCGTATACAGTAATAAAGTCTTCTCTTCCTTTTCTTAGTTGATGTAAAACTTCTAATGTTTTATCTTTACTACCATCATTAACAAAACATAAGTGATAACCAGAATTTTTATCTATATAATCTGTAAATTCTTTACTAAACAATCTTTCTTCTTCGTTATAACAAGGTATTACAACACCTACACATCTTTGCTGAATAATAGTATTGTTGTACTCTGTTTTTGAAGTATTGTTTTCTGGTGCACCAATTAATCTTTTGGTTCTTAAACAAACTTCTGTTAAGCTTAAAGGCTTTTTCATATAATCATTTACACCTAACTCAAAACCCTTGGTAATCATTTCGTCATCTGTGTTACCAGATAAAATCATAATTGGTGTTTCTGGCTTGTCTGAATTTCTTACGTGTTTTACAACCTCTAAACCAGAAATTGTTGGCATATTAATATCTACAATTACTAAATCTGGTTGAAAAGAGTTATACAATTCAATTCCCTTAATACCATCAGTTTCTGTAACTACATCGTAGCCCATTTCTTTTAACTTGCTTGCTAAAGGAATTAAAACTAACTTTTGATCATCAATAGCTAATATTTTCATAGTTTCTTTTTTGTAAAAACAATTTTACTTGTACAAAAGTAATTTTGTTTTAGTGTTTAATTATTTGTTCTTGTTCAAAATGCATTTAACCATAGACGAATGGTTGGTTAGTAAAGTTAAATAAAAATAAACTAACCTTAAAAATTTTTTATATTTACAATATCCTATGTGATTACTTTATAAATGAAAGAAAAATCTAATAAATACCTTATAACAGCAATACTACTAGCACTAGTATTTCATGGTTCTACAATTTTCTTTACTTTAGAAACAACTTATGATGCTTTAATACACTTGTTCTTCGCAGATCATTATGCAAATAGTTGGTTCGAACCTTGGAATTATAAATGGTATACCGGTTTTACTGTACAAAGTTATCCTCCACTTGTTCATCAAACAATTGGTGCATTATCTTTAATTGGCGGATTAAAATTTGGTCTTTTTACAGTTGGTATAATTGCAATAATTCTTTTTGTTACAGGTGCTTATAGATATTCTTTACTTATAACTTCTAATAGAACTGTTGCTGGTTATGCTGCCATTTTAGCTGTATTTTCATCTTCTTTTGTAGAAACATTACATATTTTCGGTCAATTACCCAGCATAATTGGAGTCTCCATTTTAATGCACGCTTTACCAGAAATTTATTTATGGCTTAAAACGGGTAAGTATAAATTCTTCTTTACTTCTCTTTCTTTAATTGCTGTTACAGTTACATCTCATCATGTTACACCAATATTTGGAATGCTATTTTTTATTTTTCCTTTAATAGGAACTGTAATAATGGATGTTGCTAGAGAACAAGTAAATTCTTACAAAGAAGTTACGTTTTCATTATTTTTAAAAACTTTTTTTAAGCAATTAAAACGAAACTTGATGTTTGGTTTTTCTTCGCTATTCCTTATTATATTTTGCATTTTTCCTTATTGGATGAATTCTAAATTAAATCCTATTACGCAAGTTCCAATTCCACATGGTTCTAGAGATAGTTTTATAGAAGTAACATCTTCTGGGCTGGTGTTTTTTACAATTCCTTGGGGAATTTTATTATTTGTTTTACCATATATTTTCTACAGATATTTTAGCAAAAGATATTTGTTTTTTGGACTCTCTTTTACAATGTTAGTAATTTTAGGAACAGGTGGTACTACCCCAATTCCTAAAATAATTTTAGGAGAAAACGCTTTTAATATTTTAACTTTAGATAGGTTTACTCTTTGGGCTTCTATAATGTCTATACCAATCTTTGGCGAATTTATTTATAGATTTGTAGAAGGAGATTTAAAAGTTTTAATTCAAGAAAGATTTGGTGCTGTTTATCATAGATTACTGGGTGGTTTGTTGGCCGCTTTTTATGTTTCTATGGTAATTTTTACAATGAGTTTAGGTTATTTTAGACCCTCTCAACCTCAGAAAATAAAAATGCTACCAATTGTTAATTTTCTAAGTCAAGATTCTCATGACCAATGGAGGTATTTAACTTTAGGATTTGGAGATCAAATGGCATGGTTAGCTGCCCAAACTAACGCCATGAGTGTAGATGGTAATTATCATTCTGCAAGACGTTTACCAGAATTAACAACAAGACCAATAGAACGTTTAGAAAATTCTAAATTTAAAGGTGTTGCAGGTATTGGTTCACTTCAACAATTTTTAACAACACCAGAAAAATACAACTTAAAGTATATTTTTTCTAATGATAAGTTTTACGATCCTGTATTATTTTTCTGTGGTTGGCAGCGTTTGTCTCAATTAGAAAACGGAATTATGGTTTGGGAAAAACTAAACGTTCCTCCTGTTTCTTCAATTTTACCAAAGGAAGATGTACCTGCTTGGGTTAAAATTATATGGGGAATAATTCCTTTTTTAACTGTCCTTATTGCTTTCATTTTAAACATTCAATCTTTATTTGTAAATAGTTTAAAAACCAGAATAAAACCAAAACCAGCGTATTTTAAATTTCAGAATGATTATTCTAAATTTTCTAGAATTGTTTTAAAAGCGTTTCATATTTGGGCAGTAATTTTAATTATTACTATTATGTATGCTTCTTATATGTTTTACATTAAAAATGATACACAAAGGTCTCCAGAAAATGTTGTTAAAGCATATTTTGACGCTTTAGATTTTAAAGAATTAAATAAGAGTTATTCATACATAGATCCCAAAAGCGATGTAAGTCGTGCACAATATTTGTTAGAAATTTCTGTAACCGATGGTTTACTTAGTTCTTATGCAAAATTAGACGCCATAACTACAGAAATAATAAAACAAACAGATAGTTTAGCTACTCTTAAAGTAGAAACTAAATGGATTACTCCTTTAGAAAAACTAGCGAAAACAGATTATAAAATAGCTGTTAAAAGAAATGGTAAATGGTTTTTAAAACCAGAAAGAAAATCTATAGATCTGCCACCAGACCAATTATATTCTAAAAACGGAACAAGTTATTTTAACCAAGGAAGAAGAAGAATAACAACCGAACAAACACACCATGAAGATGTTTTAAAACAACCAGTTTTAGAAATAGTTTCTGCCAAATTAATTAAATATAACAAACGTTATGCAATAATAGGTGAAGTTCAAAATATAGATAATGTACCTGCAGATGTTGTTTTAAAAGGAACTCTTTATAATGATGATAATAAGGAATTAGCAACATACAATGCTAAACACATTATTAAACATAAATTAATGCCTAAAGAAATTAGTGCTTTTAGAATTAATTTTGAAGGAATAGCTTGGGCAAAAACTAAAGATTCTATTCCAAAAACATTTAATCCAGATGAGTTTACACCCATAGAGTTAAGTGAACAACCTACAAAATTTAATTTGCAAGCTGCAGGAAATGTTTCAAATTCAGATTTATTTAAAGATATTGTTTTAAGTGATGTAAATGTAGATTCTAAATTTATAAATGGTACTTTATTTAATAGCGGAATTCAAGAAATAACGGTTCCTCAATTAATTATTACTTTTTACAATAAAGAAAAAGAAATGATTTGGGTAGATAATTTATTTTTAAAAGAAGGAATTAGGCAAGAAAGAAAATTACGTTTTCAATATAAATATCCAGAAAACCCAATATTAAAAACAATAAATAACGACATGAGTTTTTGTTTTGTAAACGGTTTGCCAAATAAAGACATTGCTGCTAAAATAATTCCTAGTAGAAAAGCAAACCATACAATTGCAGAATTACAAAAAGTTAATCATCCTGTATTTGGTTATGTAAAAATAGAATTAAATAATTATATTGGTAATCCTAAATAATGAAATTAAAACAACTATTTTTTCTCTTATTTTTCTTTACAATATTTGTTTCTGTAAAAGCACAAGAAACAAGTATTAAATCTTCTGTTAGTCTATTAACTATTAAAAAAGAGTTTGTTGCTAACGATAAAGTTATATTAGAATTTAATGCAGAAAAAGAAACCAATTTTCAATTATATTGCTCTAATAGTTATGGTGCTGTTGTTCTAAATTCTATTGTTTCAGAAAATAAAATTGCTTTTGAAATTCCGAAGTTTATATCTAAAAAAAGAGGAACTATTTCTTGGAAAACTTTAAATTTAGAGAGCGAAATATCGGGTAATATTAAAATTAAATCTATAGTAGAACCTACAACTATAGAAACCTATTTAGGCCCACCAAGTATAGATGCAGGTACTGTGGATTATACAATGTTAGTTGTAATTCCTACAGATAGTTTAGATAATCCTATTAGAGATAACAGTAAAGTTATTGTAAAGCATCAATTTTTAAAATCTGAAAAAAAAGAACCAATTTCTACAGATAAATTAATTGGTTATAAGAACATTTATTCACCTTTAAAAAGCGGAAGAATTATTATTTCTTCTGAATCTTTTGGATTAAACTCGAAAGAATTTGACGTAAATGTAATGCCTGCTATTGCAACAAATTTTAAACTTTTTGCAAGTAGAAACCATGATTATGCAGATGGAAACCAAATAACAACGTTTTATACTTCTGTAATAACAGACCAATACAAAAATATTGTTAGCGATGGTAGTTTTGTAGAATTCTTTATAACAAATAAAAGTGGTGGTATTTTAAAAACTAGCGGAACAACTGTTAATGGTATTGCAAAAGCAAAAATTATTCATCCAGATTTTGAAGAAAAATGGAAAGTGAAAGCCTATTTTATTGGTATTTCTGAAAGTGATATTTTAGAAATTAACTATAAAAAAATAATAGAAAATTACACTGTTGCTTTTTCTAAAGATTCTAGAACAATAACGGTTGGTCCATTAAAAAGTTTTATGAATCAAATAATTCCAGATGGTTTATCTATTAAATTATCTATCTATGAAGATGAAATACTTGTAAATAATATATTCAAAGAATCTAATAATGGTTTTGCTGAGTTTTATTTAAATCCAAATATTTATCAAAATAATTCTTATAGAATGATTATTGAAACTGCAGGAATTAAACAAGAATATAAAGCGGTAAAATTATGGTAAAAACTAATAAGCAAATTATTAGAGGTGTTTTAATGCTTACCTATGTTTTAATAATAGCTATTCTTCTTTTTTTAATTAGCTCATTATATAGTTTTTTAAATACTGGTGCAGACAGAAGTAAAATGTTGCATACTGAAGTAAAAAAGGTAGAACAATATTTACCAAAAGTAAATTGGACTTTAGATGGAAATGAAGGCAGAACTATTAGTCAGCAAAAAATTAATGCAATAGAAAACGATTATTTAGATGCTTGGTACGTTAAACATATTGCATATAAAACCAATACACAAGTTGGTATAGAAGATTATTACACTAAAAATGCTAGAAAAAACATCTATAGTATTTTAAAACATAATAAATTAAATAAAATAACAATAGACGCTACTACTCTTTTACACAATTTAGATATAGAATTTTTTAGTGAAGATGGCCAATTAATTGTTTTAAAAGATAATAATGTCTTAGAATATAAAATGATTCTAAAAGAGGGAAAAATGATTTCTGAAGTATCTGAAGTATCTAATTACAGGGCTGTATTGCTTTTAGAAGATGGTTTTTGGAGAATTAGACATCTTGTCAAGGAAACTTCAGAAGTATTTAAAGATAACCTAAAAGAAACTTCAATTGCTAATACAGATATTAAAGGAATAAATTACTATCCACAAGCAACTCCTTGGAATATGTATGGTGATGATTTTGATATTGATATTATAAACAATGATTTTAAAATTATTAAAGATGCAGGTCTAAATACTATTAGAATTTTTGTGCCTTATGAAGATTTTGGAAAAGCAGACGTAAATCAAGAAAAACTAGAGAAGCTTAAACAAGTACTTGATGTTGCTGAAAAAATAAACTTAAAAGTTGTAATTACTTTGTTTGATTTTTATGGTAATTATGAAATTTTAGATTGGACTTTAAATCATAGACATGCAGAAATTATTGTAGAGAAATTTAAAAACCATAAAGCTATTTTAGCTTGGGATATTAAAAATGAACCTAATTTAGACTTTGATTCTAGAGGAAAAGAAAATGTAATAGCTTGGTTAGATTACATGATTGTTTTAATAAAATCTATAGACAAAAATCACCCTGTAACAATTGGTTGGTCTAATACCAAAAGTGCTACTATTTTACAAGATAAAGTAGATGTTGTTTCTTTTCATTATTATGAAGATTTAGATAAGTTTGAAAGCGAATATCTTACTTTAGAAAAAAACATAAAAGACGACAAACCAATAATTTTACAAGAGTTTGGTGTTTCTTCTTATGGAGGTTTGTGGAGACCTTTTGTAAGTTCTGAAGAAGAACAAGCTAATTATTATAAAGAAATACAAAAAGTCCTGACAAAAAATTCTATTCCTTTTATGTCATGGACTTTGTATGATTTTGATAACATTCCTAAAGAGGTTTTAGGTAGACTTCCTTGGAGAACAAATCCTCAGAAAAAATTTGGTTTTATTTCTAATACAGGAAAGAAAAAATTATCATTTAAATATATTTCTAAAGAGTAATTATTTCTTTTTATCTATAATTTTATGAAACTCTTCCATATAAATATTAGTAATCCTTTCCATAGGAAAAGCAGTTGCAGCTTTATAATTTGCTTCACCTAACTCAATTCTATAAGCATCATTAGTTACAATTGCCTTAATAGCATTTGCTAAACTAGTTACACTTTCTGGTTCAAAAAACTCACCTCTGTAGCCTTCATCTTCAATTAATGTTGCTAAATCACCTAAGTTTGGCATTACTACTGCCCTACCATAACTTCCTGCTTGGTGTAAAACACCAGAACTACCTGTTGTAGATGTATAAGGAAAAACTACTACAGCACTTTCTGTAAATAGTGGTTCTACTTCTACTTCTTCTACATAACCTGTAAATGTAAGTTGTGGTACATTTTTATAAGTTTCTTTTGCATTTGCTAAATAACCAGGCACATTTGGGTTGTCTGTACCTGCAATTACAATTTCTAAATCTAAACCTGTTTCTTTTCTTACAATTTCTACAGCTTCAATCATTCCTTCTACTTTTTTGTAAGTTCCAAATTTACCAAAAGTCATAATTTTTAAAGGACCTTCAGGTAAATCTTGAGAAGGATTGTCAGGAATTTCAAAAGTTCCATGAGGAATTATTTTAACATTGTCTACTTTATACTTATCTACAAGAGTAGTTACATATTTGTCCATTGTTACAGCAACCAAGTCTGCTTTTAAAATTAGTTTAGTTAAACTAGTACCAATAAAATTATAGATATTTTGAGCCAATTTATTAGACGTAAAACCAGCACTTTCTAAATCTACTTGTTCTAGTATATTATGTAATAAAACAATAGTAGGTATTCCTTTCATTTTACAAATTAAAGGTAAGCTTAAACCTAAAGCAGCAACCACTTTTTTGTCGCCAAACTTCATAAATTGTAAGTTAAATAAAATTGCATCTGGTTTTGTTTGGTTAATAGCTTTAACTACACCTCTAGTATTAGAATAACTATTAAATTTCCAACATTCTTTAATTGTAATCTTACAACCATCTTGTTCAAACTGAATATCTTTTGCTCCTTTAGTTTCATCTGTTAAAAGAATTAATTCTGTAATTTCTTCTTTTAATCTAAAACTTTTAACAAGATGATATGCATACTCGTTTAAAGTTACTTTACTTGGTGGATAAGCAGTTACAATGGCTAGTTTCATAGTTTGTTTTTTTATTTATGATACAAATTTCTTATTTTAACTTTATTTTTTTATTAGAAAAAGTTCAAATGCAATTATATATAGACGATTGGAAAATAGGTTTAGATATTACTATTTATTTGTTTCTTTTATAACCTTAGCTGTTTTAGAATCTTTAAAAAAGAAGAAACTAAGTTGTACTATTAAAAGTAAAACCATTGCTATAATTTGTACATGAACTACCTGTTCTAAAGTATCATGAAAAAGTATTACTAAAACTATTTGTAACATTCCAAAAATACCAGATAATACAACAGGCACGTATTTGTCTAAAGATAAATAATAATATGCAAATATATTTGAGATGGCAAAAATTCCAGTTGCAGAAGCATATTTCCATAGTAATGGAGAAATAGACAAATATTCACTTCCAAATAAAATTTTAATAATTTCTGTTGGAAAGAAAAAACAACTAGCAACTATTGTAATGGCAATAAAAGCTATATAACCAACATACTTTAATAAAATTGGTAAAGTAGGTTTGCCATCTTTTTTTAGTTGAACAACAGTTGGTAATAATAACATTACAAACATCCAAGCAATAAAATACACAACACGCCCAATTAAAGCTAAAGAAGCATATAAACCAGCTTCGTAAGACTCAAAATAGTGCTTAACTAAAAGTATATCGCTATTATTTATTATAATTTGTGTTAATTCATAAAAAGCGGTAATTATAAAGAAATTCTTAACCAATTTTTTATTTGCTGTGTCTAATACAAAAGTTTTAAAAATTGAAACTTTACTGACCCTAAAAGGTATTAAGCCAAATACAAAAGAGCAAAAAATACCAATTGCAATAATTAAAGAAGAATCTATGTCTAAAAGATAAAGTAATAAGAAAGTTAACAATAAACGACTAATCATTTCTGATTGATATGTTATAGACAACGATTTTAATTCTTGTTTTCCTTGAAAAACGCCTCTATTTACACTCATTAAAAAATAAAAAGGAACTCCGAAACCGAAAATAACAAACATAGAAGAAGAAGTTGTCTTAAAAAAATCTTGTAATTGTGAAGAAAACAGAATAATAAGTATCCCTAAAAACACTCCTGTAAAAAGAGAATTCTTGTATATTTTAGCTATAAAACCACTAAATATAGAATCTTCAAAAATAACAGAGAATTTTGCAGTTACTAACTGAAAAGTCATAGCAACAAAAGATAAAACAAGTAAAAAGGTAATTAATATTGCAGCATCAGCAAACTTCTCTGGCCCTAAAACCCGTCCTAAAACCAAATTATATAAATAGTTACCTCCGTTTACAAGAAGAACACTTAACATAAATAACTGCTCTGGTTTAATCCCCTTTTTTACAAATCTTATAATTGCTTGCATAACTATTTTATCTTTTTATTAAGCTACTTTTATTTGATCAAAATAATCGTAAATTTCTTTACAACCATAACCAACAATAGAAAATAACTTATTATTATTCTTAGCATTTTTTAACAATAGTAATATCGCATTTAAGCCAGTTTTATCTATTTTTTTTACTTCATCAATATTAATAACTATTGTTTCTTTTTCTACTAAACTAAAGTATGAAATTAAAAATGAAGTTGTATTCAAATTAATTTTTCCGTTAAGATAGAACATTTCGTTTTTTTCTGAAATTTGTAAAGACATAATTATTGATTTTTTAATTGATCTGTTACAAATATCTAGCAGATTCTATAAAAAGATTAAGTTTTGTCGATGAAAAACACCTTTATATAGTTAAAAGATAAAATTCTAATGCTTAACTTGCATTTACAATAAAACTACTACTATGAAATTAGTCTATTCTATTTTTTTACTGCTTTTTTTTAGCCTAAACTGTCTAGGCCAAAACATGAAAGAAGGTTTTACTTACTTAGAAACAGGTAAATACCAGCAAGCAGAAGTTTTTTTTAAAGATATTTTAAAAGAATATCCAACAAATAAAACTGCAAGACTTTGCTACGGAAGAGCAATAGGTTTAAATGGAAAAGCTACAGAAGCAGTAACTCTTTTTACTAATTTATTAGCAGATTATCCTTCAGATTTTGAAGTTAAACTTAATTATGCAGAATCTTTATTATGGAGTAAAAATTACCCAGATGCAAAGGTTTATTATCAAACACTTTTAAAAGAAAATGACAAAAGTTTTGCAGCATTATTAGGATATGCAAATACGTTGTCTAATTTAAAAGAATTTGAAGATGCCTTACTAAATGTAGATAAAGCTTTGGCTGTATTACCAGGAAATCCTAATGCATTAGTTTCAAAAAAATATATGAGATTAGGTTTGGCTAATAAAAAAGTGTCAAATCAAGAATATGATGAAGCTGAAGTTATTTTAAAGGAAAATTTTAAATCTTTTGAGAATGATAAAGAAACTTTATTAAACCTTGCTAACCTATATTTAATTTCTAACCAAACAGAAAAAGCAAAAAGTACGTATGAAATTATTGGAAAAATTACAGGTAATGAATTAACTGCTTTAAACGGAATTTCTTTATCATATCATTTAGATGGCGATGATAAAACAGCTTTAAAAATTAGTAATAAAGCAGCAGAAAGTATAAACAGTAATACTTCCAAAACATTAAAAAACCAAACAATAGAAAGAAATATTCAAGCTTTAATTTGGAATAAAAAATATGCTGATGCAGAAATTGGAATTGATAAACTTTTAAAAGATAATAAGAACCCAGAAAATTGGATGCTTTCTTTAAGAGCTACTTTAAATATATATAAGAGCGATTTTAAAAAGAGTTTAAAAGATTATGATTTAATATTAAAAAAAGACAGCGCTTCTTTTGATGGTAACCTTGGTAAAGCTAATACACTAAAAGCATCGGGTTATTTTAATAAAGCTTATGAAAGTGCAGAAAACACTTTAAATTTTTATGAAAACCAAAAAGATGCAACTAATTTTATAAAGCAATTAGATATAAGTTTTACACCTTTTTTAGAGACAAAATATTCTTATTCTTATGATAATGGTAATAATGAAGCAAATGCATTTGATTTTAAAACTGAAATTCCGTTTACAACAAAATTTAAAGTTTTAGCAAATTATAATTATAGAACTACAGCTAACCCAGTAACTAATATAGAAGCAACTACAAATAATTTATTATTAGGTGCTTCATATCAATTATTAAATAACTTAACTTTAAAAGGAAGTTTTGGTGTTACTTCTTCAAGTTCAGATGAAACCAATTATACACAATTATTAACAGATATTTCTCTAAACATAAAACCTTTTAAATTACAAAATTTAGAAATTGGCTACAAAAGAGATATCCAAAACTTTAATGCTGCATTATTAAATGATGAAATAGTACAGAATAATCTTATTGCAAATTACAGTTTAAACACCAACTTTAATCTAGGTTGGTTTACACAATATTATTACACTTGGCAAAGTGATGAAAATGCAAGAAACTTATTATTTACCTCTCTTTATTACAATATCTTTTCAAAACCATCTGTTAAAGCTGGTATTAATTATCAAAACATTTCTTTTAAAGAAAAAAGAGATAACTATTTTAGTCCTAGTAAATTTAATGCTGTAGAAGTTTTTATAAATTTAATAAAAGATGAAGCAGCTGCTAAAAATAAAGAGTGGTTTTATGCAGCAACTGCTGCAACAGGTTTACAATATATAGAAAACGATGATGGATTAAGTACTTACAGAGTACAAGGTAAATTAGGATATAAATTTTCTGAGCGTGCTTTAATTAATATTTATGGTTTACAAAGTAATATTGCATCTGCAGTTGCTACAGCTGGTTCTACTGGTTTTACCTATACAGAATTTGGCATAAGATTTAAATGGATTATTCTTAGAAAACCTTTATTCAAAAAATAAAGGCAAAAGAATTAACTTTTGCCTTACACACATTCCTTTTTGAAAATTGGGGAACTATTGGACGATAAAAGTACCAGAATGTGATTTGTTTCTATCATCCATTAATATGTATTTATAGATTCCTGTTTTTAAATTTGGTGCGTTATACACCACTTTACTATTTAAGTTATCTGTATTTATTTTTTTATAATCTACTACTCTACCTAAAGAATCGAAAACTCTAATTAAAATGAATTCTGAATTTGATGGTAGTTTTATTGTTGTACTTCTTGAAAATGGGTTTGGATAATTAACAACTTTTACTTCTCTTAAAGTTGAAAAACTATCTGTAGATAAAACGCTTTGTGAGCTAAAAGACAAACCATTTATACCAATATTAAATGGTACATAATTTACATAGTCTCCAATTACTGAAAATACAATCGTTTTTATATTTGTAATATCAGCACTGTTTCCTTTTGCGTCTTTAAAATCACTAAAAGGTATATTAAATTCTCTTAATTTTGAATTTGCAGGAATTGTAACACGCAATCTATCTTCCCAAATTCTATCATCTTCTTGCATTATTACAATTTCTACTGCTTTATCGTTTATTAAAGAGAAATTAACAAAACTATATTCTTCTACATTTAGAGTTTCATCTCTTGGTAAAAGGTGTCTAAATAAGTTTATATTACCTTTTACTTCACCAGAAGCATTTGCATTTCTATCTACTTCATAAATCTCATCTGAAAAATTTACTTCTTCAACTTCTATATTAAAACTACTTACTGTTGCAAATTCTTTTAGATAATCTAAACCCCAAGGTCCATCTGCTAAATATAATGCATCTTTTTGTGCAGAATTATGAGTTTGTAAAGAGAAGCCAATATCAAATAAAACACCAGTTTCTATTTGTAAAACTTCATTATAATTACCAGATAAAGAGAAGGTATTAGATACATTACTATGTTCTGAAACTTCTGTTTTAGCAATGTTTCCGTTGAATATAATAGAAGTTTCCTTCGTTTTATTTATAATGTTAAGTTTTAAAACTCCGTTAGAGTATGAACCCGATTTAACAAATACATTAGGTAATATATTTTCCTTTTTATTACTGATTAATCCATTTGTACTTGCATGTTTGTCAATGATAAAATTAGCGATAGAAAATACTTGAGAGAATGAACTTCCCCAAATTTGAAAATTCTGATAATTACCTGCTGGATATTGATCTATATTCCAAAAACTAAATAATTCGTTTTCTTTACCACCAGTTTTAATTGAAAAACTTAGACTATATTCTATCTCACCAGTTGCTCTTTTAATTTTAGAGCTTATTATTTGATGACTTCTAGTTTCTACTATTGTAACATCTTCTAAACTAGAATTACTTAGTCTGTCACAAATAAACTTAGAATGGTCATAAATTGTTCCTTCTGTTGTTGTAGCTAATACAGCTGAAACTCTTTTTTCTCCTTGATAATAATCTACAGAAAATATTTCTTTAACATTAGTTATCCCTAATAAATATGTAAGGTTAGAAACATTAGCTGTTTCAGTTTTAAACATTCCTTTTTTGGGCAAATAGTTTTGTATAGAAATAGAATTATCTATTTGTTTAGTATCTGAATTCAGCTCAGAACCATTGACAGGAATTATTATAAAAATAATTAAAACAAATAATAATATTTTCATGATATAAATTAATTACATCACAAAAATAGTTTGCTATTATTTTAATTTTTTAAATGTTCGTCTTTTAGAATTTTACTGTAGACGAAAGGTAGTTTTAGTAAAGACCAAGTACTAAAGTAAGTCTAATCTTTTCATTAATTCTGGTCTTTTAGAACGACTAACAGGAATTACATCTTTCTTTATTAAGACACTATTATCTTCTATATCTATTATCTTTTTAATATTTATAATATAAGATCTGTGAATTTTTAAAAATAAAGAATCTGGTAGTTTTTCTTCAATCTTTTTTAAAGTAGAATGTACAACGTAATCTTTAGTATCCGTTTTAATTTTAATATAATCTCCTTTTGCTTCTATTAAATATATACTTGGTAAATCTATTTTAATTAAACGTCTGTCTATATTTACATAAAAGTCATTATCAATATCTTTAGAAGTACTCTTAGCTAGATCTTCATTAGAAACAGCTGTTAATTGCTTTGCATTTGCTTTATCTATTGCTTTTTTAAAACGAGATAATTCTAATGGTTTTAATAAGTAATCTACAATAAAATCATATTCAAAAGCTTCTATTGCAAATTTAGGATCTGATGTTGTTAAAATTATTTTTGGTGGATTTTTAAGACTTCTAATAAAGTCTAAACCATTAAAATCTGGCATGTGTATATCTAAGAAAATTAGATCTACTACATTTTCATTTAAATATTTTATTGCTTGAATTGCACTAGGAAAATCTTCAAGAACATTTAAAGACTTTATTTCGTTACATAGAGTTTTTAGAATGGTTCTGGCCATTTTCTCATCATCAATAATAATACAATTCATAAAAGACTTATATAGTTTCTATATAGTCTGAAATTGCTGTTAAAATTTTATCAAAATCTTCTTTTTTATCAAAACTTAGTTCACGAAGATTATGTTCAAACTCATTAGCTATTTCATAACTTTTTTCGAGTCCTAAAATACTAATTTTATGTTTAATTCTATGAACATTTTCTTCTATTTTTTTAAACACACCTGTTTCTAAGCTTTCAAAATAGTCTTTTTTCTCTTCCGGAAACTCTGTTTTTATAACATCAATAAGTTCATTTTTTATAGAGTCATCTCCTCTAGCTAGTTGGTTTATATACTCTAAATTAGGTTGTTCCATCTTTATTTTTTTAAACTGAAGTAAAAAGTAGTACCAATATTTAATTTAGATTCTACATTTATTTTACCTTCATAAACATCTATAATTTTTTTAACCACAGAAAGCCCTAAACCAGTAGAATTATTATTGTTGTCTAGTTTTTGAAAAGCTTCAAAAATTTTATCAAAATATTTTTCTGATATTCCTATTCCATTATCTTTAATATAGAAATTCCAATAAGTAGCATCTTCAGAAAAACCTATTTCTATAATAGAATTTTCGGTTTCAGAGTACTTTACTGCATTGTCTAATAAATGAAAAAATAGTCTTTCTAGTCTATATTTATCACCTTTAATAATAGGTAATTTACTATTTAATACAATTTCTGTATTATTTGGTTTGGGTATTTTTTTTATAATATCATCTACCAAAAAGTTCAAATCAATTTCATAAAACTCACCATCAATTTTTCTAATTGTAGAGTATTCTAAGATTCCTTTTACAAGAGCATCCATTTTTTGAACGTTTTCTCTTATAAGTTTTAAATTCTCATTACCAGCAGCATCTAAAATAGTTTTATAGTCTTCTTGAACCCAAGATGCTAAAGCTTCTATACTTTGTAAAGGCGATTTTAAATCATGAGAAACCATTTGAGCATAATCATTTAACTCTTGATTTTGTAGTTCTAAACTTTTTAAAAGTTTATCTTTTTGTTGATTTACTCTAATTATTTCTTTTGTTTGATTGTCTATAAAATCTACTAATGTTAAAGAATCTGTGTTTTCTTCTGGCCTATCATCTAATAAATTATATGATTGTAATTGATCTATTACGCTTTCTAATTTTTCTATAATTATTTTCTGAGACTTAGATTCTTCCTTTAATTTATTATTGGCCGTAAAAAGTTCTTCAGAACTTATTGTTGTTGCCCTTTGTAGCATTATAAATTGCTCTTCAGATGTAGTATAAGATCTATCTACTGCGTCTAAAAACAGCTCTAACTCTTTGTTAGATTGCAATTCCTTTGGTAGAAATTTTCTTATTTGTCTTTTTAGAAGAGAATTCATTATTCGCTTATTAAAGTAATTGTCATGGTTTGGTTATGTAATTGGCAATTATTTTCTCCAACAAAAGGTGCAATTTCTCCGTAAGAATATAAACCAGTTATTGTAGTATTTTCTCCTACAACTTCCATTACTTCTTCTACTTCTTCTTCTACTCTTTGATCTAAAACTAATTTTCTACCAATACAACTAACTAAAATTGCTAATTCTGGTTTCTTTTTTCTAGATTCTAATGCATTTACAGCAGCTTTTTCGGCAGCATTAACAATGTTATCTACATTAGTCATCATTAGCTGTACTTTTGAGTTTTCAAAAACATCACCAGCCAAAATCATAGAATTGTCTTCTTCATTTATATTTAAGATAGTTCGTACAATAGAATTATTATCTTCTTCAGACTTAACGTTTAAAGGGTATAATAAAGCAGCACTTGGTAGCTCTTTAGATTTATCACCTAAATACTTCTTGTATAAATCTAATGCAGGTAAGTTATCTAATTCATATAAAATATTCCCTTTAGATTTTGTTACTACACGTTCTGGTCCAAAAGGTGTCCAACCTCCATTAATAGAGAAAGTTACTTCTAAAGATTCTCCATATAAACCAATTGCTACAATTTCGCCAGATTTAGGGTTTTGATTATAAGATGAAACTGTTTTTTCAAACCTTGCTGCATCTGCACATAAAGCACCAGTAATAAGTAAATTATCTTCTGTAGCAGCATTCATACCTTTTGTTAACTGGCTTCCGTTGATAAAACTTCCTTCAGAAAGCACAAAAACATGTTTTAAACCCTCTTCATTAAATTGGTTTATTAGTTCTTTACCTACAGCAAAACTATCTATTGTAGTATTATTAGAATTTAAAACGTTTGTTGTTTTAATTACAAACTTGCTTTTCTCAAATTCTATAGCTGTTATTGTAATACTGTCATCATCTATAGATTCTGAAGAAATATCACCAGAAGAAGAACCAAAAACAATATGGCCATCTTTAAAAAGAGCTCTAATTTCTTCAAATATATTTTTATCTTCTAACAAAAATCTACTTCCAAAAACTAAAACTAATGGTTCTTTTAATTCTTTTTTTTCTGATAGGTATTGCCAATCAGCATTATTATTTCTCTTAAGTTGTACCGTTTTCATTTAGTCTTTTTTTATAGTGAAGTAAAAAGTAGTTCCTTTATTAGGTTCACTTTCTAACCAAATATCACCCTCGTGTAAATCAATAATTTTTCTAACAATAGATAAACCAATACCTGTAGAATCTTCTCTTTTGTTTAATGAATGAAAAACCTGAAATATTTTATCATGATATTTTTTCTCGATTCCAATTCCGTTATCTTTTATAGAAAACTGATGAAATGTATTATTATCTTTATAATCAATCTCTACAAGACCAACTTCTTTATCACAGAATTTTATGGCATTACTCATAAAATTTTGAAATAATTGTTGAAATTTAGTTTTATCACCTTTAACAACTGGTAATTTCTTTAAAACGTTTACAGATATATTATCTGGTATAAATAAGATGGTTTTTAAATCATTTAACGTTTCATTTAAATCTACATCTTCTTTTTCTTGTGTATTAGAACCAGCACTAGAATACTCTAAAACATTAGAAATTAATTTTTCCATTGTTTCTAAAGTTTTTTCAATTAAATCGAAATTTTGTAGTGTCATTTCATCAAATCTACCTTCATTATCTGCTTTAATCCAAGATACAAGTGCATCTATACTTCTTAAAGGAGACTTTAAATCATGAGAAACTATATGAGCATATTCATGTAATTGATTGTTACTGTTTTCTAACTCTTTTAAAATACTTTCTTTCTGAAGTTGTAATTTCTTTAATTCTGTTATATCTAAATTTATACCAATAGAGCCAACTAATTCTCCAGATAAATTATAATTAGGAGCACCACTAACCAGCCAATGTCTAATTTCACCGGTTTTTGTTTTAATTTTTAAATCATACGAATTAGATTCACCTTTAGAGCGCTTTAATTTTTCTTCTTTTAATATTTCAATATCTTTTTCTATAGGAAATATTTCTCCTCCAACTTTACCAATTAATTCTTCTTCAGAATAACCAGACATTTCTGTAAAACTTTGATTTACCATCAAAATTTCATCTTTGGTATTAACTTCAACCAAACCTAAATTCATGTTGGCAATTATACTACTGTATTTTTCTTTTTGAGCTTCTAGACTTGCACTATAATTTTTCTCTAAAGTTATATCTACAAAAGTCCATAAATAACCTTTTATCTTTTTAGAAACAACAATTGGTGTATAATTTCTTTTTAAAATTTTACCATCAATCATCTCCAATTCATCGCCAAAGACAGGAAATTTATTTTCAACAATCTCATCCATTCTTTTTACAAATGCATCAGGATCTTTAAAAAACACTTTGTTTTGTTCTGAAGCTATTTTGCAATCCATACCAGATAATTGATGTGGTTCTACATTTATATCAAATAAATCACAAAATTTCTTATTAGAAAGTACAATTTTCCTGTTTTCGTCTTCTAAAATAATACCACTATTAAGGTTTAAAACTAGAGCAGACAATCTGTTTTCAGATTCTATTAGTCTTTCATCAGAAGCTCTTTGTTCTGTTATATCTCTAACAATACCTTGTGCAGCAATTGGTTTTTTGTTTTTATCAAAAATTAAACTCGCATTTATATGTACCCACTTAATTTGATTTGATTTGGTATGTATTCTAGCTTCATAGTTTTTAAAATAACCTTTGGTAGTTAAATCAAAAAAAGAAGATATTGCATATTGCATATCTTCTTTATGTACTAAATCTTTTACGTTTACTACCTCATTGTCTATATCATATCCAAAAAGATGATTTGCTGCATCATTAAACTTAATAATGTTTCCATCTAAGTTCATAATTACAAAGGCATCTACAATGTTTTCAAAAACACCTTGTAATTGGGTAGATTTTTCGTCTAAAAGGTTTTCTAACTTGGTGTTAGATTTCTTTAACTCTTCTGTTAAAAAATATAAATCTCTAGATTTGTCTTCTAGTATTTTTTCTGCTGCTTTTCTTGCAGCTTTTTCTCTTTTTAAACTTCTTTCTAATATGTCAATTTTTTCTTGGCTCATTAGTTTTTGGTTATAATAAATTTAACTTCTGTACCATCTTCTTTAAGCTTTTCTAAAACTATACTAGCCGTAGAATTAAAATGTTCGAAAGTTTTATTCATTAAACCGAGACCAAAATGATGCATTGCTCTGCTAGATTTGTAATTTAATACTAATGAGTTTTCTGTTTTTTCTTCAACTATAAAAGTTGGTAATTCTGCATCTGGATAGATTTTTCTAACTTCTATATGAATATGATCTTCTATTGAAGATATCATTTCTATAGGATCGTTATAAGTTGCTAATAAACCAGGATAGCTTCTTTCTATTACACTAAAAAAGTGTTCTGCATACACTAACAGTAGATTATCTATAGAAATATCTGTATTATTACTTAAGTGTTGTAATAATTGAAGCATTTCTGAAAAACTATAAGTTCCTATTGATGTATATACCCCTTCAGATTCTAATGTAGATTGAGAAATAATTTTATCAACCATTTCTAATCCAAATTTTTCTTCGACTAAGTCTAAAAATTCAGTAAAAACTATACCTTTCATATTAATATTTTTTTAGTTCATTTATACTCCAATAAGATAAAACAGTTTCTATTTTCTTAACATAATCATCATACTTTAAAGGCTTTAACATATAGCCAGAAACCCCTATTTTATAACATTCTTCTAAATCTTTTTGATTATCTGAAGTTGTTAAAATAACTGTAGGTATGTGTCTAATATTTTCATTTCCTTTTAGAATTGTTAAGAACTCTATACCGCTAACTTTTGGCATGTTTAAATCTAATAAAATTAAATCAGGAAATTTACTTTTATCTTCTAAAATTTGTAATGCTTCTTCACCATTATTTGCGACAGTAATATTATGTTCTAATTTTAATAATGAAATTGTTCGTTTCATTTTCATTATTTCAATTAGATTGTCTTCTATTAATAGTACGTTAAGTTGTTTTCCCATAATTAGATTTACACTTTTATTCTATGCAATAATACACTAATATCTAAGGTCTATTTTTTGAATGTGACTAAATAAAATAAAGTGTAGACAAGATACAAATAAGTATCGATGAATGGTATTTTAGTGCAAATAAGTTCTTTTTAAGAAACTAATTGACTAAAATATTCAAAAATTTCTCCTTTAGAAATAGAACTTCCTTTTTCTATTAAATCAAAAATTTCTGCATTTCTATCGTTATTATTATAAGGTTTAGTTCCTTTAAAAATTTCAACAGAATTATCCATTGGGTTTTGCATAAGCCATTCAAAACCTTTTTGCTCTAGTAAATTAATGTCCCAGTTTATTTTAATTGCAATTCTATGAATCTCATCTTTATCACATTTAAATAAATTAGCAGAAGTTTCAGAAAAATGTTCAACATAATTAGTTTTAGTTAATACATCATCCCAAACAACATCTGAAAAAACATTCATTTCTTCTTCTGCTACTTTAGGTGTTTCAGTTTTAATTTGATTCCATTCTTTTACATCTATACTTTGTGTTGCTAAAAAACGGGCAAAATCTTCATGCAAACTTTCAAATTGTTCTTTAGTAAGTTGTCTGTATTTCATTTGGTAATAAATAATGTTTAAAAAATTATACTTTAATTTATAAATAGATTGTTTACTAAAATAAAAAAAGCTCGTTATTTCTAACGAGCTTTTCTAAATTATTTAAAGTAAAGTTACTTATTCAGCAACAACTTCAAAAGTAATATCAGCAACTACTGCTCTGTGTAATCTTACAGCCGCTTCGTATTTACCTAATCTTTTAACAGAACCACCAACAACTTTAATAAATTTCTTATCTAAGTCTGTTCCTGCTTTTGCTAATGCTGCAGCTAAATCTATGTTGTTTACAGAACCAAATAATTTGTCTCCTGAACCAACTTTAGATGCAATCTTAATTTCATATCCTTTAATTGTTTCTGCTATTGCACTAGCGTCTTCAATTAATTTAGCTTCTTTAAAAGCTCTTTGTTTTAAGTTTTCTGCTAAAACTTTCCTTGCAGAAGAAGTAGCCAAAGATGCTTTTCCTGTAGGGATTAAAAAGTTTCTACCGTAACCGTTTTTTACAGATACAACATCATCTTTAAATCCTAAATTTTCTACGTCTTGTCTTAA
>TARA_R110002049_G_scaffold32774_1_pt1 | contig 31008 bp, 24 predicted proteins | sample TARA_R110002049 | Tara Oceans TARA_R110002049 (sample SAMEA4396941) | marine metagenome | biome: Polar Biome; feature: [SRF] surface water layer (ENVO:00010504); material: water (ENVO:00002006), including particulate matter (ENVO:01000060) such as... | depth 5 m
CCTTTTCCCGTTAAATTACTCTATTTATCAAGCGGCCCACTAGGCTCCGGGGGTCGCATAACAAAAACGAGACCCTGGAGGTTCACATGACATTCCTGCGCAGCGTCCTCTCCCTGTCGTTGCTGGCGGGCCTGACGGCCTGCTCTGATGGCACCGATACCGTCCCGGTCACCCCGCCCCCCGAGCCGCGACCGCCGATCAGTATCGATACCCCCAACGCTGACCGCTGCGAGATGCTGGATGCGGACAACTGCATGTTCCCCTGGCCCAGCGATGTGTTCACGGTGGCTGACGAGAGCCTGGAGACCGGGCGTCGGGTAAACCTCAATCAGGAATCGCTACCGGCCAACCGGCGCGGTGACCGCGTGGATCCCACGGAATGGAACCGCAATGATGGCTTCTCGCCCTCGCAGATGATTCTCGCGCAGGTACCTGATGTGGACCTGGCGCAAACCGGCACCCCGCTGATTACCGATCTGTCCGCTTCCACGGCGCCGGATTCGCCGGTGGTGGTGATCCGCGCCAGCACCGGTGAGCAACACCTGGTGTTCGCCGAGCTTGACGCCAACACCGATGACCCGGCAGAACAGACGTTCATCATCCGCCCGATGGTGCAGTTCGAGCGCGGCGAGCGCTACATTGTTGCGCTGCGCAACCTGCGGAACAGCAACGGTGACCTGTTGCCGGCGCCCGAGGTGTTCCGCGCCTTTCGCGACGACACCCTGACCGACAACGCTGCCATCGAGGAGCGCCGTCCGGCCATGGAGGCGATGTTCAGCGAGCTGCAGGAGGCGGGCGTCGAGCGCAGCGAACTCTACCTGGCCTGGGACTTTACCGTAGCCAGCGTGCGCAATATCACTGAACGCCTGCTGCATATCCGTGACGAGGCCTTTGCCGACCTGGGCGCAGCGGCACCCGACTACGCCATCAGCTCCGTGACCGACTACGCACCCTGCGACCCGGCAGGCTGCGCCGACGGCCAGGACGAGCAGATTACGCGGGAAATCGCCGGTACGTTTTTTGTGCCGAACTTCCTCGACTCCGACGACGGCGCGCCGGGCTCAGCCTTCCACTACGCCACACCGGACGATGGCCTGCCGGACCGGCTGAACGGCGACAGCCTGTTTGCCGCCAACTTTGTGTGCCGCATTCCCCGCTCGGTGGTGGAGGATTTCAGCCAGCCGCCCAAGGCGTCGGCACGGCCCTCGCTCTATGGCCACGGTCTGCTCGGCAGCGCCAATGAGGCACGTGGTGGCACTCGGCAGAACGTCGACATCATGGCGCTGGATCACCAGATGATGTTCTGCGCGACGGACTGGGCGGGTTTCGCCAATGCTGACGTGCCGTTTGCGATTCAGGTACTGCAGGACTTCAGCCTGATGCAAGCATTTTTCGACCGCCAGCAACAGGGCCTGCTGAACTTCATGTTCCTCGTCCGGCTGCTGAAGAGCGACGCCGGTTTTGTTGCCGACCCCGCCTTCCAAGCCGCTGGCCAGCCGGCGTTTGACAACAGCACCGTGTATTACGATGGCAACAGCCAGGGGGGCATTCTCGGCGGCGCGTTGATGGGCGTGATCCAGGATGTGACCCGCGGTGTACTCGGGGTCCCCGGCATGTCCTACAGCTTTCTGCTGCGCCGCAGTGTCGACTTCAACGCCTTCACCCCGTTTTTCAGCGGCAGTGGCACCGGCGCTGATGGCGGCGGCTACCCCAGCGTGAAAGACCAGAGCTTCCTGCTGTCCATGGCGCAGATGTTGTGGGACCGCGCCGAGTCCAGCGGCTACGCGGTGCATATCGAACAGCACCCGCTGCCCAACACGCCGCAGCACGCGGTACTGCTGCAGGTGGCCTACGGTGACCACCAGGTGAGCATGTGGTCTGCGGAGTTCATGGCGCGCAGCATCGGCGCCCGGTTGCGGATCCCCGCACTGGAGACAGGGCGTCACCCTGACAGCAACCCCTACGTAGGGCTGGAAGCTGTGCCGGCGGGAGACTTTACCGGTTCGGTGTTGACCCTGTGGGACGATGGCCCGGTGGGCGCTGGTGCGCTTGAAGGAGGCACCGCACCGCCACCCATCACTAACACCCCGCCGGTGGAGCCTGATTTTGGCAACGACCCCCACAGCTTGCCGCGGCGCGAGCCTGCGGCGCAGGCACAGAAATCCGCCTTCCTGAGGCCGGAGGGCGAGGGCCGGTTCGTCGACACCTGTGCGCCGGAACACGCCTGCTTCACCAACGGCTACCATCCCGGGGGCTGACTTTGCCACGCGGCGCGCGCGGCCAGTGAGGTTCAGGTCGCGCGGGTTGCAGGGTCGCTGTAGTCGACGGCAGCAATCACGTAGTGTTGTTCGCCGCCGGGGCTGTGCAGGCTGACCTCATCATCCAGGCGCTTTCCGAGCAGGCTGCGGGCCAGGGGAGAATCCATGCTCAGCTTGCCGGCAGCGAGATCGAACTCGTCGGGGCCCACGATGCGGTAACAACGTTCCCTGCCAGCCTCGTCCTCCAGGGTGACCCAGGCACCGAAGAACACTTTTTCGGTGTCTGCGGGTATGCGGTCGACCACGTTGAGCTCCTCCAGCCGCTTGCTGAGAAAGCGCACCCGCGAGTCGATTTCGCGCAGCCGGCGTTTGCCGTAGACGTAATCCCCGTTTTCCGAGCGGTCGCCGTTTTTTGCCGCCTCGTGAACCACGTCAGTGACCTGCGGGCGTTCCACTTTCCATAACTGATGCAGTTCCGCGCGCAGCACCGCCTCCCCTTGCGGGGTGATATAGGGCGACCCCCGGCGGCGGGGTGGGCGATAGCGGCTCATGGTGCATATTCTAACGGCGCGAGTTTCACTACACTAGCGGCCAGTCCCTGTTTGCCAAGGAGAATCGAACGATGAAAGCCTGCTTGCTTGCCGCCCTCATGGCCGTCGGTGCCCATTCTGCGTTTGCCGCGTGCCTGGACGTGCAGGGAAACCTGCAGCAGGGTGGCCTTATCTGGGGCCAGGCGGCGCCGGGTACGCCAGTGCTGCTCGACGGTGCGGCGCTGGACGTGCTGGATGACGGCACGTTCATCGCCGGCTTCAGCCGTGACGCCGCCCCTGACGCGGTACTGCAGGTGGGTGATTGCCGCCAGGAACTGGCCATCGCCACCCGGGAGTACGATATCCAGCGGGTAGAGGGTGTGCCCCAACGCACGGTAACGCCGCCGCCGGAGCAGCTGGCGCGTATTGCGCGGGAACGGGAGCTGGTGAACGCCGCCAAGGCCCGGCAGTTGAGGCGCCCGGACCTGCTGGCCGGTGTGCTGGCGGGCTTCCGCTGGCCGGTTGAGGGACGTATTTCCGGTGTATACGGCAGCCAGCGGGTGTACAACGGTCAGCCCGGCAGTCCGCATTACGGTGTGGACGTGGCTGTGCCCACCGGTACCATTGTGCGCGCCCCGGCGGCCGGGGTGGTGACGCTGGCCGAACCGGACCTGTTTTACTCCGGCGGCACCATTATTCTCGATCACGGTTACAGGCTCTCCTCATCCTTCCTGCACCTGAGCAAAGTGCGGGTTGCGGTGGGTGACGCGATTGCCCCCGGTGACATCATCGGTGAGGTGGGTGCTACCGGCCGTGCCACCGGGCCGCACCTGGACTGGCGCATGTCCTGGCGCAGCGCGCGCATCGACCCGCAGCTGCTGGTGCCGCCCATGCGCCTGCCCGAGGCAGGGAACGCGCCCTAGGTGCACGCCCCTCGCCGGGCGCCCCTGGCCGGGCGCCCCTGGCCGGCAGCGCGGTCGCGTCGGATTCGCCCCCCCCAGGGGCCCGGCCGACGGCATGTTATGGCTGGGAAAAATCCGTATAATGCAGGCCCTTTGCACTCCTCAGGACCTGTCATGATTGACGAGAAACTGCTGAGTATTCTGGTGTGTCCGGTCACCAAGGCCCCGCTGGAGTACGACAAGGAAAAAGACGAGCTGATCTGCAAGGCCAGTGGCCTGGCGTACCCCGTCCGCGATGGTATCCCGGTCATGCTGGAAAGTGAGGCGCGGCAGCTCAGCGCTGACGAGAAACTGGGGTAAGGCATGTCAGAGACGATATTCGGCAAGATTGTCAGTGGCGAGATTCCCGCGGAGTTGCTCTACGAAGACGAGCACTGCATCGCCATCAACGACATCAACCCGCAGGCGCCGGTGCATGTGCTGGTGATTCCAAAGAAGGGTATTCCTCGCCTGGTCGATGCCGCGGCAGACGACCAGGCGCTGTTGGGCCATCTGCTGCTGGCTGCGGGCAAGGTGGCAGAACAGCTGGGCGTGGCGGAGGCCTTTCGCCTTATCGTCAACAACGGTGCCGGCGCGGGCCAGACCGTATTCCACCTGCACCTGCATATTCTGGCGGGCCGCGGGTTTGCTGAAGGACAGATGGCAGGGTTCCAATGAAAACAGGCGACATACGCGAAGCATTCCTGGCCTATTTTGAAGCGCAGGACCACACAAGGGTGCCCAGCAGTTCACTGGTGCCCGGCAACGACCCCACGCTGCTGTTCACCAATGCGGGCATGAACCAGTTCAAGGATACGTTCCTGGGCACGGAGCCGCGCTCTTATGTGCGCGCCACCAGCAGCCAGCGCTGCGTGCGAGCCGGCGGCAAGCACAACGACCTCGAAAACGTGGGCTACACAGCGCGCCACCACACCTTCTTCGAGATGCTCGGCAACTTCAGTTTTGGTGACTACTTCAAGCGTGAGGCCATCCAGTTCGCCTGGCACTTTCTCACCGAGACCCTGGGCCTGCCGGCCGAGCGGTTGTGGGTGACCGTGCATGTGTCCGACGACGAAGCCGCCGATATCTGGCTGAAGGAGATGGGCGTCAGTGCCGAGCGTTTCTCGCGCCTGGACGAAGACAATTTCTGGCAGATGGGCGACACGGGGCCCTGCGGCCCGTGTTCGGAAATCTTCTACGACCATGGACCGCATGTGCCCGGTGGTCCACCCGGCAGTGAAGGGGACGACCTCGACCGCTATATCGAGATCTGGAACCTGGTGTTCATGCAGTTCAACCGCGATGCCAGCGGTGAACTGCACCCGCTCCCCAAGCCTTCGGTGGATACCGGTATGGGCCTGGAGCGCATCGCTGCCGTCAAACAGGGTGTGCACAGCAACTACGAGATCGACCTGTTTCAGGCGCTGATCCGCGCGGCGGCCAAGCTGCTGGGCGTGTCGGATCTTGAGCACAATTCACTGCGCGTCATTGCCGACCACATTCGCTCCTGCGCATTCCTGATTGTCGACGGCGTGCTGCCGGGCAACGAAGGCCGCGGCTACGTGTTGCGCCGCATCATTCGCCGCGCCATCCGCCACGGCAACAAGCTGGGCGCCACCGCGCCGTTTTTCCATCAGCTGGTGGCCACGCTGGCCACAGAGATGGGCGACGCCTATCCCGAGCTGGTCAAACTACAGCCGCAGGTGGGAAAGGCGCTGCTGGCCGAAGAGGAGCAGTTCGCCAAGACGCTGGACAACGGCCTGCAGATTCTGCAGGACGCACTGGCGGGCATCAGTGGTGGCGCCATCCCCGGCGACGTCGTGTTCAAACTGTATGACACCTACGGCTTCCCGGTTGACCTGACCAACGACATCGCCCGCGAGCGCGGCCTTGAGCTGGACATGGCCGGTTATGAGGAAGCGATGGCGGCACAGCGCAGCCGGTCCCAGGAAGGCGGCAGTTTCAAGGTGGATTACAACGCGGTGCTCACGCTGGAAGGCAGCACCGAGTTCACCGGCTATGACAGCGTAGAGGGCGAGGGCAGGGTGACTGCGCTGCTGTGCGACGGCGCTGCCGTCGATGCATTGCAGGCCGATCAGCAGGGCGTTGTGGTGCTCGATTGCACGCCGTTTTACGGCGAGTCCGGCGGTCAGGCGGGCGACACCGGCTATTTGCAGGCCGATGGCGTGCGGCTTGAAGTCACCGATACCACCAAGGCCCAAAGTCAGCACCTGCATCATGTGACGGTGCTGCAAGGCAGCGTCAAGGTGGGTGACCGCCTGCAAGCCAGCGTTGACGCCAGCGTGCGCCAGCGCACACGCCTCAACCACTCGGCAACGCACCTCATGCACGCAGCGCTGCGCCGTGTGCTGGGCGAGCACGTCACACAGAAAGGTTCGCTGGTGGATTCCGAGCGCCTGCGCTTCGACTTCTCCCACTTCGAGGCGGTCACGCCTGCGGAACTGGCCGAAATCGCCGCCCAGGTGAACGCGCAGATTCGCGCCAACACCCCGGTCACCACCCGGCTCATGTCCATGGATGCAGCCATCGAAGCCGGCGCCATGGCGCTGTTCGGCGAGAAATACGGCGACGAAGTGCGCGTGTTGAGCATGGGGGAGGCGGACTACTCGGTGGAACTCTGCGGCGGCACCCACGTTGACCGTACTGGCGATATCGGCGTGTTTCGCATTCTGTCGGAATCCGGTATCGCCTCTGGTGTGCGCCGTATCGAGGCGGTCACCGGTGCCGGCGCGCTGGAGGCCATCGCTCACACCGAGGCGCAGCTGGATGCCGTGTGTGAAGTGGTCAAAGCCGGGCGCGACGCCGTGGCAGCCCGCGTCGGCGCTCTGCGCAACGAGAACCGCGAGCTGGAAAAGGAGCTGGCACGGCTGAAACAGAAGCTCGCCACCTCCGCCGGCGGTGACCTGACGGCGCAGGCGGTCGACGTGGGCGGTATCAAGGTGCTGGCTGCCAATGTGGAGGGCGCCGATGCCAAGTCACTGCGCGACACGCTCGACCAGGTCAAGAACAAGCTGGGCAGCGCCGTAGTGCTGCTCGCGGCGGTGGATGGCGACAAAGTGGCGCTGGCCGCCGGTGTCAGCAAAGACCTGACCGACCGTGTCAGCGCCGGCAACCTGATGCGCGAATTCGCCGGGCGCCTGGGCGGCAAGGGCGGCGGTCGTCCAGACATGGCCCAGGGCGGTGGCAGCGATGTGGCCGGCCTGCCGGCAGCACTGGGTGCGGTAGCGGACTGGGTGGCAGACGCACTGGCCCAGAACGCCTGATATGGGTTTGATTGTGCAGAAGTTCGGCGGCACGTCCGTCGGCAGCGTCGAGCGTATTGCCCAGGTAGCGGATAAAGTCGCGCGCTTTCGCAGTGACGGCCATCAGGTGGTGGTGGTGGTTTCCGCCATGAGCGGCGAAACCAACCGGCTGCTGGGCCTGGCGCACGAGCTGCAAGAGCCGCCCCTGGCGCGGGAATTGGACGTGCTGCTGGCCACCGGCGAACAGGTGACCACCGCGCTGCTGAGCATGGCGCTCAATCGGCGTGGCGTGGCCGCCAAATCCTATACCGGCAGCCAGGTGCGCATTCTTACCGATGGTGCACACACCAAGGCGCGTATTCGCGATATCGATGACAGCCGCCTGCAGGCCGACCTTGCCGCGGGCTTTGTGCTTGTGGTGGCCGGTTTCCAGGGCGTGGACGAGCAGGGCAATATCACCACCCTGGGGCGCGGCGGTTCCGACACCACGGCCGTCGCCCTGGCCGCGGCCCTGAAGGCTGACGAGTGTCAGATCTACACCGATGTGGATGGCGTGTACACCACCGACCCCCGTGTGGTTGACGATGCGCGACGGCTCGACCGCATCACCTTCGAGGAAATGCTGGAAATGGCCAGCATGGGCTCCAAGGTGTTGCAGATTCGTTCGGTGGAATTCGCCGGCAAATACAAGGTGCCACTGCGGGTGCTGCACAGCTTCAAGGAAGGCCCCGGTACCCTGATAACCCTGGAGGACGCATCCGTGATGGAAACGCCGACAATCGCCGGCATCGCCTTCAATCGCGATGAGGCCAAGCTCACCATTCTCGGCGTGCCGGATATGCCCGGAGTGGCCTATCGTATATTGGGGCCGATTGGCGACGCCAATATCGAGGTGGACGTGATTCTGCAGAACGTGGCGGAAGACAACAGCACCGACCTCACTTTCACTGTGGGCCGTGCGGACCTGCCGCGGGCGCAGGCTGTTCTGGAGCAGGTGGCGGCAGAGCTCAATGCGCGTGAGGTGCGCGTGGACAGCCGCATCGCCAAAGTGTCGATTGTCGGCGTGGGCATGCGCTCGCACGCCGGGGTCGCCAGCACCATGTTCCGTGCGCTCTCGGAAATGGGCATCAACATCCAGATGATCACGACATCCGAAATCAAGATTTCGGTGATCATCGAGGAAAAATTCATGGAACTGGCGGTGCGCGCGCTGCACACCGCCTTTGAACTCGACCAGGCACCTGCCGGCGATATTGCAAACTGATACAAACCGGTAGTTGCGTTTTCAACATTCTCGGCTAACACTAAGTATTCAGCAGCGCATGGTTAGCGCCGCTCGCAGTGTCTTAGCGGGCGCCAGGAGGCAAGGAGTTATGCTCATACTGACCCGCCGGGTGGGTGAATCACTGATGGTTGGCGATGACATCACGATCACCGTGCTGGGCGTCAAAGGCAATCAGGTGCGCATCGGGGTAAACGCCCCGAAAGATGTCGCAGTCCACCGTGAAGAAATCTACAATCGTATCCAGGAGGGTGATGTGGAAGCTGCCCCGGAGGACGATTCCCGGGACTAACCCGCACCCCGTGTTCTCGTGCACAGGAGTGCTGCCCTCATGACGCGTTATTTCCGTCCGTTAGCCGCGCTGGCATTGTGTTTTGTCGCCGGCTGCCAAAGCCCGGACCCCCAGCCTGCAGGCGAAGCCAGCCCCAAACCACCCTCAGCGTCACGCTACGATGTGGAAATCATCCGCAGCAGCTTTGGCGTGCCGCATATCACCGCCGGTGATTTCGCCAGCCTGGGTTACGGTGAGGGTTACGCCGCCGCGGAAGATCACATCTGCAATATCGGTCACTCATTGCTCACCGCACGCGGTGAAATGGCCCGCTACCTGGGCGCCGGGGCCGACAAGGCGAACGTGGCCAGCGACGCTGTCGTCGCTGCGCTGGGTATACAGTCCCAGGCCGTGGCCGCGCTCTCCCGTCAGGACAGTGACAACCGCGCCTGGCTGCGCGGTTACGCCGATGGCTACAATCGTTATCTGGCCGAACACCCGGAGCAGCGCGTAGGATCCTGGTGTGACGGTGCTGCCTGGTTGCAGCCCATTGCTGATACCGACCTGATGGCGCGTATGGTGCTGGTGGCGCAAACTGTGCCACGGATGGCGGATGCACTGATGGCCGCGCAGCCCCCGGGGCAGACACCCATGGCGGCGCACGGGGTCAGTGATCGGCGCCTGGCTCGGGCCGCGGACGCCGCGAGCTTGCAGGGCATGGGGTCCAATGCCTGGGCTTTCGGCAAGGAGCGCACGGCAAATGGTCGTGGGTTGCTGCTGGGAAACCCTCACTATCCCTGGTATGGCGATAACCGGTTCTGGGAAAAACACCTGACTATTCCCGGCCAGTTGGACGTTTACGGCGGGCATCTACTGGGTGCTCCCGGGGTTGCCATTGGCTTCAATCGCAATGTGGCCTGGAGCCATACGGTCTCCGCCAGCCAGCGGCTGGTGTTCTACAAACTGGAACTGGTGCCCGGCAAACCCACCGTCTATCGCTATGACGGCGAAGAGCGCGCTATGCGCGAAGTATCGGTGTCGGTTCCGGTAGCGCAGGTGGACGGCAGCCTGCAGGTGCAAGAGCATACCCTGTATTTCAGTCACTATGGCCCGGTGCTGACCCTGCCTGGTATGCCCTGGACCGCCAGCGCGGCTTTCACTGTGCGCGACGCCAACGCCGACAACAGCTACCTGCTTGCGCAGTGGCGCGACATGAACCTGGCGACCAGCATGGACAGCTTCATCGATGCGCACCGGCGCTGGAACGCGATGCCTTGGGTGAACACCATCGCCGCGAGTGCAGACGGCCGCGCCGTGTACCTGGATAATTCCACGGTGGGACGATTGAGCGACGAGGCCATTGTCCTGTGGCGCCAGCAGTTGATCGACGACCCGCTAACGGCAGACGTCTATGCGAAAAAGGGTTTTGTCCTGCTCAACGGCAGTGACAGTCGCTACGAGTGGGTACAGGATGGCGCCGCGCCGCTGGCCGGCACCGAGCCCTTCGAGCGCCGGCCGCTGCTGGAGCGCGCAGACTACGTGTTCAATGCCAACGACAGCTACTGGCTGACCAATGCCAGTGCGCCCCTCACCGGGTATTCGCCCTTGTACGGGCCTGAGGCCAGCGCGCGCAGCCTGCGCACCCGCATGAACGTGCAATTGATCGAAGAGGGCGAATTCACCATCGAGCGCATACAAAGCCTGCTCTTCGAGAACGAGAGCCTGGCGGCCCTGTTACTGGTGCCGCCGCTGTTGCAGGCCTGCGAGGACGCAGTCGACCTGGCCGATGCCTGCGCCGCCCTGCGCGGTTTCAACGGGCGGTTCGACCTGGATAGCAAGGGTGCGGTGCTGTTCCGGGAATGGCTGGCAGCCTATGCCTATGAGGATGGCATGCGTCAGGGAGATCTGTTCGCGGTTCCCTTCGATGCCGCTGCTCCCCTCACCACGCCGCATACACTGGCTGACAGCGAACTGGCCTTGCAAAAACTTGCACATGCCGCGGCGGTGCTGGCCTCCGCGGGCTACGCTCTGGACGCGCCCCTGCGCGAGGCCCAGTTTGCCTATCGCGGCGAGCGCGGCATTCCCATCCACGGCGGCAACCGCTATGAAGGCGTGGCAAACCTGATGGTGTCGGATATACCTGAGCATCCCGTTGCCATGCTGAGCCCAACGCGAATTGACGGCAGCGAATTGCTCACCGACGCCGGCTACCCCGTTGTTCACGGCAGCAGTTTCGTCCTGACAGTCGGCTACGAAGACGACGGCCCCGTGGCGGAGGCATTGCTGACCTATAGCCAGTCGGGTGACCCCGCTTCACCGCACTTCACGGACCAGACCGAGCTCTACCGTGACAAGCAGTTTCGACCGGTGCGTTTTCAACGCAAGGATGTAGAGGCCGATGTGCAGTCGCGCATTACGCTGACCGCACCCAGATAGTGGTCTTGATAGCTCAGCAGGCCTTTGAATTTACGGTCAGTGTGGTATCATGCGCGCCGTTCCTGAGGGGCTGCCAACGCGCAGCAATCACCCGGGAACGGTCTGTACGGAGAGGTGGCCGAGTGGCTGAAGGCGCGCCCCTGCTAAGGGCGTATAGGGTAAAACCTATCGAGGGTTCGAATCCCTCTCTCTCCGCCATATCCCTTTATAAATCAATAAGTTACATGCGGAATATTCAAAAACCCGCCATAAAACCCGACATTATCGAAATGCTTGAAAATTGAGCGAATCTGCCTCGATGAAGGCTATTTCCGTCGGAGTGCTGACGGAACGCGGTCAGTGAACCTATGGAAAACCTATGGGTTTTGCCTTCCGGGGGTTGTTGTAGGCTGATCATGTTTCCGCCCTATGCTTCTTCACTCACCACCCGCTGCTCCTGTGAGAATCAAGGGATCGGCTACTCGCACGAAGAGCCGCGGTTCCTGGTTTGCGGTGTTACCCACTATGCGATTGACCGGGTACAACCTCAGGCTTTCCTTCAAGGTTTGTGGAGTGAACACTTGTGCGTTGGTCTATTGAGGAAGCAATCTCCCGCGACCATCCTCAGCCGGGCACACTCAGGTCGATCAATAGCGTGCGCAACATGTGACGAGAGTCTTGGTATTCACTGGGTCATTACAGATTTTCATATTCGAATATTCAGAACCCGGCTTCAAACCACTAAAACATATACGGATTGAAGTCGGGCCTAAGTGAACAAGTTGGCTCTAGTAGAAACTAAAAGGTGGTATTTTTTCGCAAGGTTACAAATTTATTAATAGCAACCACTTTTTCTAACCTATTAAGCCCTGCTTCACTTTATCGCGATACGTTGTTTGCTCTTCTGCAACTTGATCGAGACTTGGAATGTTTCCCGTGCCAAAGCCTGGAAGAATCTGTTCAAAGCTTTGGAACCGTCCCAGAAGTTGCAGTGTTTCCGGGGCGTAAAATGGCAGGTACAGTGTGCGCCGCTGATGAGGGCCAGTTGGGGGCGGACCCGCATGCATCAAACAGGAATAATGGATCGTCACGTCGCCAGGTGATGTATCCAAGGGAACCGCACGCGGGTGATCAGTCCCCATCAACGCGGTATTGTGGACGGAGCGACCATGAGTACCTGCAATTGCCCACAATCGGGAACTCCGGGACCCTGCGGCATCAAGATGAATGCCAATATTGATAGAGGGACACATTATATTACAGCCCCCAAGGCCACAGTCAGCGTGCCAGCCGAGATTGCCTGCGATACTTGGCGCCAGTTTTGCGCCTGCCCCGAAGGGCTTAAGCACCGTCATAGCGCCCTGTCCTCGGTCGTGTAGCGGAACAAGATTTCTCTTCGAAAGGCCCACAATATCTTGAACTGTGGTGTCCTCTTCCATTAGTGATCTGATAAGAGGCGACCGTTCTGAAAGAAACATGAGTCGGTAAGGGAAACGCTGCTCCGTGTCCAAATTCTGTGTCCACCATGAAAATATCTCCCCTTCCCTGGATTGCGAACGAATCCGCTCTATTTCAGTCGCAATTTCCTCGCGACGATGAGCCATAGCTCCTCGGATGACTAAATATCCTGCGGTACGAAGAAAGTGGGACATTTCCTCCGGGTCATCTTCTGGAAGGAAGGTCTTTTTCAGGTCTAGGGGTGTTCCGTCCATAGACAGAAGAGGCCGTGATGGATCAAAGATCTCCCGTCCAGAATACATACACTGGATGGCAGGAGCCCAAGTGCGCCAATCGTCCATGTTTCCACGAAGAAAGTGCACGGCTTGAGAGAGTACCAACGACGATGGCGTCCGTAACTCATGAACGTAGTTTTGCCAGGCACGCTCTTGAATCTCTATCACGCACTGTGCGTCCGCATGTATCCCCGGGGTAATTTGGACTTTTCCCTCAATTGAAGCATAGCTGTAAGCACGCCCATCAGGGAGCGTAATTGAGAACGGGGGGGCACATTCTAAATCCCACGTCACTTTGTCATTGACCCCGGACTCCAGCCGGGCCGGGAGCTCTGCTTGGTGGAATTCATCGAAATCCCACGCCTTCAAACCCCATCCACTAAGATCCCCAACATTCATATCTCTTGTAACTTCACTAAACACTTGACACCTCCTCTAATGATATCCTAATATTAGGACTTCTAATCCGAGATATTGGACATGAGTGTAGCAGCATCGCCACCTACGTCAAGAGTCATTGCTGTACTTGAGGCTCTGGCGACAAACCCAGAGGGATTAAGCGGGGTAGAGATAGCGCGTCGTCTTGATCTAAGCACATCAACACTCTCTCTCATCCTGAAGACGTTGCGAGATGAGAATTATGTTGAAAGGCTTGATGATCGATCATACAGATTGGGGTTTGGAGTACTCCGCTTGCTAAACGGTGTTGCTCGTAGCTTTCCGCTTCTAGGAATTGCCAACGATGAGCTGAATCGCCTTCACGCGAAATTTGGGTTTGGTTGTACGCTGGCTCGAATTGATGCCGGTCGGCAGGAAGTGGTCTTGACAGTAGGCTCTACGCAGGGCTTCGGAATTACGCCAGGTGTAAGCGTCCCACTCCAGCCACCACATGGCACAATTGCTATGGCCTGGCGCTCTGCGGAAGATATAGATCAATGGCTAAGCAGCGCATGGTGGCATGAACCAAACCAGCAAGGTAAACGCCAGAAGAAAATTATGCTTGATATCCGTAAGATGGGCTTGGCTGTGTACGGCATACAAAACAATGCCGACGACACTATCTCTCAGCTACGCGAACTCTTGGCCTCGGTACAAACAGAAAACCCCAAAAACATTCTGCACGCGAAGCTTGAACAACTCGCAGCAATCGTGGGAACACGAATTTATACCGCTGAGGAGCTCTCCAAAAGAGAGTGCCTCGGTGTGAGCCATATCATTGCTCCTGTTTTCGGGCCAGAGGAACAACCCCGGTATCTAATTTCATTACATGTCATGCAAGACGAAGTATCGCCAGACAATCTCCATCTTTATAACGAAGAACTTCTTGTTTCAGCCAATGTGATTTCTAAGCAGATCGGTGGACGCCCGCCAACATCGTAACTCATGCCATACACCAATATCCGTTCGACGACTGCGATGAGAAGCATGGCGACTGCAGCGATACGGAAGACTAGAAGGTCTGTTTCGAGCTTAACCCACAGGGAAGCGTCAAGCACCAGAAAGAGAGATCAATGGAGGGCCGAGATGCTTACCACTAAGAAACACAGAAAGTGCAGTGTAGTTGGTAGAAGTGAACGGGGGTGAACAATCGCCTTTGATCGCTGAGGCTTTGCCGAAGGTCCACCTGCCACTTGACGGTGAGGCTGCTGCTGAAGTTCGAGCCTGAGTCTTCGGTTTTACTGCCGACGATGGTATTCCAATGGGATTGGAAACACCTTAAGCCGGCGGCAGTTAACGGCGGGTTAACACGCTTGGGTGAGGGTTTTCGTCCCACGCTACCGTGAACCGCCCGTGCTTGACCTGGATTGCGTTGGCCTCTTATCCTCCGGTAGCTTGAATAACAGTTATAACAAGTAATCGGGAGCCACGTGCAGACCGTCAGCACACGTATCGGCCTGGGAACCACGGGCTTGTCCATCTCAGCAGGCGCTGCCGGCCAACCGATGTGATGATTCATCTGTAGAGGAATACCCATGCTTAACCAAATTCTGATTCGCGGTGGAATGGTCGTCGATGGCACCGGCGCCCCGGCGTTTACAGCGGACGTACGCGTACGCGACGGCCGTATTGCCGAGGTGGCTAGTGGCCTGCAGCCCGAGGCACAGGAACAGGTGGTGGATGCCAGCGGCTGTTATGTGTCACCGGGCTTTATCGAGACTCACACCCACTTCGATGCCAACATGTGGTGGCAGCCAGATCTTGATCCCTTGCCTGGCTATGGTGTGACCACCACCATACTCGGCAACTGTGGCTTTACCGCAGCGCCGGTTTCCGATGACCCTGCAGTGCGCAGGGAGATGATCAATATCTTTTCCTTCTTTGAGGATATTCCGGTGGCACCCTTCCTGGAGCATTTGCCCTGGGACTGGCGCAGCTGGCCGGAGTACAAGGCGTCCATGACCAGCAAGGTCAAGGTGCCCGCCAACTATGGCGCTTTTGTCGGCCACCTGGCGATCCGCCTGGCGGTGATGGGCATGGATGCCTGGGAGCGCGGCGCAACGGCCGAAGAGGTGCAGCGCATGTCTGCCATGTTGGATGAGGCTCTGGCCGCAGGTGCCCTGGGTATGTCCTCCAACCTGCTGGACCACGACGGTCAGGACCGTCCAGTGCCAACCCTGAAGGCGGATGATGCCGAGTGGCAGGCCCTGCTGGATGTGTTGGCGAAGTACCCCGGCGCCACCCTGCAGGTGATCGTCGATACCTTCATGCGCAAAACGGCGCCGGATTCCATTGCGCGCATCGACCGCTTGATCGGCGATCGACCGATTCGTGCTCAGGTGGCAGGCATGGCGCCGACCCTGACGTTCCAGAAAGATATCGAGAACAAGGTGGGTCCTCTTCGCGAGCGCTTCAAGCGCGAGGGGCGGGATATCCGGGCAGGCTTTGCCCACGTGCCCCCGACCAGTGTTATCAGCATTAAAAAGTCGCTGATTTTCGCTCAGTCCAATGACTATGTCTGGCACGAGGTGGTGCTGGCGGAGAGCGAGGAAGAAAAACTGAAGCTGTTGCAGGACGCGGATTGGCGCGCACGCGCGCGGGTCAGCTGGGACGAGAAAGTCTGGAAACACTCACCTTTCGCCAACCCGCAGAGCTTGCTGCTGATCAACTCGGAAAACGGCGTGGGCCCCGTGGATATTTCCCTCGCTGACTATGCGCAGCAGCTGGGTGTGCATCCCTCTGATGCCATGGCCGAATGGCTGGTAAAGAACTCGGTTCACTCCACAGTGCACATGGCACCCTTCCCGCAGGACGAGCAGATGGTGGTGCGGCTGATCAAGGATCCGTGGACGGTTCCCAACATCTCTGACGCCGGCGCCCACGGGCAGATGCTCTGTGGGGGCGGTGAAAACATTCGCCTGCTCAGCTATTACTGCCGGGAGAAGGGCTGGATCAGCGTGGAGGAGGCGGTGCACGCCCAGACCGGCAAAGTGGCAGACTTCTTCGGTCTGCAGGAGCTGGGCCGGATCGAGGTAGGTCGACGCGCAGACATCACGGTGTTTAACCTTGAGGAGGTGGACCGCCGTCCGATGAAGAAGGCCTTCGATGTGCCCGACGAAAACGGCGGCACTACCTGGCGCTTCACCCGTGACCCGGCGCCCATGCGCCTGACCATGGTCAACGGCGAGGTCACTTTCGCCGACGGCAGGTCCACGGGGGCCGCCCCCGGCGAAATGCTCAGCCCGGCCGGCGCCTGAGGCGCCGAGTTCACCCGCCAATGTGTCGGAGGCACCGATGACAGACAAAAAAATACCGTACCTGATGAAGGGGGCGACGGCACCCACCTCCGCAAGCTCCATATTGATCAGCTCGTCGCGGTATCTGAATGACGCGCGGGTGCGGGAAGGCATAGCCCTGCGCATGTTGGGACGTAACGGGCGTGATCTGCCCCCGACCTACAGCCTGCCAGCGCTCTACGAGGCACTGGGTGCAGTGGAGGATTACGCAGAGGTTCAGCGACTCTTCGATGCGGAGAAAAAGGTGAATCCGCGCTTCGCGGATTGGCTGTCGGAACGCTATCTCTCCACTATGGAACGGGATGACTTCAGGCACTACCCGCCGGAGAGTGTGGGCGGTATCTACTATCGCTACTTGCACGACCGCCAGTTCGAACCCAACATCATCGAGTTGCACGAGCCGGAAAGCGACCTGGATTACTGGCAGATGCGCAGCTCCCAGATTCACGATGTGTTCGAGCACATCCTCGCGGCGGCACCTTTCGACATTATCAATGAAATGGTGCCCACCGCGATGAAAATCACCAGCGTCTACAGCGTTATCAGCCCCGGGCTCGCGGGCAAGTTGACCATTATCAACAGCACGCTACTGTCGGGGCAGCTGATGCGCGCCACGCTGCATTACCCCGAATGCATGACAGCTATCATCGAGCGCATGGAGCGCGGGCTGCTGATCGGCCGCACGTCCGAGCCCTATTTCATGCTGAAATACGAGGACATCCTGCACCTGACCCCGGAGGCAGCGCGGGAGGCAATCGGCATGCGCAATGTGCTGGCGAAGGATTATCCGGAGCTGTCCAACGTGATCAGCGAGGGTGCGTACTTCGAGGAAATGGAAGAAGTGAGGGCGCGCGCGCGTCAGCGCGAAGCGCTTGAGGCCGTGTAAGGGGCGATCGCGCCGCAGGCTTGCCAGCGGCCGTGACCACCCGATTCTCACACAAACTTCAGCAGCAGCTCCGGCGTTTCTGTGAAGTCTCGCACGCTGTGTGGTCGGTGTATCGCTTGCTCGACTATCTCCGCTGAGTAGCTATAGCAAACATTGCCATTCTGGTGTTTTTTAACCGGCTCATTTGCCTTTCCGAGTGCATCGGCGAAGCGCCGCGCCTGTGCCACGAAATTACCGCGCTGCAATACCAGTGCCGCTTCCAGGGCATCGCCGCTGAAACAGTCTCGTGCCCAGCTGGAAAAGCCGCGGAACAGTGTGCGCCCGGCGAGCGGTTCCGGCGCTGTCAGCGCGAGGCCGCTGGCATGCCACAAGTGCACGGCCACGCCGTTGCAGTGCACACTGAGCTCTGAAGCACCGTCGCGTTCATCGGTCACAGCGACATCGTATTGCCGGTCAACGGCGCCACGCGGAATATGGTTGATCGCGAGTATGCATAGGTCCAGCCAGTGCGTGCAATTGCTAGCCGGGTCGGCGCGCCGGCTCAGTTGCGTGGCATCGCTGTGAACGTTAGCGCCCACCAGCCGTTGCAGGCGGGCGAGGGCGCCCGGACAGGTGGACAGCGGCGTGCGCAACGCATCGCCGGTGATCCCTGTGATAGACCGTCCATCGTGCTCAATGCCAACGCGAAAGCCGTGGTTATTGTCTTCCAACTCGGCACATACGTGGCCTTCACCGGGCATCAGCCGGATACGGCGCCGGTACACGCCCGTGCCGTAGTGTGGGTTGGTGATAGGCAGTACTGGAATGCTCATGTCTGTCTGCCTATGCTCGCGGCGGCAGTCCGTGCAGTAGGGTGAGGAACTTAAGTTCGGTGCCTGCCCGGCGAAATTCAGACAGTGCCTGGTAATCGGGGTCTGCGTACCAGGCCCGTGCCGCCGCCTCGCTGGGGAACTGGAACAGCACCACGCGCCCCTCGCGTGGTTCAGGGCCCTCCAGGGTGTCCGGATTGTCATCGTAGGTGATGAAACTGCCGCCGTGGCGCTTGAGAATCGGGAAGAAGCCTTTTTCGTATTGGCGGTATTCAGCGGCGTCGTGAACGATAAAGTTGGCCACGATGTAGGCGGGTGCATCTGCCACGGCGATGTCCTCAATCAGATTGAAGAGCACACAGTACAAGGTTCGGGGTTCAGCTGCGAGAAGTAGGGGGAGGCAGTATCATCAGGCAGGCTCACACATTTGAACTGGCGCACGCTTTCTGCCCCAGTCGACTAGGTTAGCGCGGCCCAGTGCTCTAGATTGCCCGTGACTATGAAGAGGAGGCTGTGTAAATGAGCAAGTCTGCAAACCCTGGCAGTGGCGTGATTATCACTGGCGGCGCGTCCGGTATTGGTCTGGCGAGCGCAGAGGCGCTGGCGGAAGTCGGTCGTCCTGTTGCGATATGGGATATCAACGCGGAACGCAGCGTGGCGGTGGCTGCGGATCTCGCTGACCGGTTTGGCGTTGCCACCGTGGGTGTGGGCGTCGACCTCAGCGCGATGGCCAATATCGCACCCGCCCTGGAGCAAACACGGGCAGCGTTGCCCAGTATCGGCGGCCTGGTGCACGCGGCCGGTATTTCGCTCGCGGTGCCGGTTGAGGAAATGACGGAAGCGCAGTGGGATGCGGTGCTCAATGTTAACCTGAAGGCGCTGCCGTTCATGGTGCAGCAGTTGCGCAGCCTCCTTGCCGCTCAGCCTGGCTCGGCCATCGTTGCCATCGCCTCCATCAACGCCACGCTGGGCAACCAGATGAACCCGGCCTATACGGCCTCCAAGGGTGGCATGCTGTCGCTGGTGCGTTCACTCGCGGATGATCTGGCGCGCGATGGTATTCGCATCAATTCCGTGACGCCGGGCTACATCCTCACACCCATGATGCAGCCCGTGGTGGAGCATCTTGATCCCGGGCACTTCGAACGCCCGGTGATGTTGGGCAGGATGGGGGCACCGCGCGAGGTGGCGGCGGCAGTGCGCTTTCTGCTTTCAGACGATGCCAGCTACATTACCGCTGCCGAGCTGGTAGTAGACGGCGGCACCATCGCCTCGCAACGCACACGCTAGCCGGGTTCCGGTTGCAGCGGCGCATCAGGCGATGTGCCCGGCTGCAACCACGCGGTTGCGCCCCTCGTGCTTTGGCTGATACATCAGGCTGTCGGCGCGAACGAGTGTGTCCCAAATGCTGCGGTCGCTGTCGCGCACCGGGGCCACGCCAATACTGATGGTGAAGCGCTGGCCGGCGACCTGCAGGGCACCGACGGCCTGCCGCAGGCGTTCGGCCAATACCGTGGCTGAGCGCAGGTCGGTTTGCACGCAGAGAATGGCGAATTCCTCACCGCCGAGGCGTGCGACCAGGTCCAGTTCGCGGGATACCCGTGTGAGGCAATCCCCAAGTGCCTGGAGTATCTGGTCCCCCACACCGTGGCCGTGGGTATCGTTGACCACCTTGAAATGGTCAATGTCCAACACCAGCAGTGTAAGAGGAATGCTGAATCGCTCGCGGCGCTCGAACTCGTCCGCGGCACGCGCATCCAGGCCACGTCGATTCAGCAGACCCGTGAGTGGGTCGACAAACACCAGCTCTCTCTCCTGTGAAAAGCGGCGCAGTACAGCGTAGCTGAAGCAGGCCAGGGTCATGAGCAGGCCGATGGCGGGCAGGTGCAGTAACCAGTCCGCATTGGGCAGCAGGCCATTGACGCGCAAGGTACCCAGTGCTGCTGCGACCGGCGCCACCACCCAGCCGAGGGTAAAAATGCCCGCCTGCTTCACGTTGCGATACCAGAGCCAAACGGCCAGCCCCGTGGTTAGCAGGGGCCCGATAACCACCACCACCAGGCTGAGCAATCCAGCCAGTGACGGCGGCAGGTCGAGCACGAAAGCGAGGCCCAGCGCAAGCCACTGCAGGCCTGCGACCGGCTTGTCCGCCCTGGGAGCCGTGTGCGAGAGGTCAAGGAAGGCGCGGTAAAAACGGGTACCCTGGTACATCAACAGCGCCAGGCTCAGCACGTGCAGCTGATTGGTGTAGGGCGTCAGCGCATCGGGCAGTGTGTATTGCACGTAACCCATCAAAAAGCCTACGTAGGTTGCGTATAGCGCCAGGTAAGTGCCGAGGATAAGAGCCAGTCTGCTGCGCACCATGGCGGCGCTCAGGACCAGGTAGAACGCAGAGATCAGGACCGCACCAAACAGGGTGCCGTAGATCAGTGCGAGGGTTTGCTCGGCGCGATTGTAGGCATTGGGTGTATAGATGGACATCTCGAAATTCAGGTTCGACCGCGTTTGTACGAACAGATAAATGGGCGTAGTGGACTGCGCGGGCAGTTGTAACAGGAAGGACGGGGTGCGAGAGCGCTCGTTCCCCTCCGTCGTCTGCAGATCGCCCCCGCGTCTTTCGTGCCAGCTACCGTCGGGCCTGTGTTGCCGAATGACAACCAGGTCGGTGGGTGCGTAAAGATGGCTGAGTACCACAGCCCGGGGTTGATCCATCGTGTTGTTGAGTTCAATCCGCGCCCAGGCTCCAGATCTTTGCAGGCCCAGGTTGAGGTCCGTTGCCGGGCTAAACTCTCCGGCAGACCAGCGAGCGGCAACATCGTCAGGCGTCTGGTTCACGCTTTGGTCGAGAAGCAGTTCAAAATTCTCAGGCAGCAGCCTGATGGCGGATTCCGTGTGGGCGTTGAGCGTGACGGCCTGGCTGCCGAACGCGCCGTGGCAACTGGTGATGGCCATGCACCATAGCAAAAACCACTGTAGTGGTGACGGTTTGCGCGTCATTGCAACAGCCCGGGGTGTGGCCCAAGTTGCGCCCCAGTGCGCGGGGGCATGAGGACGTTCGTAGTGCATAAAGCGTAGCACAGCCTGGCTGTTGGCGTGGTGATTTCGTCTGTGCTGGCCGGTGGCTGCGGTGGGCCACGCGCTGGCAGCGTGGCGCACGGCCCGCTCCGGAGGATGCGATGAACCGTAAATTCGGCGATAATAGGCGCGTTTTTCGCATATTCAGGCCTGATCTGATGGATTTTCTCTCCGTACTGCGGCGTGGTTGCGCCTTTGCCATGTTGTTACTGACATTCACCGTGCCCTCGGCGCAGGGTGAGGAGCCCGCGATGGAAGCGGTCGGTCTCACCCCTGGGAGCGTCGAGCACGCGCGCACCCTGCGTGACCGGGCGCTGGACGGCACCATGGCCTGGGATATTGTGGAGGCGCTCACCACGGAAGTAGGCCCACGCCTGGCTGGCAGCGCCAGCGAGGCCCGCGCTCGTGAATGGGCGGTGCAACGTCTGCAGCGCATGGGGTTTGCCAATGTACGCATCGAGCCCTTTGAAATCCCGGGCTGGACGCGCGGTGCAGAACGCGCCGAACTGCTGGCGCCGTTCCCCCAGCCGCTGGCGATTACCTCACTTGGCGGTTCGGTAGCCACGCCGGAAGCGGGCATAGCGGCAGAACTGGTCGCCTTCGAGAGCCTGCAGGCGTTGCGCGCGGCCGCCCCCGGCAGCCTGAGCGGCAAAATTGCCTACGTCAGCCACGCCATGCAGCGCAGCCAGGACGGCTCATCCTACGGGTTCTACGGCGAGTTGCGCCGGGTAGGGGCAAGTGTCGCGGCGGAGAAAGGCGCGCTGGCGATTGTCATTCGTTCCATCGGCACGGATGATCACCGCTTCCCCCACACCGGCCAGATGCGCTATGCGGAAGGTGTGCCGAAAATCCCCGCAGCCGCGCTGTCCAACCCGGATGCAGACCAGATTGAGCGCATACTGGGTCGCGGCCTGCCGCTGCGATTGCATCTGCTGCTGCGCCCGCAAAGCGCGCCCAGTGCCCCAAGTGGCAACGTGATCGCTGAGATTGTGGGGCGTGAGCGGCCAGAGGAGGTCGTCATTATCGGCGGTCATCTGGACAGCTGGGACCTCGGCACCGGTGCGATTGATGACGGCGCTGGCGTGGCGATTACCACCGCAGCGGCCAAGATGATTCTGGACTCAGGCAAGCAGCCGCGGCGAACCATCCGCCTGGTGCTCTGGGGTGCCGAAGAAGTCGGCTTGCTCGGCGGTTATGAATACCTGAACGCGCACCGTGAGCAGCTCGGCCAGCACGTGATTGGCACCGAGAGTGATTTCGGCGCGGAGCGCATCTGGAAGATGACCGCACAGGTGTCCCCTGCCAGTCAGACCGTGGTGGATGTCATGGCCGAACTGCTGGCACCGCTGGGTATTGCCCCCGGCGACATGAACACCTCCGGCTCGGGGCCAGACCTTGTCCCCATGGTGGCCGCCGGCCTGCCATCGCTGCGCCTGGTGCAGAACGGCATGGATTATTTCGATCTGCACCATACGCACGATGACACCCTGGACAAGATCGACCCTGAGGCGCTGGACCAGAATGTAGCGGCCTATGTAGTGTTTGCCTGGCTGGCGGCTGACAGCACGGCCCACTTCAGGCGTTGATCCGCACCGGCGACAGGAGGGTTTACAAGTCTCTGTTTCTGGTGCTCAATGGACGACTACGAGACCCTGCGCAAGAAAATCGTGAAGCGCAAGCAGTAAACCACGCTGCGCTATTATCTGGACGAATAATAACAACGGACTTCTCGCACTATGCATGAGCTTAAATTCCGGTGGTTATCGCTGCCGCTTTTCGCACTTTCGCTGGCCGGCTGCAGTGATGGCGTCGATACACCACCAGCACCCCCCGAGGTACTGCCGGCCTACGACTTCACTGCCGTGGACCAGCGCTTCCAGCAATTCCTCGATGACAGCACCATATTCGACGGCATCTCCGTCACGCTGGTAGACCAGCGGCAGGGCACCGTGCACGAGGCCGCCTTTGGTGACCACAGTCTGGAGACGATCGTCATGCTGGCATCCACCAGCAAGGTGCCGGTGGTGATGCTGCTGATGGCGCTGAACGACGACCCAGATGCCGGCTTCTCGGTGGACGATCCCATCGGCGGCTATCTGCCCTGGGAGGGTGTGTACGGAGACCGCACGGTCACGCAGCTTGTGAGCAATACCTCGGGTATTCCCGGGCTGGGTAGCCTCGGCGTCTACGGCGCTCACCTGTGCCAATATGCCCCCGGCGGCACGCTGGAGGCCTGTGCGCGCACCATTTACAGCACCGAGTTGGAAGGCACTGTGTCGCCTGCCAGCAAATTCGACTACGGCGGCTCCCAATGGCAGCTGGCAGGCGCGGTTGCAGAGCAGGTCAGCAACAGTACCTGGCGTCAGGCGTTTGATGCCTACATCGCAGAACCCTGTGAGCTCGAGGTGTTTCAGTTCGGCAATGTGTGGTCCAATCTTGAGGGCTGGACAGGAAGCCCCGACAGCCTGCAGGGGCTTGATAACCCCAACATCGAAGGCGGTGCCATTTCCAGCCTGCAGGATTACGCCAAGCTGTTGCTCATGCACCTCAATGGTGGCCTCTGCGGTGACAACCGGGTGATGTCCGAAGACTCGGTGGCGTTCATGCAGGTCGACCGTGGCGGTGAGTTCGGTGTGCCTTACGGTATGGGCTGGTGGATTGTGACGCCCGACACAGCCGGGGAAGCGCCCACAGTATTCTACGACCCGGGTGCCTTTGGCGCCGTGTCCTGGATTGATACCGAGCGCATGATAGGCGGCTATGTGGCCATCGACGATTACACCCGCCGCGATTCCGGTGCGCCGGTGAATCTGGTGCTCGAGGAAATCATTCCGTTGGTGGCACAGGCAGTCGATGAGGCGCGCGCCGCTGTCGAATAACTGAGACCAATGCGCCCGGTGTGTCGCGCTGGACGCCCTGTGGTTAAGTGCGTACAGTCCAGCCTGTCCCGATCAAACCGCTGCTGGAATCTTTAGTCAATTCATGAGCCTTCTCCTCGCGTTTGCTTTCCTCTCCATCGCCGTCTCTTTTGTGTGTTCCATACTGGAAGCGGCACTGTTATCCATCACCCCCAGCTACATTGCCCAGCAGAAACAGGAACACCCCAAGCGCTGGGAAAAGCTGAAGGTGCTGAAGGACCACATCGACCAGCCCCTGGCGGCCATTCTCACCCTGAACACGGTGGCTCACACGGTGGGTGCCACCGGTGTCGGTGCGCAAGTGGTGAAGATCTACGGCGACGGTTTCCTTGGCGTTGCATCCGCCATTATGACGCTGCTTATCCTGGTGTTCTCCGAGATCATGCCGAAAACAATCGGCGCGCGTTACTGGGTGCTTATGGCGCCGGCGCTGCCGTCCATACTCAACGGCCTGATTTTTATCCTGAAGCCGGCGATCTGGATGTCCGACCAGATCATGAAACTGTTCGGCGGCAAACCGCCGGAGCACGACATACGCCTGGAGATCAAGGCGCTTTCGCTGCTCGGCCGTGAGCTGGACAAGATCGACGAGGACGAGCAGCGGGTGATCTCCAACGTGCTGGACCTGCACGAGATCAACGTACGCCAGATCATGACGCCGCGCGTGGTGTGCCAGACCCTGGCGCCGGACCAGACCGTGGCCGAGTTCATCGAACAGATTCAGGAGCACCAGTTCTCGCGTTACCCGGTGCTGGATGCGGATGAAGCGCCGCTGGGTATCCTGTTTCGCCACGACGTGATTCGTGCGGACGAAGGGCAACGGGTGGCCAACCTGATGAAGCCCGCTACCATTGTCACCGACCGCGCCAACGTGGAATCGGTGATGACGCGCTTTATCCGCGAGCGCCAGCACATGTTCCTGGTGTATGACGAGTACGGCAGCTGGCTGGGTGTGGTGACCATGGAGGATGTGATCGAAGCGCTGATTGGCCAGCCGATCATGGACGAGAGCGACGACATTCCCAACCTGCGCCGCCACGCAAAACGGCGCTGGAAAAAGCGCCTGCAGAACCTCACGGTGGAATCCGAAGCGCAGCTGTTCGGCAGTCCCGCGCGCGAGGATGACGAAGACATCCCGGCGCCCAATCGCCCGCGCTAGTGCAGACCCGCCTGTGCGCGCAGCACTGAGGCGCGCTTGTCGGGCCCATCCGCCGACCAGCCCGGCGCCAGAAAAAGTATGCGCAGGCGGTCGCCCCAATTGGTCGCGCGCCGCAGGTCACGCCAGATGGCGCGATATTCGTGGCTGAGCACGGTCCACGGGTTATCTGAATCGATGTTGGTGGTAAGTCCGTAGACCACAGGCTCATCGTCGCGCTCGTCGGCAAAGGTGCCGAACAGCCGATCCCATATGATCAGCACACCACCGTGGTTGCGGTCCAGATAGCGCACGTTGGAGCCGTGGTGTACGCGGTGGTGGGAGGGCGTGTTGAACACCGCCTCGATCCACGGGTGCAGTTTGCCCACGGCACGGGTGTGTATCCAGAACTGGTAAAACAGGTTCAGGCTGATGACGGTGACGATCATCGCCGGGTCGAAGCCCAGCAGCGGCAGCCACATCCAGAACAGGAACTTGTGCACGCGCTCACCCACACCCTGGCGCAGTGCGGTGCCGAAATTCAGGTACTGTGATGAGTGGTGGTTGACGTGCCCCGCCCATAGCAGGCGCACCTCGTGGTTCGCGCGGTGAAACCAGTAATAACTGAAGTCATCCAGCACAAACAGCAACAGCCACGCCCACCACTGGCGGCCTATCACATCGCGTAGCGGGCTGACCTCATGCAGGTAGACAAACGCGGCGAGCGCCAGCAAGCGGGGCAGAAGCTCCACAATAGCGGACGCCGCGAGCATGGAAAAAGACGCCAGCGTGTCGCCCAGCCGATAGCGGCCCAACTGATGGCGGTGGGCGTGCCAGGCTTCCACTAGCACGGCTGCCAGGTAGAGGGGCAGGGCGAACAGGCTCAGGTCGTCCTGCAGAAAGTCCTCAAGCATGCGGGCTTACGCTCGCCTGCAGCGCGGTGGGCGGGATGCGGTCCGCGCCCCAGCTGCGATGCACAAGTGCGGTCACGCGGTCCAGCTCTTCCTGCGCCACGTCAGCCAGCGCGCCCGGCTCCAGCGGGTCGTAATGAAATATGTACAGGCGTGAGAGGAATTCCTCAAAGGGCAGGGACGATTCGCCAAACCGCTCGCCGTTGCCTGATGTGCTCACTTTCACGCCATCGCCCCAGTCCTGGCCGCTGTCGTTGTTCGGGTTGTAGAAATACACGCGCATGGTGTTGCCCGGGTCGATGTTCACACGCAGCAGTGTGATGGCGTGCCAGCCAACAAAGCGCGCGGCGCTGTCGGTGACGGCGATGCCAGCGGGCTGCGGATGGATCACTGGCAGGCCGCCATTATAGTAGGGATGGTAGCTGGCGTAGAAGTGGCGCAGGAAGGCATCCAGGTCCGCCAGTTGACCGCTGGCGACATCCACGTTGATGCGAAAGCCCCGGCCGGACCACCAGCCGTGAAACTCGGGGTTGACCCAGCGGTGCGGGTCCCCTTCGCGGCCGAGGCAGCGACGCCCCATTTCCGCATAGATGCGGTCCAGGTGCGGTACTACCAGCAGTGATACCGGGTCCAGGTCCAGGGGCAGGGTGGCCGCAAGCCCGCCCTCGCTGGCACAGGAGGAGATCGGCTGCCCTTCGAAATGCATGATGATTTCGTTGTCCCGCGCCGCCCAGGCGACCATTTGCAACAGGTAGTCCGGGTCGCTGTATGCCCACATGGACAGGGCGCGCGCCGACTGGCAGGTGGGGTTATTGCCCTGGCCCACGCCCAGTGGCTGCCCGAGCATGCACAGTACGCCCTCCAGGAGCCGGGCGTGGGGCGATACACCGTTGCCGAAAGCCAGCGTCAGACGTTCGCGGGAGGCCGCCGAGAGCTGCAAGCCCAGCTGGCGCAGCAGGGCGGGTGCGGCGGCGGGCTGATAGAGAATGCCGCGTTCCAGCATGAGGGCAAGACCGTATACCGCTTGTGCGGTATCCGGCTGCACACAGCCGTGAATCAGCGCATGCACCAGGTCGCGGTAACAGAGCAGGCAATCGCGGCCCGTGGCGGAAAGCCCCAGCGCCTCTGCCAGCAGGTGGTCGTTCTGTTCCAGCAGGAAGCGCAGCAAAACGGCGTGGTAGGGCGATACCAGCCCGGTGTCGTGCATGGCGCGCGCGCAACCGGTGGCCTCACTCTGCAAGCCGCTCGGGTCCATGCTGTGCAGGCGCTCAAGATAGACCACCACACCGGGGTCTTCGGCGCAGCCGCGGGTGGGGCTGAACAGTGCGCTCACCAGGCGGTTGGCACCCTGCCCACTGCTGCCGAGGTCGATATCCGGGTTCGCCTGGCAGCTGGCGATCTGGGTGATCATGTGCTTGACGCTGTCCACCTGAATGGGCCGCTGCTGCAGCATGCGCCAGATCTCGTCGATCAGCTGGTCGATCACATGCTCGTAGCCGATGCGCTCAGTGAGGTAGTTGAAAAGATTGCGCGGCAGCAGCGCCAGCTTGCCCTGGCTGGCCCGTTCCGCCTCGGTGGGCGCGCCAAAGAGCAGGTGCAGGTTGATGGCAATTACCTGGGTGAGGTAGTGGTGTGCCTGCTCCGCGGGTAGCTGGGGGTGGCGGTACTCGCCCAGGGCCACGCTCAGCAAGCGCAATTCCGATAGCGCCTCGATGACCACCGTGTGGGCATCGGCACTGCCCAGTGAATGTGGCGTGAGGGCGGGCACCAGAATCTGCGGCGTGGCCCAATCGGACCCCGCAAACACCCCGGCTTCCTCGATCGTGCGCGCACGTGTGGCCACGGCAGCACAGCCACCCGGCAGCAACATCACCCGGCGCGCCGTATCCAGCACCCGCGGCAGTTTGCCGGGCTTGGCGAAGTCCCTCGCCGCCGCCAGCAGGGCGGTTGCCTCGTCCAGCATGGCCAGCAGGCCGTTCAGTTTGTCGCTTTCTGCCGTCACCGCCAGCGTTGCTTAATGCTAGACATAGTAGTCGAGGTCTTCCTGATGTTTGAGCAAGTCGTGTAACTGGTGCGCATCCGGCCCCTTGAAGTACACCAGGCCCCAGTGGGTACCAAATGCGGTGCGCTTGGTAACGGTTTCTTCCAGCGGCGGCGTGAGCTCGTGCGATTCGAAGTAGGGATGATCTTCCACTTCCTGCGGAATTTCCAGCGTGCTGACCACACGGCGTCGTGGGTACACACCGAAACAGCCGGCGTAGCCGTTGGCATCTTCAATCTCCCGCGGGAAGAATGTCGCGACTTCCTCGGCGGTAGCTTTGGGGTCAAACACCAGCATGCTGGCCTGATAGGCATTGAAACCGTAGACCCGCTCCAGCAGTTCGAACACCTTGAAGCCCGGCGGGCGATAGGCGACTTCGCCAAAGTACATTTCGCCATCACTGGTCACGAAATATTCCGGGTGAATCAGGCCGAACTCGATATCGAAGGCCTTGATGAGCTTTTCGATCTGGGCGGTGATCTGCGCGCGGTAGGCTTCGAGGTCCGGCGACGCCGGCACGAACACCGAGTAGCCCAGGGTGACGTATTCGGAAATATTGAGAAAGGCGATTTTACCGTTGTGAATCCAGGCTTCCACCGCAAATTCCCAGCCATCCAGGTGCGACTCCATCAGCACCGGGAATTCCTCGTCCGGAATCGAGTCCACTTCGTCGGGCGTGCGAATCACCCGGTGGCCCAGGCAGCCTGCCTTGTCGAAGGCCTTGAGGTGGATGGGGTCGTTCGGGTCACCGTCGAGTTTCAGCAGCGTCTGGTTGACGCGTTTCAGGAAACGGATGACATCCGCTTTGTCGTGAGCCTCCTCGAAGATACCCACGCGAATGCCGCCCAACTGAGCGCGGCGCTTCATGAGCGCTTTGTCGCGCAGCAGGAGTGACTGGCCATACAGGCGCGGGTTGTCCAGCAGTACGGAGTTGATGGCCCCGGCCCATTCCACGGTTTCCTCGTAGAGCGGAACGGCAACATCCACGCCCATGGATTTCAGTGTTTCGGCAATTTCCAGCGAGCGGTCGTTGAGGCGCTCGAAGTTCCAGGAAACATAGGGGATATTGTGTTTTTGGCAGTACTCTTCAGCCCATTCCGGTGCGACGACAACGTAGCGTCGGTCAAAATTTTCTGCGGCTTCTACTGCGTTCAGGCTCCAGCCCAGCAGGGCGATGTACCCTTTTTGCGGATCTTTGTCCATGATGCGCCTCCCATGGTCGGCGAAGTGAAGGGTTTGCCGCGGAGTGTTGAGAGCAAACCCGATGAAGAACCGCACAGTGTACAGGATTCAGCGCTTCTTCGCAGGCGGGGCCCCGGTGCAGGCTTTTGCTCGCCGCCGGTTTTGACTATGCTGGGCCACCCTGAAAGCACGAGAAATGCTATGCAGAAAGACCTCTATCCAAATGTTGCGCCGAGCCTGCGCAGCCGTTTTCGCGGCTGCCTGTTGGCGGGGGCTGCAGGTGATGCGCTGGGTGCAGCGATTGAATTCGACACCCGGGCGGCCATTATTGCGCGCTTTGGTGAGGGTGGTATTCGCCAATACGCCCCGGCCTATGGCTTACCCTGTGCCATCACGGATGACACGCAGATGACGCTGTTCACCGCAGAGGGGCTCATCCGCGGCCTGATGCGTTACCGGCAAGCAGGCCTGATTGAGTATCCACAGGTGACCGCCTGGGCGTACCAGCGCTGGTTGCTTACACAGGGCGAGAGCAACCGTAGCCAGCTGGACCCGCTGCACCCGGACAGTGGTTGGTTATATGAAGTGGCTGCGCTGCACAGCAGGCGCGGCCCCGGCCTGACCTGCCTGAGCGCCCTGCGCGATACGGAAACGCCCGGTGACCCGGCCCGCAACAACAGCAAGGGCTGTGGCGGCGTAATGCGCATGGGTCCCGTAGGGCTGTTTGCTGATTCCGCAGAAGAAGCCTTCACGCTGGGCTGTGAACTGTCTGCACTCACCCACGGTCACCCCAGCGGCTGGTTCGCCGGTGGCGCCATGGCCGCCATGATCAGCACCCTGCGGGTTGGCGGTGATATTGACGACGCGCTGGCGGTTGCCCTGGATAATCTGGCCGGCCAGCTGGACGCGGATGAAACCATAGCGGCCCTGGAGCGTGCGGCAGACCTCGCTTCCACTGACCTGCCCTATGCCGAAGCCGTTGCCCAACTCGGCGAGGGCTGGGTGGCGGAGGAGGCACTGGCCATCGCGGTGTACTGCGCGCTGGTGGCGACGGACCTGCAGGAGGCGCTGGTGATTGCCGTGAATCACGACGGGGATTCCGATTCTACCGGCGCTATTGCCGGTAACCTGCTCGGCGCGCATTGGGGGGAGGAGGCCATTCCCGCCAGCTCGCTGGAGCCGCTGGAGCTGCGCGACGTCATCACCCAGGTCGCCGATGACCTGCTCGACTGTGTGGATTGGCAGCCGGATGCAGCCGTGCTGCAGCGTTATCCCGCGTTCTGATTCAAGGAGCATAGCTGTGAAAACACGATTGGCCGCACTGTTGGCGGCGCTGTGCACTTCCGCTACGCTTTTTTTGTGCTAGATTCATTCAGGCGCCCGCGGGGCGCCACCCACAACTTCAACTCAAAGCAGGACTACTCGAATGACAACAATCCGCTTGCTACTGTCCGCCGCGCTGCTCGCTGTTACCACGCTGGCTACCGCCGCCGATGACGCACTGCCCTCCGTCTCCGCCAGCCGTATGGTAGAGGCCTCCGCATCCGTTGCGGCAATCAACCATGAAACACGCGAAGTCACCCTCTCCACCGAAGAGGGCGAGTCGGTGTCGTTCACCGCCGGT
>TARA_R110002049_G_scaffold41385_3_pt1 | contig 30949 bp, 23 predicted proteins | sample TARA_R110002049 | Tara Oceans TARA_R110002049 (sample SAMEA4396941) | marine metagenome | biome: Polar Biome; feature: [SRF] surface water layer (ENVO:00010504); material: water (ENVO:00002006), including particulate matter (ENVO:01000060) such as... | depth 5 m
CAGTGAGTACCAAATTTCCTTAAAGAGTGGAAACGTTGTTTTTGAAACACTTGACACTTCAAAATACAACGCCTACCGTATTCATATTTTTAAAGATAAATGGGTTTATGTTGATGAGGACGATATTGAAATACCCATTGACAAAAATGATTTTTCGATAAATATAGATAGTTTTAAAATTACTTTCGATTGTGTTTTTAACGCCATACACGGGTCGCCAGGTGAAGATGGGTTTATGCAAGCTTATTTTGAGTTATTGAATATTCCACAAACTAGCTGTAACATGTATCAAGCAGCATTAACGTTTAATAAACGTGATTGCTTAAGTGTGCTGAAACCCCATGGGATTAAAACTGCGGAATCGTTTTACCTAAATCTTGGTGATACCATAAATGAAGATGATATTATTGCAAAAGTGGGTTTACCATGTTTTGTAAAAGCCAATAAAGCGGGTAGTAGTTTTGGGATTACGAAAGTGCATAAAAAAGACGATTTACAAACTGCTATAGGTGTCGCTTTTAAAGAAGATGACGAAATTATAATTGAATCGTTTTTGGATGGTATCGAGGTATCGGTTGGCGTTATTAAATATAAAGGGAAAACTAAAGTATTACCGATTACCGAAATTGTTTCTGAAAATGATTTCTTTGATTATGAAGCTAAATACCTTGGTAAATCTCAAGAAATTACTCCTGCACGCTTAACCAAAGAACAGGAAAGCAAAGTGAATACCCTTGCTAAAAAAGTTTACGATATTTTAAAAATGAGCGGCTTTAGCCGAAGTGAATATATTTTTAAAGATGGTGAACCCCATTTATTGGAAATAAATACGGTACCCGGATTAACACGGGAAAGTATATTACCACAACAGGCAGCAGCAGCTGGTATTGGTATGAGTGACTTATTTGAAAGCGCTATTGAATCCTCACTTAATCCCTCCTAAGGAGGGAAACTGATTTCCTAAACAAAGATTTGTATATTTACCTCATATTAATTTCTCCCCTTAGGGGAGATTAAGAGGGGCAGAATGAAACGAGCCATATTTCCAGGATCTTTTGATCCATTGACATTAGGACACTACGATATTATAAAACGTGGTGTGACACTTTTTGATGAAATTATTGTGGCTATTGGGGTGAATTCCGATAAAAATTATATGTTTTCTCTTGATGAACGAAAAACGTTTATTGAAAAGGCTTTTGCAGACGAACCAAGAGTAAAAGTGGTGACTTACAAAGGCTTGACCGTCGATTTTTGTAAAGAAAATAATGTGCCTTTTATTTTGCGTGGTTTAAGAAATCCAGCCGATTTTGAATTTGAAAAAGCCATTGCACATACCAATCGAGACCTTGCGCCTATTGAAACGGTCTTTTTATTAACTTCTGCAAGCACCTCTTATATCGCCTCCTCTATTGTGCGTGATGTAATTAGAAATAATGGCGATTACACCAAATTGGTTCCCGATAGTGTTCGGGTGAAATAAACTAGTTGTCAGTCGCATAGTTGTCAGTCGCAGTCACGGTTTTCAGTTTTCAGTAACTTTATAGTTCTAACTTCTAACTAAACTAAAACTTATATTCTGAAAGGCCTTTGGTGAATGCCTCAGGGTTTTCGGCTAAGTGATAACGTGGATCGTCAATATCTTCAACAATAACTTCTCTAAATTTAGGGCTTGATTTATAAAGTAGGATTTTACAATCTTCACTTAAATGTTTAAGCTTGATTGTTTTGCCTTCAGCTTCATATCTATTCACTAAATTAAAAATAGCTTCCAAAGCGGAATGATCGCTTATTCGAGATTCTACAAAGTCAATTTCAACGTTGTCGGGATCATTTTTTACATCAAACTTATCGTTAAAAGCAAGTATGGAACCGAAGAATAATGGCCCCCAAATTTCATAAACTTTAGTGCCATCTTCACGCATGCGCTTACGTGCACGAATACGTTTTGCATTTTCCCAAGAAAACACCAACGCACTAATAATAACACCCGCAATTACGGCAATGGCTAAGTCGAAAATAACGGTTAACGCCGATACGGTAACCAATACAATAACATCACTTAATGGGATTTTATTTAAAATCCTGAAACTACTCCAAGCGAATGTACCAATAACTACCATAAACATAACGCCGACAAGGGCTGCTATGGGTACTTGCTCAATTAAGCCCGATGCAAACAGAATGAAAATTAATAATAAAATAGCAGCGACAATGCCTGAAAGCCTTCCTCTACCACCGCCTTTAATATTGATGATAGATTGCCCAATCATAGCACAACCGCCCATGCCACCAAACAAGCCCGTAACAATATTTGCGCCTCCTTGTGCTAAACATTCTCGGTTTGCATTACCTCTGGTTTCGGTTAATTCGTCTATTAAATTAAGTGTCATTAATGATTCAATTAACCCAATAGCTGCAAGGATTAAAGCATATGGCCCAATAAATTTAAGTGTTTGCCAGTTAAAAGGCACTTTGCTAAAAATAGCTGTTTGAAATTTCGGTAAGCCACCTTTTAAGCCTTCACCTCCACCATCACGAATAAAACTACCCACTGTGGCGACATCTAAATCTCCAAAAATAACAATAGCGGAAACTACCAAAATAGCGACTAAAGCTTCGGGTAGTTTTTTTGTTAGCTTAGGTAAACCAAACATAATTCCCATGGTTAAAACCACTAAACCAAGCATAGTCCAAAGTTGCGTACCGGTAAAATAATCACCCGACGCATCTTTAAACATCCCTAATTGTGAAAGGAAAATAACGATTGCTAGTCCATTAACGAAACCCATCATTACGGGGTGCGGAATCAATCTTACAAACTTACCAAGTTTAAAAACACCTGCGAGTATTTGTATAATTCCCATTAAGATAACGGTTGCAAACAAGTAGTAAAGTCCTAGTTGCTCACCTTCAGCACCAAAGGCATTTCCTTCGGCCACTAAACTTACCATAACCACAGCCAAAGCACCGGTTGCGCCACTAATCATTCCCGGGCGACCTCCAAAAATGGAGGTAATTAGCCCAATCATAAACGCTGCATACAGACCAACTAACGGATCTACACCGGCCACAAAAGCAAATGCAACAGCCTCAGGAACAAGTGCTAAAGCCACTGTAATTCCGCTTAAAATATCGTTTTTGGCGTTCGCTGCACGCTTTCTAATAAACTCAGTCATGATTGTTTTTTAAAGCAGCAAATTTACATTTAATATCTTGTGCAGCAAGAAGAAGGCTGGATTTATAAAATTAAACCGACTAAAACGTTTGAGGGGACTAATCACAAATTCTTAAATAGACTCTAAATTCTAATGAAGCATTAAAAACTGAATTTGAAACAAAAAAACAAACTGACGAAAATTTTGCCAAAAATTGGTATGCACAATTAGATTGGATTCACAAACACAGTGAACATTACGAGAAAGCACATTTACAATATCCTGTTTATAGGATTAATTAAGTAAAACTGTTTTTTGGGGGTTCTGTGGAAGCTTGACTTTATCAGAAAAAGAATAAAAACATAATCTATCGATTTAAAAACCCAAAATATCATATTATGACAATAATCATATTTCAGATAAAATATGTCTAGTATCTTTAGCTATTATTTATTTGATTCGTGTAATTATTAAATTACTTATTATGGCAACATCCACAAACACTTCAAAATTGTTTAGAATTATATTAGGGGTATTCTTAATTTTATATGCTTTAAACCAATTTTTGCATATCGTACCATTTACATATGGCGAAATGCCAGAAAACACAAGGGATTTTATAGATGCCGTGGCTGCTTATTTACCTTATTTATATATTTTAGAAATTCTAATTGGGTTACTTTTAACAATCAATAAATGGACTCCATTCATTTTAATTGTATTATTTCCTTTAACTATTTCTTTCTTGATCTTTAATATTTCAAATAACGATTTTAGCAAAATTTGGACCTCACTACTAGTTGCTTTTTTAAATATTGTACTATTAATACAATATAAGGAGAAATATAAACCACTATTTTCTTAAAAAGGATTTCACAAAAAAGGTTTCATAATTATGAAGCTTTTTTTGTGAAAATTGATATTCATTTGAATTAAGACTTGATTTTTCAATGATATAAGTGGTTGATGTAAAAAACTGCCTAATTTTTGAATTTGCGGAAGTTTGAATTTGTCAAAAAAATGATAAATTCGTTTAACTTCAGGTAAAAAACAATATCAATAAAATTTATATCCGTGAGGAACATTTTGGTGCATCTAAATAGAACAATATTAGACAAACAAAATATTGTTTTTTAAAGAGTAGTTTGCAAATATTGAACGGTCGATATAAAAACAAAACAGCGAACTTTAAAAAAACGAGCAGAATAAAATGAAAAACCTATAAAAAAAAGAATAGTGCAAAAAACATAGCAATTGCGACAATAAAAAAAACGAAAAAAACAGCTGGAACTGCAACCACAAGGCAAAACCACTTAAAAATCCATAAGCGGAATTTTTAAAAACAATATTTATGAAAGATTTGAAAATAAAATTTGTAATAGGTTTCGTGATATTTACTTTTTTATATTCTTGTTCAATTAGTGATGGCGAACCTAAAGAGGAAAAACCATATTATTCCTTCAAGACAGATGACCAACCATTTTTATTGAATAATTATAACAATCCTTTAATGCGACTTGTATTCAAGAATCAAGAAAATGCGGAATTATCTTTCATTTTTAAAAACTTTGAACAATATAAAGAAGCTTATATCCCTTTAGGAGGAGGCTTCGGGCCAGTCTGGGGGCCTGCCAGTATCGCATTTTATTATGATGTTCGCAGATTCGACTTTAAGTTTGAGCAATTCCAAGAACCTCTTGCGGATTTGGAATTTTACTTTAGCAGATTTTCGGACACCTTACGTGGTGGCATCCAATTTCCTCTATGGAATATCGATAAATATTATCTTTCGTCAGAACCAATTGACTTTGCCATTACTAAATTTGCAATTACGATTAATGGTGTTACGTATAATGATGTAATAAAAATAAATTCTGGTGAAACTTCGGAGGAATATATGATTGGACCATTTCCACGAAACGTGAACGTGTTATACTATGATTTACGTTTTGGATTGATTGGATTTGATGATCTTCATGGAGGAGAATGGAGGTTACAGCAATAATAAATTGTTCTAATTTAGTGACAATCCATTAAAAAAAATGTCACCAGCATCTTTTTGAATATAAGTTAATAAGCCTGTTCACTTGCTGAGTCATGTGATCAAAGACATCTTTACTGATGTCAATTCCATAAATTTCTTTATATTTAATATTTTAAATATGCCATTAAAAGATTTTTCTATATTAGGTTTAATATACTGTTTAAGTATTTCTCTTACTTATTCACAAGATAAATATTTTACACTATTTGATTCTATCACGGGAATTGAAACTTCTGGACTATATAATGGCCCAAGATATTATGAGCTTTATAAAAATACTAAAAGCAATACATTATATTTTAAATCTACAGATTTTGTTGATGGTTCAGTTATATATGATAATCAACCTCACTTCAAAACAAAATTAAAGTTAAACATAAATGAAGATTTTTTGATATGTAAACCTGAAGGAAATAAAAGCTTTTTTAGCTTCAAGTTAATTTCTGAGAAAGTAAAAGAATTTACTCTGGAAAACCACAAATTTGTAAGACTTAAAAATAACGAAATACTAGAATCTGTTTATGCAAACGGTTTTTTTGAAGCTGCTTATTCTGGGGAAAAGTTGACTCTTTATATTAAACATCACAAGTCTATAAAAAAGATGCTGGATAAAAAAAATGTAACTTATAAATTTTTAGTTAGTAACACCTATTTTCTGTATCACAAAAATCAATTTAATAAAATAAAATCTGCCAAATCGATTAAAAAAATCCTACCTGAAAGAGATAGAGAAATCAAAGATTTTTTTAAAGCATATAAATTACTACGTGTAAATAATACTGATACGTTTATGGTTAAACTCATAGGCTATTTAGATGAAAATTTAGTAAGCAACAACAAATAGTACAAATTTATATTATAAATGCGGAGTTTTTAAAAGCGATTTTAAAGTAATAAAGCATTTTTAATTAAATATTAAATATGAAGAAGTTAATTTTAAGTTGTTTGCTGTTTTTTAGTTTTCAATTTGTTTTTTGTCAAACAGATCAATCTATTTCAATAGATTTTAAAGGATTATCGCAAAAACAAGCTTTACTTAAATTAGAAAGTATAATTAACTACACCTTTTATTTTCAAGAGGATTGGTTTGACGACTCAACACCTCTAAATATTAGTTATGATGCTGCTTCCCTAGAAACAATTTTAAGCAACTTTTTTAAAAACTCAGCTATTAATTATTTAATATATGAGGATAAAATTATATTAACGACTAATAGCATAGTCTATAACACACTCCCAAAAGATTATTTTAAAGAAGAAAGCATTCCTGTTTTTAACACTAATAAAATGCCTGTTTTTTATAATGATTATACAACAAATGATTCAAATAAAAACTCTGAAATTATAACCATTGGGAAACAAAATATAAATTCCAACCAAAGTACTTTTATCCTTTCAGGCACTCTAAAAAACGAAAACACAAATGAGCCCATACAAAACATGGTAATTTCCATTAAAGATAAAAATAGTAATACCGTAACTAATAGTAAGGGTTATTTTAGTATTGAAGTACCGGCTGGTTTAATTATTTTAGAAACAAAACTCTTTGGATACGAAGACATTCAGAAAGAGATTATAGTATATGGCAATGGTTCAATAAAGCTCAATGTTTCTGAAAGTGCTCAACAGCTTGACGAAGTAATTATTGAATCCAACGCAAATAAAAACATAAAGGATGCTGTTGTTGGTATAACAAAAATCAATACAGCTGGAATTAAAAATATTCCTGTTGTACTTGGAGAAAGAAATATTTTAAAAGTCGCTACAACTTTGCCTGGAATAAAAACAGCAGGAGAAGGGGCGATTGGATACAATGTTAGGGGAGGAAGAGCAGATCAAAATTTAATATTACTTGATGATGCGATACTTTATAATCCTTCACATTTTTTAGGGTTTTTCTCTGCACTGAATCCATTTACCACTGGAAGTGCCGATATTTATAAAGGGAGCATTCCTGTAGAATTTGGAGGGCGGCTATCTTCTGTGTTTGATATTAAAACTAAAGACGGAAATCAAGAAAAGCTAACTGGAGAGGGTTCAATAGGACCAATAACTGCCAATCTTAGTATAGAGACACCACTAATAAAAAACAAATCGTCTTTAGTAGCTGGGATTAGGGCAACCTATTCTGATTGGGTTTTAAAATTACTTGATGAAGAATCATTAAAAAATAGTCAAGCCTCTTTTTATGATGGTGTAATAAAATACAATCATAAAATAAATGAAAAGAATAATATTAAATCTACTTTATATTATAGCAATGATGTATTTAGTATAACGACAGATTCAATATTTAGTTACAATAATCTATTAGCTTCGGTTAAATGGGATCATACTTTTAACGCTAAAAACAAAGGCGAATTAATAGCAGTAAGCAGTCAGTATAAATATGGCATTGAATTTGAGGCAAATGCTAACACTGATTTTGATTTTGACTATACGATAAACGAATCACAAATCAAACTAAAAATGAAATATTTGCATAGTAAAAAACATAAGTTTGATTATGGAATTAGTAGTAAACTCTACAGAATAAACCCCGGGAATATTAAACCATTGGGCAGTAATTCTATCGTTGAAAAGAAAAGCATAAATGAAGAGAAAGGTTTAGAGTCTGCTATATATGTTTCAGATTTGTTTGAAGTAAATGATAAGCTCCTTCTCGATTTCGGTTTAAGATATTCTGTTTTTACTGCACTTGGAAAATCAACCCAAAACATTTACCAATCTGGTGTTCCCAAAAACTCTGAAACAGTTATAAATACACGTGATTTTGGTAATAATGAAGCCATAAAAACGTATGGTGCTCCAGAGTTACGTTTATCATTAAGATATTTTCTCTCTCCAAGCATTTCCGTTAAAGCCAGTTATAACAAAACGATTCAATATTTACATCTGTTATCAACTAATACAACTGTATCTCCTACAGACACCTGGAAATTATCGGATTTAAATATTAAACCTCAAATAGCAGATCAATTTGCTTTAGGGTTCTATAAAAATTTCGAGGACAGTGGTTTTGAGCTCAGTATTGAAGGTTACTACAAAAAAATGAGCAATCTTCTCGATTATAAAGTTGGTGCTGAACTCATACTAAATGAAAACATTGAGCAAGAACTTTTACAAGGTGAAGGTAAAGCTTATGGTGCTGAAATTTTAATAAAAAAAGAAAAAGGAAAACTTAACGGTTGGCTAGGATATAGCTATTCCAGAGCATTAGTAAAATTAGATAGTGACATACTACAAGAGCGTGTTAATGATGGTGAATTCTTTCCAGCAAATTACGATAAGCCTCATGATATTAGCCTTGTTGCAAATTATAAACTTACAGAACGTTATAGTATTTCTACAAATTTTACTTACCAAACAGGAAGACCCATTACTTATCCTGTTGGTAAATTTATTTTTGCTGGAGAAGAGCAGGTGTTATACAGTGATAGAAATCAATTTAGAATTCCAGATTATTATCGTTTGGATTTAGGAATTAATATAGAGGGAAACCACAAAATAAAAAAATTAGCACACAGCTTCTGGAATATATCGGTATATAATGTTTTAGGTAGAAATAATCCTTTCTCTGTATTTTTCGTAACCGAAAATGGAAAAATTCAAGCCTACAAAACATCTGTTTTTTCAATTCCCGTTCCAACTATAACCTATAATTTTAAATTTTAACATGAAAACTATAGCCGAAAAAATTATTTATTTCATTCTCTTTATTATGGTATTCAGTTGTAAAGAGCCTTTTGAAATAGAGTCTATAACTTTTGAGGATGCTTTAGTTGTTGAAGGCACTATTACTAACGAAATGAAAAATCAAGAAATAAATATTTCAAGAACATTTTTACTAAATGAAAACGAGCCAGCTATTGAAAACAATGCCCAGGTAAGAGTTGAAGATAGTCAGCAAAATATATATACATTTTCTCAAGACACTACAGGTAAATATATCTCTAATATCCCTTTTATGGTACAAGAGAATATAACCTACAAACTTTTTATAACAACAAATGACGGAAAACGATATGAGTCTCTTAATGTTGAATTGACACCGACCTCTACAATAACCAGATTATATGCTGAATTTGATCCTGTTGATGATAATGTAAAAGTTTTTGTTGATAGCGATAATGAAAATAGCGAAACCCAGTTTTTTAGATATGAATATGAAGAAACTTTTAAAATTGTAGCTCCTAAATTTGAACCTACTTTCAATGCAGAAATAATTAATTTAGACACAAGTGAAGATCTTGAAATATTATTAACGTATGACATAATTCTGGTTCCAAAAACACAACAAGAACAACAAGAACAGATATGTTTTACCACTGATAAATCATTTGGCATTAGGCAAACATCTACAACCGAACTTGATAACAATGTGGTTTTTAGGTTCCCAGTTAGAATTATTAATAAAGATGATAGCATATTAAGAGAACGGTATAGTATACTAGTAAAGCAATTTGTGCAAAGTATAGAGTCTCATACTTTTTACAGAATAATTAATGAATTAGGGGGCATTGAGAGCTTACTTTCTGAAAATCAGCCTGGGTTTGTAGCCGGTAATATAATATCACCAGATAATGAGAGTGAAAAAGTATTGGGTTTTTTTGAAGTAGCATCTGTCTCTTCAAAAAGGATTTATTTCGATTATACAGATTTTAACTTATCAAAGCCAATGTATTTTTATGATTGTGAATACAGTGCAGACCCTAGAAATGTAAACCATCTTAGATTGGATTACAGCATTACAGGTCTAGCTCCTGGCACTTTTCCAGAACGATTAACTTTATTTCAATTATTAACCAATAGTAATTATAAATATTGGTCTAATGCGGGTGGAGCTATTTACTTTATCGTTAGTCCAGAATGTGGTGATTGTACGTCATTTTCTTCTAATATAATACCAGACTTTTGGGAAGATTAATTATGATGAACATGCTTAAAAAAATATTAGTATTAGTGTTATTAAGCTCAAGTTGCTTAATGCAAAGCCAGATAAAAAAGTCTCCGTTAACCGAGACATTTAACATGTCTATTCCTCAAGAAAAAACATATATACAGACCAATACCAACTTGTTGTTAGCTGGCGAATATTTATACTACAAGGTATATTGTTTAGAAGAAAAGACCGGAACATATAGTAAGATTAGTAAATTGGCTTATGTTGAATTGGTCGGATCGAATAATAATGTTGTTTTTAAACATAAACTTAAATTAGAAAATAGTAATGCTCAAGGCGATTTTTTTATTCCTTCTACTATTTTGACTGGAAATTACAAACTTATTGTATATACTAACTGGAGTAAAAATAAAGCTTATAATAGTTTTTATGAGCATGACATATATATCCTAAATCCTTTTACAACTGAGGTTCAAAAGATAATATCTAGCAAAACTAAAATGGATACAGTAATAGTTCAACAAAGCAATACTATTGAAGATTCTGTGATCTACACTCCAGAATTAAAGCTTTCGACAAATAAAGAGATCTACAATACTCGTCAAAAAGCAACAGTTACCCTTACTAGTGATAATTACAAAACACATCGGGGTAACTATTCACTATCAATTAGGAAACTAGATTCAATTGAGATTATTAAAGGTTTTAAATTAAAATCCAGTGTAATAAAAACTCCAGATGACATCTTTTATTTACCAGAATTAAGAGGAGAAATTATTTCAGGGAAGATAAAAGCATTAAATGCTTCTTCAGTAGCAAATATAGCGGTGACATTATCTATACCAGGAAAAGACTATATTTTTAAAATAGTACAAACCAATGCCGAAGGACAATTCTTCTTTAACATTAGAGAAGATTATAATAGTAGCAGTGTAATCATTCAAGTTCAGGAACCAAATAAAGAAGACTATAAAATAGTAATAGATGAGAAAATATTTAATAATTATGATTATTTAAACTTTAGTGGATTAGAATTAAATCCAAATATCAAATCTTGGTTAGAGCAACGTAACATTAGAAATCAAATAGAGAATGCTTATTTCGCCGTTAAATCGGATAGTATTTTGCAAAATAAATTAAACGATGAATCGTTTTTTTATCCAATTGCTACCGCTTATGTTTTAGATGATTATACTCGATTTAATACAGTAAAAGAAACTTTTGTTGAAATTATAACTACGGCTAGTTTAATAAAGAAAGATGGAGATAATAAATTTGTTTTGTTTGGTAACAAAAACACAGAAATAGATGATGCTTCCACTCATTTAAACCCATTAATTTTAGTAGATGGCTTAGTAATTCAGAATAATGAAGATATTATAAATTATAGTGCAAAAAATATAGAAAGCATAAGCATTGTAAATAGTAACTATATTTATGGCTCAAAATTTTTTGATGGTATAATTGCGTTTGTAACTAAAAAAGGAGATTTTAAAATTTCTAAAAATAGTAAGCACTTAAAACAAATAGAACTAAAAAGTCCGCTTAACGAAAAACTCTATTATATGCCAAACTATAATAAGAAGTTAAATCGCATTCCTGATTTTAGAAATCAATTATTGTGGAAACCAAATGTAATACTAAATGAAGATGAGGTAACTATAGAGTTTTTCACTTCCGACAATGTTGGCAAGTATTCAGTAAAACTGGAAGGTTATACAGTAGAAGGTGTTCATATCACAAATACTAAAAACATTATTGTTTCTAACAAATAAATCAGTAAAAGGTATTAATTCTTGGAGTTGAAACTAACAATGAAAGAATAAAAGTTGGAGTATATACTATCGAAGATTATGAGCTTTTTGAATATCATGTTTGATTATAAAGAATTTTGCTTGGGATACTTACCATATAACTCTTCAAGCTGGTTTCCTGACTTTAAAGTTGGACAATAAAAGTACGAGAGTAGATTTGCTTATCTGGAAAGCTAGTGACGAAAAATTAAAATTAATTGTGGAATGTGACGGATTTAAATTTCATAACACAAAAGAAAAATCTGTAAGAGATAGATTATATAAATCGAAAGGATATCAAGTTATTATATTTTCTGGAACAGAAATATAGAAAGACCCTGTTACAGTCAGTAATGAATTATATGATTTCATTGAAAATTATGAAGTAAAAACCAGTGCCTAACAAAGACGTATATAAAAAATTGCTAATTTTAGCTTAACCAAAGTGAGTTGCTCGTTTACTAGCTTCTGATTTCCCTTCGAAAAAATCCTCGCACTCAAACATGCAACTTCTATATAAATAAGCGTTAAACGAACCTCCAATTTGCGTTAGGGATAGTAGCGGCATCCTTTTTTGTGCTAAACTATAAGTCTGGTTTAAAACTGAATTTAGAACATTTGGAAAGTGCTTGATGAGATACTGAAATCGAAGATTCATGAATACTTTAATTCAAAATAGATAGTTATGAATAAACAAGGTCAGCACAGGAAAGATATAGCGGATAGCCCGACCCTTTTGGGTAACGCCCATATTATACCATTACCCATTTGAAATTACCGCAATAAAATGTCCTTTTTTCCTTTCTATTTCAATAAAAAAAGAAACCGTAACTATGGCTATGATTTATTTTTGTATTTCATATAAAGAAAAAAAATCATAATTTTCTTTTACAGTAATTTTAAACAAGAAATGGTAATAATAAAATGAAAAAGCCTATCAATAAAAATCGATAGGCTTCTTACAAAGAAAAAAATTTGAGTTAGTCTTTCTTCTTCTTTTTATCTTCCAATTTTTGTACTGAATCGTACATAATTGGTGTTGCTATAAATAATGATGAGTACGTACCCACAATAACACCTACTATTAATGCGAACATAAAACCTCTAATAGAATCGCCACCAAAAATAAAGATGGCTAATAATACCACTAGAGTTGTTAATGATGTATTTAATGTTCTACTTAATGTACTGCTTAATGATACATCTACAACTTTTTTGAAATCCCAATTGGTGTGCTCGTTAAAGAACTCACGAATTCTATCGAATACGACCACGGTATCGTTTAATGAGTAACCGATTACCGTTAATATGGCTGCGATGAATGCCTGGTCGATTTCCATACTAAATGGCATAAACTTGTAGGTTAATGAGAATACACCCAATACTATTAATACATCATGGAATACTGCGGCAACTGCACCTAATGAGAATTGCCATCTTTTAAAACGAATTAAGATATACAGGAATACCACGATTAAAGACCCTAAAATAGCCCAAAACGATGCTTGTTTAATATCATCTGCAATGGTAGGGCTTACTTTGTAATACTTCATTAAACCTACTGTTTTAGTATCGGCATCACTAATGAAATCGTCGTAAGACACACCATCTAAATGCGATTGTAAAGCGGTATAAAGTGTTTTTCTGATGTCTTCATCTACTTCAGCTCCAGTTTCGTTTACTTTATATTTTGTTGTGATTTTTAACTGATTGGCGTCCCCAAACGTTTTAGCATCTGCACTTCCAAAAACATCCGGTTGCGATAATACGCCAGTGATTTCTGAAGCACTAATATCTTGTGCAAAACGTACTTGGTAGGTTCTACCCCCAACAAAATCGACACCTTGATCTAAACTGTTTGTAAATAAAGATCCTAAACTCAATAAAATAAAAGCCCCGGAAATGATGTAAGCTACTTTACGTTTCTTTAAGAATTCTATATTTATGTTTCTGAAAAGATTTTTAGTTATTGCTGTTGAGAAATCTAATTTACCGCCTTTGTTTGCATACCAATCGATTAACAATCTGGTAATAAAAATAGCCGTGAATAAAGACGTCATGATACCTATTAATAAGGTAGTTGCGAATCCTTTAATTGGCCCTGTACCGAAAATGAATAAAATTAAAGCAGTTAAACCTGTAGTAATATTAGCATCTAATATAGATGATAAGGCATTACTAAATCCGTCTTTTATGGCTTCTTTTTGGCCTTTCCCTTTGGCTAATTCCTCTCGTATACGTTCAAATATAAGTACGTTTGCATCCACCGACATACCTATGGTTAAAACGATACCCGCAATACCAGGTAAGGTTAACACAGCGCCTAATCCTGATAAAATTCCGAAGATTAACAATATGTTCAACGCCATAGCAATATCTGCAAAACCACCTGCCTTTCCGTAGTAAAAAATCATCCAAATTAAAACTAGGGCCAATGCAATTAAGAATGATTTTGTACCACTATCAATAGCTTCTTGACCTAATGATGGCCCTACGACTTCACTTTGTATAATATCTGCTGAAGCTGGTAATTTACCTGCACGCAATACGTTTGCTAAATCGATAGCTTCATTTAAAGTAAAATCTCCAGAAATGGATGAACTACCTCCTGCAATAGGCCCTGTAGTAACACCTGGGGCAGAATACACAACATTATCTAAAACTATAGCGATTTGACTCTGTTGATTATAAGCTTTCCCTGTCATCTCTTCCCAAATCTTAGCACCTTTTGCATTCATTTGCATGGATACTTCTGATTTTCCTGTTGGCCCGAATTGGTTTCTAGCGTCTGTAACTACGGCACCACTAAGTTGTGGCTCGTCGTCTCTATTTCCTATTAGGGCATATAAATCTACAATCTCACTGTCTTTATCTGGTTTACCGAAAACAAACTTTACATAACGTTGTTCTGCTGGAAGTAATGCTCTTACTTCTGGTCTGTTTAAATAATCTAAAACAGTTTCCTTATCTTTAATTTCAAATCTTGCGATTACTGGCCCGCCTTGATATCCTTGACCTCTTATTAAATCGAAAATTGGGTTAACGGTTTCAACTGCCGTCGAATCTGTTGTAGCATCTCCTAAAAGATCATCAATTGCAGAATCTGTAGCATCTTCTGAATCTTGAGGTTCTTCTTCCTCAGTGGTTTCGGTTTCTGGAGCAACAATATCTTTTAATGCTTCATTAGCTTGAGCTAAGAATGGAAAAAATTGTTCCCCTTTATAAGCATCCCAAAATTCTAATTGTGCTGTACTTTGTAATAATCCTGTAGCACGCTCCACATCTTTAACACCTGGCAACTCTACTAAAATACGGCCAGAAGACCCTAAACGTTGAATGTTTGGAGATGTAACACCAAACTCATCAATACGTTTACGTAATACCTCAAAGGCAGAAACGATAGATTCGTCTATTTTAGTTTCAATAATACTTTTAACCTCATCATCAGTCATCGTTCCATTAATCTCGCCATCTAATTCTTTGGTATAGAAAATATCTGGTGAAGCTAATTTAGTATCGCCTTTTATTTTATCAAAAGCCGTGAAAAAGTCTTCTAAATAAGTTTCCTGACTATTCTTTTGAAGTTCCGTAGCATCATCTAAAGCTTTGTTGAAAACAGGATCTTTAGTATTGTTGGCCAATCCTTTTAATATATCTTTTACTGATACTTGCAGGATAACATTCAATCCGCCTTTTAAATCTAAACCAAGATTCATGGCTTTTTGCTTCACTTCATTATAAGTGAATTTTGCGATACCAATATTAAAAACCGTATCGGTTGCAATAGACTCTAAATAGTTAGCTTCTTCAATGCTTCGTTTAGCACGATAGTCTTCTTCGGTATCTGGAATTTTACTGATTGCAATTTCTTCTGCATTGCTTTCAATTTGATTTGCTTTGAATGTGAATGATAATTGATAAATACTTACCAAACCAAACAACAGCGCAAATAATTTTACTAATCCTTTATTTTGCATTTTTATGATTTATTTAAAAGTCAAATTTTTTGAAACGAGCAAATATAGAATTTACCGTACGATTTGACAATTTTTATGTTTAATTAAATTTTGAGTTTTTTAATTATGAACTAACTTAAACTTTTTTAATTGGCTAAAAAATTATCCTTTTGCACCCATTTTTTGTCTTTTTCTTGTTCCGTAGCCCCGAAGCGTCGGGGCTATGCAACTCTAAAAAAACTTCAACTGGTTACAAAAATGATTAATTTTCGCCTCAGTCCAAAAAGTTTAAATGAGTTCAATGAAAGTTGACTAAAAATGAGCTTTCTAGAACACTTTTAGTCTTCATACTGTTTTGGGATTTTAAAGCTGATTAGGAATAATCCCATAGCAAATGGGGGCCAGCTCTAACTTCTGGGATACTTTTTGAAGCCTTATCTAGTACAATAGCAATACGGTAATGAATTGTATAAGCAACTTTTACACTGTTATTTTTTATTCGAAAACCTATGTTCGAACCAGTAAAGTAAGGATTAGGGTCAAAAAAGCGATCACTTTTTGAATCAAATTCAATGACGCTTATTCCATTGAAATCCCAATCTGAATCAGCTTCGTTTTCAATTTCGTAAACATCAAGATTATAAGTAATACTGTTTTTACCTGAAGGAAAACCTTCTGTTTTTTTATTTTGATTTTGAGATGTATAATCAACATCTACAATTTCGTCTTTAGAAAACGTATCCTTTATTATAGAAATATCGGTACTACTGTAATACGTTATTTTTAACTTACCGTTATTACTTTCCTTGACTTGAATATTATCAGCTCCAAGATTCTGCAACTGTCTTTTTACAACTGCAATGGTACTTTGAGCATCTTGGGACGTTATTTCAACATCCGTAAATTGCAAAACAATTTCCTGATTGGGTATAGCTATTTGCTCCTGAGACACAAAACCCAACACAGAAAGGACTACGAGAAAAGTAATTACGTACCACTTTTTAAACATGCGCCAAATATAAAAAAATAAAGACTGTATTGCTACAGTCTTTATATAAATATGTGTTGCCTCACCCATAATTATCCCAAAAGATAATTATGACCTCTCCAAAGGAGAGGTAAAAAGGTTATACATCCAATAGCCCGTTTGTACTTTTAACACCCTCGGCACTAGCTTTCATATGTGCTTTTTCAGCATCGCTTAATTCAATTTCAACAATACTTTCAATACCGTTTTTACCTAAAATAACAGGGACACCAATACAAATATCATTTAAGCCATATTCGCCTTCTAAAAATGTAGAACATGGAAACATTTTCTTTTGGTCGCAAGCAATAGCCTGAACTAGTGCGCTAACCGCGGCACCAGGTGCATACCATGCTGATGTTCCTAATAACTTGGTAAGTGTAGCTCCACCAACCTTAGTATCTTCAGCGACTTGCTCTAAACGATCGTCGCTTAAAAACTCTGAAACCTTTATACTATTTCTTGTAGCATGAGATGTTAATGGCACCATACCCGTATCACTGTGTCCACCAATTACCATACCGTCAACATCACTAATTGGAGCTTCTAAAGCTTCTGCTAATCTGTATTTAAAACGAGCAGAATCTAAAGCACCGCCCATACCTATAATTCTGTTTTTAGGTAAGTTAGTTGATTTATGTGCTAAATATGTCATAGTATCCATTGGGTTACTTACAACAATTAAAACAGTGTTTGGAGAATGCTCGATTAAGCTGGAAGATACTGCTTTAACAATACCTGCGTTAATTCCTATTAATTCCTCACGTGTCATTCCTGGTTTACGGGGAATCCCAGAAGTAATGACACATATATTACTATTTGCTGTTTTACTATAATCGTTAGTGACACCCGTAATTTTAGTATCAAAACCATTTAAAGATGCACACTGCATTAAATCCATCGCTTTTCCTTCAGCATAGCCTTCTTTAATATCCAACAAAACGACTTCTGATGCAAAATTTTTAATAGCAATATATTCTGCACAACTTGCGCCTACTGCTCCTGCTCCTACAACTGTTACTTTCATAAGTTAATTTTTATAATTTAATTTTTATAGAATGAATATCTTAATTCAATGGTACAAATCTCTTTAAAAAAGAGCTTCAAAAATATGATTTAAGTCATACAAAACTACGAATTTATATCCTCTAAATAAAAAAAGTGCAAGATTAAATCCCGCACTTTTAAAACAACTAATTATTATAAAAAACTAACTAAACTAAATATTTATTATGAAAAATATTTTTGCTTCTATTATTTGGGATCAATTATCTAAATCCAAAATTTATACCTACTGAAAAGGCATCAAATTCTGATAGATGGTATTCAGCATTCAATCTGAAAAATCCTAATTTTAATTTTGTTCCTATGGTGCCTCTAACAGCTGAAACTTCACTTGAAACTGAGAATGGGTCTGTATATTGAAAAGGAATTACACCTGTACTTCTATAAGTTCCTAATAAATCTGATTCCGATTTTCCTTTGATATAACCAATACCACCATAAAAATTAATTACTGGCATTTTGGTTGAAGCTATAAGTTGAAATAACCAGGTACTAGTATCATTTTCTAATCTTTGGTTTTCACCTTCAATTCCTGAGGTTTCAGTTAAATCATAAGAACCATCTAGACTTGTGTAAGCAACTAAACCAGATATCGCAACAGGCAAAAGCTTATCTGCTGGTAACCATTTTGTAACTTCAAATTGTAAACCTGCACCGAACATACTAATATTAACATCGTCAGTATCAATTTTAGGAACAAAACGTGCTTTAATCTCAATACCTTTACTTAACCCTAAAGCACCTTGAATAAAAGCAGTTGGTAATAAATTAGCACTACTAGATCCAATTCCAGACGGAAGAGTAATAGTTTCAGATATTGTTGTACCAGGTGTCACTTCATAATCTACAATAACATTTATATCTGGATCATTCTCTCCTAAAGCTGTTGCCACCATTTGAGAACTAGCACCATCGTTAAACCTAATGTTTTCATAATCATTTATATTCAATGAAAACATTTTACTATCATCATTTATTAAAGAAGCATTTGCGATAATAGAAATTTCAAAACCCCCTAAAGGTTTTGCATCTGCTGTATTAAACCAGTTGGCATTCATACTATGCATTAAACCATTGGTTCCTGGGGCTAAATAGTTATTTGCAAAACGCTGTGCATCATCTACACCAGCCGCAAGAAGGGCGTCTAGATCATTTTGAGCTTTAGAGGCTAGTGTTGCAACAAACAACAACATAAATAGGATTATCTTTTTCATTTTATTTAAGATTTGTATTAGACAAATGTATAAAAAAAATCACACGAAACAACATTTTGTCGTAAAAAAATGCGTTTTAACGGTAATTTAATATTGAAAATCGTTTTAAAATTTCATTCTAAAGCTTAAATTAGGAGTTAAACCAAGTGATTTATTATCTATTTGAATGGTTGAATTTGAATCTTTTGGATTAACTTCATAGTACCGATTAATACTATTTTCTCTATCTAAAATATTTAAGACCCCTACCCTAAATACACTTTGAATGCCTTTTGATAAATTAAAACTATAACTTATTGAAGCATCTAATCTCATAAAATCATCCAGGTTTTCGCTATTAGGTGCATCATAATTTACACTGGTATTATTTCCGTTCTGTACCGTTTCATTACCTTCAACTGGCTTAGTGTAAGGTTGTCCCGAACGCCAAATGCCTCCTACGGATACTTTTAAATTTTCCAAGATATCATAATTGAACGCTAAAGATACAGAGTGCCTAATATCAACATTGTTTGGAAAAATTGAGGGCGTGAAACTTTCAAACCCGTAATCGTTAGTACTGTAAGTATAGCTTAACCACGTACTGTATTTATTGGCTGTTCTATTTAATAAAAACTCAACACCTTTAGCATTATAGCTCCCGATAGCATTCAAAAATTGAAAAGTATTATAGAACCCTTGGTTTGAAGCAGTAATACCATCAACTTGTTTATAAAAGGCTTCAACATCAAGCAACCAATTATTTTGGTTAATCTCAAAACCTAAAGAGATTTGTTTACTTTCAGAAATTGGAATATCATCTTCATTTGCCAAAACCCAACGTCTGTTTTCAACACCTAAAAAATCATCTTGAAAATCAATTTTTTGATTAGCTGATTGGTTTTTAAATTCACCTTGTAACTTAACCGCAAATTGATTTGATAATTTTTGCCTGAAATTTAAACGCGGCTCAATGAGGAACTTATTAAATTTTTGAAAATAATTTCCCCGAACTCCCAAACGTAAATAGGTGTTATTCTTTTTGTATTCAATTTCGCTAAAAAGGGCATGGTTTAACAATACGTCCTTTTTTGTTTTGTCATAAGAAGGAGCACTTACCGTGGTTTCATTTAAAATACCTATTTCACTGAACTGATACCCATTTAAAAAGTTTAAATTTTCGTTTATTTTGTAATTGGTTTTAAACTTTAGCCCTGTTTCCAAAACGTCGTTAGTTTGAGTCAATCTTTGGTCAGTTTCAATTCTAAAATCGGTTGCATCAATATTGTATTGTGAATAAAACGACGTAAAATGTGTTGAAAATCTATCACTCCAAATCGCATTCCAACTCATGCCAAAGCCTAAATTTTCTTGTTTCAAATTACTTGTTTTAGAATCCATTTCGCCGTTATCATCTTGATAGCTTTCGGTATAATCCAAATTATTATTAATACCAATAACGTTAGCTCTAAACTTATGGTTTTCGTTAAGGTTAAAAATAAGTTTTGCTGTATAATCATAAAAGAAAAAATCAGACATCCTATTGCCTTCACTTATATTATCGCTATTGGTAGTTAGCTCACTATCCTGAAAACTACGTTCAAAATAATTATCATAAGTTGGCGAACTTACAACATCTGTAAATGAACGTCTGCCTGAAACATGTAATGCCCACTTTTTACTTAATGGAATTTGTAAAAACGCATCGGCGTGAATTAAATTAGCACCAAAACCACCAGACAAATTCGGATTCAATTTATCCTTTGTAAACATACTTATGGTACTGGAAACGCCATCACTGAATTCACTTGACGTTCCGTTTTTTGTAACCAAAACCTTATCGGTTAAATAAGGGTTGTACGCAGATATAAGTCCGAAAAAATGCCCAAAATGGTACATTTTAATACCATCCCAAAGTATTAAGTTTTGGTCGTTGGTGCCACCACGCACATTAATATTTGCAATACTTTCGTTAACACTTTCCACACCTGGCAATGCTTGAATGGATTGTAAAATATCGGGCTCCGTTAGCCCGGGCAAAATGCCAAATTTTTCGGTATTTAAAACCGTACTACCATCAATTCGTTTTTGTAAACCTGTAGTTAAAAACTTTGAAATTAAAACCTGATTAAGTTCTTCATTCCTCTCTTGTAGTACAATTGTTTTACACGAATTATTTTTAAACCATAAATCTTTTGCATTAAAAATTAGGGTCTCAAAACCCAGAAAAGAAATAATTACTTTTTCGTTTAAAGGAACATCGGTCATCTGAAATTTCCCATTGGTATCGGTAATCACGCCTTTGGTAGTATTGGCAATTAAAACAGAGGCGCCAAACAAAGGCTGGTTGTCTTTTTCTGCTATTAAAATACCACAAACAGAAATGGTTTTATCAATGGTAGAAACCGTTATATAACGATCGTCAAGTAACTTAAAGTTTAAAATTGTAGTGTTATTAAGGTTTTCTATAATGCTTTTAAGTGTTTTCGTTTCATCAAAATCATCAACAAAAATGTCATCAACATCATTCATTGAATACGAAAATTTGACATCAAATTTGACTTCAAGTTTTCTAATAACATCCAATAAAGGCCGCTTGTCTTGAGATTGAAAACCAAAAGAAAAATAAGTATAGAGTAAAAATAAAATAAAAAAGTATTTAGTTTTATTCATAGTTATAGAACTCAACGTTATCTCCATTTATCTTATAACTTAATTTAAGGGGAATAGTAACCGATTGTAATGCAATATTTTTATTGGTGTGTGTAAAGCTACCTGAATATGTTTTAGCAGTATTTACTTTTGAAGCATCAATTTTAATGTGGTATTGAATTTCAAGTTCATTGATTACTTGCCACAATGGTACATTGTCAAAGCTAGATTCTTTTGCTAACCAAGATGGGGTTTCAGCGTTAAAATCGTTCGCTATATTAACCTTTCCATTAATAACCCTAAACGACTTTCCGGGAGTTAATATTACTTTTTCAGAATTATAGGTAACACTAACTGAACCTTCATAACATTGCACCTCAAAATAATTAGCGCGTTCTTTTACGTTAAATTGAGTTCCTAAAACCTGAATACTTCCCGTTTCGGTACTAACGGTAAATTTTTTGCCTTTTGTTACTTTAAAAAAGGCTTCCCCGTCCAAATTTAGGTGCCTACCTTCTTCTTTCCAATCCTTTTTATTAAATTCTAATTTTGATTGTGCGTTTAAAATAACTTCAGATTTATCAGGGAGTCTGAAGGTTTCTGTTTGTGCAATGTCTGTTGAATAAGATGTTGTGTTATTGAAAAACAAGAAATATGAAGATGTGAGTAAAACCACAAATATGGCAGCTATTTTTAAGAATGATTTAAAGTTTAACGGAATGACTTTGGTTTCTTCCTTTTTATTGAATGTTCTTTTCTTAAAATCGGCTAATGCTTTTTTTACATCAACTACTGGAACGTCAATTTGTTTTGAATAAAAACTAAGTTTTTCAAGGGTTGAAAAATCTTCACTGGGATATCGTTTTTTGATTTCCTCAGAAGATATTTCACCTTCAAACCATTTTAATATGTCATTTTCCTTATTCATTTTATTGCTTTTCAACTTTAAGACACCTTAATATATGTTTACCCTATAAAAAAATTAAATTTTTACCTCTTCCAACTTTTTACGCAATATTTTCAAAGCAGCAGACATTCGTTTTTCAACTGTTTTTTGAGATATTTCCAACATTTCTGCTATCTCCCTATATTTTTTATCGTCTATCCTATTTAATAAAAAAACTACACGTTGCTCTTCATTTAAATCTTGAATTACAGCCATTAATTTATTTTTAAACTCGTCTTCTTCCATTAAATATTCAGGATTCAAATTTGTTTTATCCAAATATGGCGCTTCCTTGGCATAAGACATCACAACTTTTTGATGGCGTACAGCGTTTAAAAACAAATTATTAACGGTAGTAAATAAATACGTTTTAGCTTTGGTAAAATCTATTTTTGAACAATTCTCCCAAATTTTCGCAAATGCATCATGAACATAATCTAACGACGCTGCTCTATCTCCGCATTTATAAAAAGCAAAATTATTAGCAGCTTGAATATGTTCTAGATAAAAGGAGTTGAAATAGGATTCTTCACAAAGTTTGTGTTCGGGGCGCTTCATAAACTTTTTATAGGTTATAGATTTGAACAAAAATAAAACAAAAAAACTAATTATTTAAAAGACTGAAAAACAACTTGTTAAAAATGAAAAAACGAAAAAATTATTTTTTTGGTAGGGTAAATTTAGTTGTAAGGGTCTTAAACATGTACGAAAACAATAGCTTTATGAAGTTTAATACCATTTATAGAATTATACAAACTTTATTGTTAATTATACTGGCAACTTGCATAATCATCTCAATAAGGTTGATAATCAAATTAATTTAAAAATAAGGTAGGGTAAAAATAACCAAGAGTGTCTTACCTATAGAAAGGCGAAAATAATCGCTATAAAAAAGAAAAAATTTAAACAAAAATTTAAACCCAAAAAAAATTAGAATCATGAAAACTTTAAAATTAGTAACAGCAACTTTATGTCTTTCATTTTTAGGACTTATGTCTTGTCAAGATGAAATAGACACTGAAAACGGCAACAACCCAAATACCAATTCTTCAACGTCGCCAACAGCAAATAACTTAGAACGCGCATCCATGTACGATGGTAGTTTTGACGATTTTTTAGATGGCATTTCTTGTTCATCAATTTTATTACCTGTAACCGCCACTATTAATAACACCGAAATTACTTTAGTTAGTGAAGCCGATTACCAATTAGTTTTGAATATTTTAGGACAGATTACCAATGATGATGACAGTATCGAATTACAATTTCCCCTAACTGTTAGATTAAGCAACTATACTGAAGTTCAAGTTGCAAGTCAATCTGAGTATGATGCACTTATTGATACCTGTGAAGACGCAGAAAACAAAGCTGAAGACGCAATTAATTGCTTGGATTTTGATTTCCCAATTACGATTTTAACTTTCGATTTAAATGCAGAACAAACCGGTAGTGTGGTTATAGAATCTAAACCACAATTGTACACTTACATGAACAATTTTGGTGATGATGCCCTTTTTGCAATTAATTATCCCATTACAGCTAATGTAAGTGGTGAAAGCAGCAGCGTAGTTGAAATTACTAGCGACATGGATTTACAGACTAGAATTACGGATTGTTTAGCTGATGAAGATATTATGCAAGAAGCAGAAGAAGATGCTAATGATTTAGAAACTATTTTAGTAGAAGGCAAGTTTAAAGTACAATCGTTTGTTGCCACTGGTGTAAATACCGCAAATGATTATGCGGATTATACTATAGATTTTGCGAACAATTTAACCTGTACAGCTGAAAATATAGTAAATGCTACTATTGAAGATGTTGAGGGAACTTACGCCGTAACATCAGAGCTTGAAGTTTTTTTAACTTTAACGTTCTCGGGAAATGCTACTTTCGAGTTACTAAATAATACTTGGCAAGTAACAAGCTACTCAGAAAGTTCTATCTCTCTGCAAAGCACAACAAATGCAGCAATAACTCTAGTTTTATCCCAAATTTAAAAACTGGAACAGCATTTGTCACCTATGTTATGGTTAAAACAGCTGCCTATTTGGGCAGCTGTTTATTAATTTAAATCTAAAAAAATGAAGTACAAAATTCTAATAGCATTTTTAGTATTCGCAATTATAAGCGCATGTTCAAAAGATGAATCGGTAAGCGAGGACAGTAATCTAAATAATCCAGTAAACAAATCGGTTAATCGTCAAACCACTGGTAGTTCAGCAAATAATCTATTATCTGATGATATATTTACAAGTATGATTATCGAATTGGTTTACGTTGAAGGTTTTGAGCCCTCACAAACAACTATCAATAATTTTGTTTCTTTTTTAAAAGAACGCACATATAAACCTGAAGGTATAACTATTGAAAAGCGAGGAATTCCTTCTCCTGGAAAAGCGGTTTATACGATTGAGGAAATAGCTGATATAGAAAGAGAACAAAGACAATATTATAATACGGATAATCGAATAGCCGTTTGGGCCTATTTTTCTGATGGAAAATCTGATAAGGATTCAGATGCTGAAAGTACAGTCGTTTTAGGAAGCGCCTATTGGAACACTTCTTTTGTAATTTATGAAGAAACCGTTCAGGATTTAAGCAACGGTCCTTTTGAACCGAATCGTTCGTTATTGGAAACCACAGTGATTACCCATGAATTTGGACATATTTTCGGGCTTACAAACCTAGGCACGCCCATGCAAGAGAATCATGAAGATGATGAGTATCCAAAACATTGTGATGAGGAAAATTGTTTAATGTATTGGGCTTCGGAATCTGGGATTGGTATCTCGAATATGGCCAACATGAGTGCTGCACCTCAGTTAGACGCTCAATGTATTGCAGACCTTAAAGCTAATGGTGGCAGATAAATAAATAATTAAAAGTTTACCTAAAATTTAAAAAAAAATGAAAACATTACACATTACATTATTACTAACATTAAGTATTATTTTTAGTTTTCACGCACAAGAAAATAACGATTTAAACAAATCTAGCGCTGGATTAAAATTGGGATATAATTTAGCCGCTGTAAGTTTTGATGGCGACACTGAAACTGGTCAGCGTCATGGCTTCCATGTTGGATTATATGGGGAGTCTTTTTTATCAGAAAGCATTGCTTTACAGTTAGAATTATTATACTCACAACAAGGCTATGAATTAGAAGACAATGGAGGCACGTTTACTCAAAAGCTCAATTATTTAAACTTACCTTTAATGCTTAAAATATATCCTGATGAAAATTTCTTTTTAGAAGCTGGTTCTCAAATTGGCTTCGCCATTTCCCATAAAGAAGAATTTGATAGCAACTTCGGGCTTTTTGATACCTCACAGGAATTTGATCCTCAAAATTTTGATTGGGGTTTTAATTTTGGTGGTGGCTTTAAAACGAATTCAGGAGTAAGTATGGGAGTTAGATATCATTTAGGTATGGGAAGTGTTTACGAGGAGGGAAACCCAAAAAATAGAGCTTGGATGTTTTCTCTAGGGTTCGATTTTTAAACTAAAATCCTAAAAAAGGAGAACAACAGATTAAGCTTTGATGCTATAATATATACGCACTACAGTCTTGGTTCTTTTTGACTATAAACTGGTTAAAAATTATACATCTATCAATCCAGATAGGGTAAAAAAGAAGTTAGGTGTCTTAATAATGAAGGCTTCATTAGAGCTAATTATTAACCTTAAATTTAAAAGTCATGAAATTATTTAAAACATCCCTATTTATTTTAGCAATTAGTATGTCATTTTTAACTAATGCTCAAGAAAATGAAGTTTCTAATGATAACACTATTGACAAAAAATCCTATTATCAAAAAAGAGCCGCTGAAGATGCTAAATATGAGCAGGAATTTGTTGCTGAAAATAAAGAGGAAGAAGAAGCTTTTTGGAAAGAACAAAAAGATTATGAAAAAAGCTTAAAAAAAAGAGATAAAAAAGCATATAGAGCTTATATGAAAGGAAAGAAAGATGCTTATGCTGAACACTATGACCATTGTAATCAGCATTGTCATCATAGCGAGTATTACTACCAACATGCTTCTTTTTATTATCATGGCTATAACGGCTATTATTACGAAAGATATCCAACACGAAGAAGCACTATTAATACTGGAGTTAGAGTTAACGCCCCAAGTGTAAGGTTAGGCTTGTAATAATCAAGTTATCCAAGAAAACTATTTATAAATAAAAGAAGGCTGATTAAAAATTTTAATCAGCCTTCTTTTATTCAACATATAAATTTACGCATCAATATTAGCGTAAATAGCATTTTTCTCAATAAACTCTCTACGTGGTGGTACTTCATCACCCATTAGCATCGAAAATATTCTATCGGCTTCTGTACCATTATCAATTTGCACTAAACGCATCGTTCTAAACTCAGGGTTCATTGTAGTATCCCAAAGTTGGGATGCATTCATTTCTCCCAAACCTTTATAACGTTGTATTTTAGAACCGTCTCCAAATTCTGAAACAATGTCATCACGTTCTTTATCAGACCAAGCATATTGTTTTTTGGCACCTCGTTTCACTAAATATAATGGTGGCGTTGCAATGTATATATGTCCGTTTTCGATAAGTTCTTTCATATATCTGAAAAAGAAGGTTAAAATTAACGTCGCAATGTGGCTACCATCAATATCGGCATCACACATAATCACTACTTTATGATAGCGCAGTTTTGAAAGATTTAAGGCTTTACTATCCTCTTCTGTTCCAATAGTAACGCCTAAGGCTGTAAAAATATTTTTAATCTCTTCGTTTTCAAAAACCTTGTGGACCATGGCTTTTTCAACATTCAGTATTTTTCCACGAAGTGGAAGTATGGCTTGAAACGCTCTGTCCCTACCTTGTTTTGCGGTTCCACCTGCCGAATCTCCCTCTACTAGAAACACTTCACATTTTGTAGGATCTTGTTCAGAACAGTCACTTAATTTTCCAGGCAAACCGCCAATACTCATAACGGTTTTACGCTGCACCATATCACGAGCTTTTTGGGCTGCATGACGTGCTTGTGCCGCTAAAATTACTTTTTGAACAATAATTTTAGCATCGTCTGGATTTTCTTCAAGGTAATCAGTTAACATTTCTGAAACGGATTGACTTACCGCCGCAGAAACTTCTCTATTCCCTAATTTAGTTTTGGTTTGACCCTCAAACTGTGGTTCTTGAACTTTTACAGAAATAATTGCTGTAAGACCTTCGCGAAAATCATCACCCGCAATATCAAACTTTAAGTTTTTTAATAAACCTGATTCATCTGCATACTTTTTCAGAGTGTGCGTTAAACCACGACGGAACCCTGATAAATGCGTACCACCTTCATGTGTGTTAATGTTATTTACGTAAGAGTGTAGATTTTCAGCATAAGAGGTATTATAAATCATAGCAACCTCAACTGGCACACCGTTCTTTTCACCTTCAAAAGCAATGACATCTTTCATTAAAGCCTCTCTCGTTGCATCTAAATAACGTATAAATTCTTTTAAACCTTCAGTTGAATGAAATGTTTCACCTTCAAATTCCCCATCCTCTTTTTTAGACCTTTTATCAACTAAATGAATGACGATCCCCTTATTTAAATAGGCTAACTCACGCAGTCTGCTCGCTAAAGTATCATAACTATATTCTAAAGTTTGTGTAAAAATTGTTGAATCTGGCCTGAAAGTAACCGTTGTTCCTCTTTTATCAGTTTCACCAACCTGTTTTACAGGATACATAGCTTTACCACGCTCATATTCTTGTTCGTACACTTTACCTTCTCTATAAACCGTAGCTTTTAAATGTTCCGATAAGGCATTAACACAACTTACACCAACACCGTGTAAACCACCAGACACTTTATAAGAATCTTTATCAAACTTACCACCTGCACCAATTTTAGTCATGACAACCTCTAAAGCCGAAACACCTTCTTTTTTGTGTAAATCAACCGGAATACCACGACCATCATCCTCTGTGGTAATAGAATTATCTTCGTTAATAATAACAGTTATATTATTACAATGGCCTGCTAAAGCTTCATCAATAGAGTTATCGACAACCTCATAAACGAGATGATGTAAGCCTCTTGTACCAACATCTCCAATGTACATCGATGGGCGCATGCGTACGTGCTCCATACCTTCTAAAGCTTGAATACTATCTGCCGAATAATTGTGCTTGTTAAATTCTTCTTTTGGTTCGTTCATATTATATATTTATCTAAATTTAGTTTGATTCAATTTCATAAAAAAGGACGCTTAATAGCATCCTTCTGAATACAAACAAATATACGAAATTAAGACGCATTTGTGAAGGGTTTATGATAGTTTATTCAATAATTATCAACATTTGTTAATTACGTGAAAGTGTCTTAAATCGTCTGAAAAGTACCTTAAAATAGATTTTGATGGTTTTTTGAAACTCTGAAATACGAAAAATTATAAAAACGCCTTATAATCAAAATTTTGAAGTGTAATATACTCTGAAACACTGGCAAAACAACTATAATTATACAGGGAAAACCCAAGGTTTAAAAAACCCAGAAATACATTGATGTATAACATGATTCAATTTTAGAGTTTAGCATTGTAAGCTATTAATCAAATTTTAAAATTTATAATCATGAAAAAAATTACATTTTCTTTACTCGCCACAATATTTTTTACTAGTATTTTCCACACACAAACCGTTAGCATACCCGGCACTAATTTTGAAACAGCTCTTGTGAATTCTGGAATAGACACTAATAGTATAAATGGTAACATTTTAATTTCTGATGCTCAAGGAATAACCACTTTAAATATATCAAATGAAAACATTACTGATATAACGGGTATTTCAGCCTTTGAGGATTTGGTAAGTTTAAATTGCATCAATAATGCAATAACAACTTTGAATCTTAGTCAAAACTTAAGTTTAGAAACATTAGTATGCGGAAATAACCATTTAACATCTTTAAACATCAGTCAAAATAATGTACTGAGATTATTAAACTGTAATAACAATTCACTTAGTAATGCGAATCAAGGGTTTAGAACAAAAAAACAAGCCTAATTAGTTGAAAAACAACGTCTTAAACTTGTTTAAGTTATTGATTATCAGAATATTAATAGTCAATTTCAACAAGATTATTTTGAATACAAAAACCCATAACAAGGATTACAAGTTAGTGAAAATATATTGTTATGTCTGTGAAAAATTCGAGCAGGACCTACAATACAGATGTGAACGTTTTAGCAACAACAGAGAGCCCAAGCCCACGGATCAAGAGATCATAACCATATACCTGTTCGTGGTGCAGCACCAGGGAATTTTAAAATGAACAAGATACACCAGTTTGCAATGGAGTACCTGCTGGATTGGTTTCCTGATCTGGGGAGCTACCAGGCCTTTAACAATAGGCTCAACAGGGTTTCCTGCGTAATGGTTCCCTTGTTGAAGCACTCTTGGATGAATTTGCCCCAAAAGAGCGCTCCTTGGACCATAGTGTGCTGGATTTCATGCCCATCATTATCTGTTCGGGAAAACGTGCAGGAAAAGTAGCCCCAGAAATTACAGCCAAAGGCTATTGTCCCACAAAAAGCATGTATTATTACGGCATGAAGTTGCATGCTTTGGGTTTTTGCAATACGGGCAGGTTGCCACATCCGGAACGGACCATATTTACACCGGCCTGCGTAAGCGACCTTACCCTTTATAAGGATGCTTGGCCTAAAATTGAAGACCGCACGTTCTTTGGGGACAAAATATACCACGACAGCGCTTTTTTTAAGAACATGGACCACACGTTCAATTCTCAAATGTTAAGGTCGTAAAGGCCGTCAAAGGAATGGCGGATGTTTTAAAGAAATTTGACAGGGCTTGCAATGACCTTTATTCAAGGGCGGTTCGAAGACCAGGCAGCCGATAGAAGCCCTGTTCAGTTGGCTTATCGAGAGATCCGATATACATAGAGCAAGCAAGGTCAGGTCCACAAAAGGCCTGACGCTACACGTATGCGGAAGACCGGCCACTGCTTTTATTGTCCTGATTTTTTAACCCTTGATTCGCATTATTATTAGTTTTATCAAAATTTGATATCTCTTCTTTTTTATCAATATCATACAATAAAAGAATTTCTTGAAACGAACTATCCTCGAGGCAGAGCCATAGAGGTATTTCGCTCGTTTCATTTTGACTTTAGGGTCAAAAATCGATCCCGAAAGCTTTCGGGACTGTTATTTAGATT
>TARA_R110002049_G_scaffold109215_6_pt1 | contig 30890 bp, 40 predicted proteins | sample TARA_R110002049 | Tara Oceans TARA_R110002049 (sample SAMEA4396941) | marine metagenome | biome: Polar Biome; feature: [SRF] surface water layer (ENVO:00010504); material: water (ENVO:00002006), including particulate matter (ENVO:01000060) such as... | depth 5 m
ATATGTCTACATATGTTTTACCTGATGGTAAAAAAATAAATATACCTAGTGATCCTACTGAAAGGTTGCAGTTAGTTACTGCTGTTAAAAACAGATATGGTATAGACCTAGATGATACTAGTGCTTTAACACAAGCTGGTGAATTTTTTAAAGCAATACCTAGAGGTGCAGTTAATTTAGCTTTAAGTGTGCCTACAGGTTTAGCAGCATTGGCTGATATTGGTGATGATGGTTCGGTATTAAAAGGATTGCGTGAAACAAAAAGATATTTAGATGAAGATTCTATTCTTGCTGGTGATCCTTTATATGCAGATATGTTTTCTACAAAGTTAGGTGAGGGTGTTGGTTCTTTTGTACCATTTTTAGGTGCAGCTAGAGTAGGTCAAATATTAGCAAAAGGAAGCAAAGCAATACCAAAACCTTTTCTTGGTATGGATTTAGCAAGTCCTTCATTTCAAGTACCTGCTGCTCTTTCTGTACCTGTTGGTATGTCAGAGCAAGCAGACAGAATAGAAATGTCTAGACAACTAGGTGAAGATGTAGGTGGTGTAGCAGAAACATTAGCTACATTAACTGGTGGTGTTATTGGAATATCAGAATTATTGCCAATAACTAGTTTCTTAAAAAAAGTTCCTAAGGCAGCATCGCGTCATCCAGAGATTAAAGAAAAAATAATACAAGCTATTAAATACTTTGGTAAAGGTGGATTACAAGAAGGTACTCAAGAAGTATTAGCTAGTCTTGCACAAGATGTTACTGCGGCTGGGTTTTATAGTGATGAACTGCCTATAGGCGAAAGCATGTTCGATGAGTTTGCTATTGGTGGCATTATAGGTGGAACAGCTAATGTTGTATTAAAAAGCATGATTGGTAAAAAAAGAAGCGTTACTGATTCTTACTTAAAAGATAGTGAAGAAAAATTTAGAAACTTATCAGATAAAGATATAGAAATAAGAAAGAAAAGATATTCAGATGCACAAACTCAAGGCACATTAGATGTAGTACAAGAACAATTAGATACAGTAATACCAGATGTACCTTTACCAATTGACATTGGACTATCACCAAATATTGAAATATCTCAAGATGCTGATGGAAAATTTTCTTTAATAGACATGCAAGAAAATAAAAAAATAAATACTTTTGAAAATGAAACACAAGCTATTGTTGCAAAAGATAAAATTGTTAATGAGTACAATAATAATCTTGAAAATAATAAAATAGATAATGACTTGTATAACTTAGGACTAATTAATAGTTCTACTGGTAGAGTAATAGGTAAGACAGTACAAAATAAAAATGTTACTGAAGTTCCTTTGCAAGTATTAATGAATTATGAAAAAAGTATTTCTACTGCTAGACAAAAACAAGCTGATGAACAAACTAAAATAGAAGAAAAATTAGCTAATAATAATGAAGAACAAAGTAAAATAGAAAAACAAATAGCTGATAACAATAAAGAAATACAAATTATAAATGCTGAAGGGCAAGGCTTTACAATGCAATCTTCAACTGCTCAAGGCACAGCAGTTGTACCTTTTAGAAAAAGAAAACAAAATGGTAAATTTCGTACTATTCCAGAAATTCAAAAAGAAAATCAAAGATTAATAAAAAAAATAAATAAACTTGATCCATTAATTTCAAAAAGAACTAACTTAGATAAAGCAGAAAGTGTTCTTAAAAAGAAAGGGTTACCTTTAAAAGAAAGCTATACATTAGAAGAAGCTAAACAAGTTCTTAGTCCTCAAGACTTTAATCAGTTATTAACTGAAAGAGCAGATGTAGTATTTAGAGCTTCAGACAAAAAAGGTGAGCCATCTATAACTGCTGGCAAATCTAAACCTAATACAAGCAATCAATACATTAAAGAAGTTGCGGCTACAAAAAATATAGAGCTTAACTTTAATGATCCTGCCGTAAAGTATGCTGCCAAACAATGGACTGGCATAGAGAATATAGCTAACACCAAAGTTGAAGGAGCTAGACGATTATTCTTAGCTAGACTTCATGCGCTTCCTACCTTTAGTAAAGCCCTTCCTTTCCCTGACTTTAGAACTAGAACTCATACAGCAGAAGAAACTGCCGAGTTTATTGCTAAAGCTCGTGATCAATTATCTACGTTTGATTTAAAATCATTACAAGCAATGAATAAAGACCAACAATTTCTTGATGATCTTGTTTATAGTGGCAGGGCTGAACGTGTTGAAGGCACAAAAAACTATAGACTGGTAAATAATGCTGATTTTGAAATTGCTAGAAGGTCAGAAGGTTTTAATGAAACACCTACAGAATACAGAACAAGATTAGAAGCTGAAGCTAAACTTGATCCTGAAGTTATAGATGAAATGGTACAAGAAGAAGAAGTTAAACAAGCTAAATTTTTACCACCAAAAGAAATAGAACAACAACAAATTAATTATGCTGAAGCAATAGAAGAAGGTAAGACCAATAAGTTTGCTAAAGAAGCTAGAAAAATATTAAACAAAACAGGGCTAAAAGAAACAGGCATAGTTATTAGTAACGATATTTTATCACCTACAGGTCTTGTAGAAGTTGATGGTAAGTTTTCTTTTGATCCTAAAGAAACTCGTCAATATAATGTTGAAGGTGAGTACGATAGAAATAATGATGTTATATTTTTATCTTTAAATGCTGTTAATCCAGATGGTAATGCTTCAGATCAAGAAATACAAAATGCCCTTAATAAAATTATAGACCACGAAATGATTCATGCACTTCGTGCTAAAGATGTAATTACAGAAAAAGAATATAACTATCTTAGAAAAGAAGTTAAACGTAGAAAAGTTCCTGTGTCATTTGATTCTACATCTAAAGGTGAAACTTTTTATGAAAGAAGCAAAAGAATTAATACTCAGTTTGAGCAAAAAAAATATAAGGCAAATGAATTTAAAAAAGAAGAACTCTATGTTGAAGAAGCTATAGCAGAATTATACAGAGCAAGAAATATTAAACCTGATATACCACCCAAAGCAGAAACTATATTTCAAAAAGTTATTCAATTCTTTAAGTCAATGGGTCAGGCATTCCGTAACTCAGGTTATCAAAAAGCATCAGACCTATTTGCTGATATTGAATCTGGTAAAGTAGGAAGCAGAACTAGAGGACAAGTAAGAACACTTAGAGATATAGATCGAACTGAATCTGGACTAGGTGGATATAATCCTTATCAAACAGCACCTGCATTTTCAGTAAAAAATACAGCAAAAAGATTTGATACAGGTGAAAATGATAGATTTGGAAATCCCATGTTTAGCTATGAGTATCGAGGATATCAAATACAGAAAGTTGAAATTGAACAGAATAATTATCCGAAACCTGATACCTATTATGAAGCTTGGAATGTTACAGATTCAGAAGGATATACGGGTGATACCGAAAATACCTTAAAAGAAGCTAAACAAAGGGTTGATCAGTATTTAGATGATTATGAAAGTATAGATGATGTTCCTTTATTTTCTAGATCAAGAAATCCAAACCAAGAAAGAATAGATTCTTTAAATCAAGTTCTTGCTGGCATACAAGGTCAGTTAAGAGAAAGCACTTCACCAAAAACTGTTACAAGATTACGAGCTAGAGAACGTAAATTAAAAGATGAAATAGAAATGCTAGAAGGATTGCCAGATGATGATGCTCCTTTATTTTCTAGGACTGGCAGAAAACATGGTGTAGATAGAGCATATACTATTGAGTCTGAAGGTGAAGTAACAGGTAAACCTTCTGTAGTAAAAGTAATAACAGAAAATAATGCAGATGAAGTGATTGAAAATCTACAAGAGTTACTCGACAGACATCCATTAGCACTTGATTCAGAAGAAGCATGGTTAGCATTTGAAAGAGATTTGCTTGGAGATAATGAAACATTTATACCTCCTAGTAATTTAATTAATTTAGTAAATAATTTAAATAGTTGGGTAGAAGAACACACAACCAAATTAAACAAAAAACAATTACAAGATGTATCGCTAGGATTTAGAGGTGTAGAAGAAATGCGTAAGATATACGCAGATGGTACTGCTACTCCAGAAACTACTGCAAAACTAATAGCATGGGGTATATTATCTAGAGGTGTTTCTGCGGTTAATCAAGAGTCTGCTTTTATAGATGCCGCTAATGACCCAAGATTTAATGAGTTTATTGCTAAAGCTTTAGAAAAAGAATTTACAGATGTAGATGTTAATGAATTTTTTGAATGGACAAAAACAGTGATGCCAGAAGGTTCTTTTGGTAAACAAGCTACTCATAATTTAAACGCTTTTGGTAAACAATTTTTACAGAAAGCATCTAAGAAACAATCTAATGGAATATCAAAACTAGAAGCAATACATAATCTATTTGCAAATCAAGACTTATCTTCTACTGAAATAAGAAGAGAATATTACAAAATTATACAAGGTTCTGGAATGAATAATAAAGTATTATCATTTGCATTACTTATGTCTGGAAGAAATGATGTTATAGTTTTAGATAGAATACAAATAAATAATATGTGGGATAGTAAAAGTAAATACCAAAAAAATATTTATGATGATGTTGCTAATCAACTTAATGGTATTCATGGACTTGCTAGATATGAGGTCATGGAAAAAGCACTATTAGATAAAATAGATTCTTTATATGAAGCAATAGGTAGACCACAAGATTCATCAATAGGTAGATATCATTGGGAAAGTTGGGTAAGAAATTCTAACCAAGAAGTACAACATCCAAGCATACAGGGTATTTATAAAGAAGCATTAGAAGGAATAGATTCAAAACCATATGCAGATTTAGGTGTGCCTGAAGGTCGTTACGATAGATTTCATTATGGTGCAACATACGCAAGAGATGTAAATGGCAATCCTTATGTTAATTATCCTAAATCAAATGGTGATATGGCTAAATTTAGTTTAGAAAAGTATAATGAATTTATACAATTTGTTTCAGACAAAAAAGTAAAACGAAGAAAAGAATTAGGTATCTTACCTAAAGATTTTAAAGTAACTCAAATTAAAGAAGGATTTCCGTGGTACGAATCAGAAGGAGTAAATCGTGAAAAACTCGACCAATTCATTGAAGCCTACACAAAAGGAACGACTAGCACAACAAAAGTTCTTCAGGATAATGGGGAGAATATCCAGTCCGATGTCACCAGACGGAGAGAATCTCCTGAAACAAGACGAAGAAGAGAACAGCTTAAAGAGATAACTGATGAGGTAGCACCTCAACCTACTGAACTTGATGTACCTTTGTTCTCTAGAAAAAATAGAGATAGTAGTCAAGGTAATACTAGCGAAGCAATAGCTCGTAGAAGAGCCGTAGAAAACGTAGTAGAAACAGTTAAACGTACACCTAGAGGAGACATACCTCATTATAATGCAAACGCATCAGACGTTGCTTTAGAAGCTGCATATAATTTTAATAACGATCCTACTGCACCAACACCAGAGATGCCTAAATTTTCAGTAGGAACTGTGCCTGATTATTTAAAAGAAACGGCAGATAGAGTAGGTATTTCACAACCTAAAAAAACTCAATTTGAATCTATCATGGATGTTATACAAAATCCTGTAGAAAGCATTAGGTATATGTTTAAAAATGTTAGATCAAATATTATTGATGGATTATCAGCTGTAGATAAAATTTTATTAGATGGGCAAGATAAGGAATGGTATTTATCTAGAGGATTTACAGAACAAGAAGCAGAAGAAAAATCAAGAGCATTTAGATTAGCAGACAATAATATTCTTACAAGGACTATAGCTAATTTAAGACTAGCTGATAAAACTAGAGGTTTGTTTCAGCATATGATTACACAAGGAAACATAACTGATCAAGTTATAGATGAAAATTCAGAAACTGGATACTCTGATTCTATTGCAGTTGTAGAAGATATGGAACTTGTTGATGAAAATAATAAACTTACTGGTAAATTTGGTGGTCTTATGCAATTTTTTGCTCCTCTTTATCAAAGTAATTCAGGAAATGATTTAGTATCAATTTTTGGTATTTATGCAAAAATTAAAAGACCAGAACAAAAAAATGAAAAAACTGGTGAAATAAAAAAATCTCCAGTAATTGAAAAAGATAGAGAACAAGTATCGCAAATTGAAAAAGATTTTCCAGAAGTTGTAGCGGCTTATAATAACTATCAAAAATGGAATAATAAAATAATAGAGTTTGCTGCAAAAAAAGGAATTCTTAATAAAGAACAAGCAGATGAATGGAAGGCTCACTCAAGTTATTATCCATATTATAGAGATATGGCAATGACAGAAGAAGCATTGAAAAATTCAAAAATTACAGCACCTACTATTTCAGGTGGCGCATTGCCTTCAAATCCTCTAGATATAGAACTTAAAGGATCAGAAAAACCTATTACAGTAGACCCAATAGAAGCTATATCTAGAAACTCTTTATCAATAATAACAGCAGCATTAAAAAATAATGGTGCAGTAATGTTAATGAAAGATTTAGAAAGCATGGGTCTTGCTGAAAGTATGGGAAGAAGTGTTAAGAAATTTGATAAACAAGGAAATCGAGTTTCTACTTTTAATATTGTTCATGCTTATGAAAATGGAGAAAAGTTTTTTTACAATTTAGAAGATGCTGAAATTCATAATGCATTGTCGGCAGTTGGAGGAACATCTACAAGTAATATAGCTAAATGGGTAGGTATACCATCTACTTTATTAAGAGATACAGTTACTCGTGATCCCGGATTTATTGTTGTAAATATTTTAAGAGATACTTTATCTTCTGCTGTTACAAGTGGAGCAGCATATGGAAATAGTGAAGATGGATATTTACCAGTCATAGATTCTTTTAAAAATATGTTTGGAGATATGGGTGAACTTGAAAAATTTGGAATAATTGGTGGATATGATTTTTCTAATGACGAAGGTAGTGTAAAACAATTTGTCGAAAGAACAATGAGAAGGCAAGGACTAACAAAAAATGGTGCTATGAAACCACAAGATGCATTTTATAAAATCTGGGATGGTTTGGGTGCATTAACTACTAAGTCAGATGGTGCAACCAGAAAAGCTGTATATGACTCAGTATATAAACATATGAAAAAACAAGGTGCTACTGAAGGACAAGCGCAATCAGAAGCAGCATACCAAGCATTAGAGGTAATTAACTTTGGTCGCAGAGGACTATCAACAAACTTTAAAGTTGTGACTGCTGCAATACCATTTTTAAATGCAAGAATTCAGGGTCTTGATGTTTTATATAGATCGTTTTCTGGAAAATATTCTGCGATAGATAAACTTCAAGGTGATGAAACTAGGCAAGAGTTAAAAGGTAGAATATTGCGTGGTGCGATCCTTAGAGGTGCAACATTATCCCTGATTACTGGTTTGTATTACATGATGGTATCCGATACGGATGAATACAAAGGAGCAAGAAGAGAAGTCAGGGATGACTATTGGATTATACCGACAGGCACAGACTTCCCTATTAGGATTCCTATTCCATTTGAGGTAGGCGCAATCTTTAAAGTATTACCTGAAAGATTGATTGATATGGCTATGGGTGATGATGCATTAACCAAAAAAGCTGTTGGTGAGGCTAAGACTAGTCTTGGTAGACAATTAGGAACATCTTTAGGTCTACCATTCACACAGCCCGCATTTGGTATACAAGCAGTTAAACCTTTGTTTGAAGTATGGAATAACAGAAACAGTTTTACAGACTCAGAGATCATTCCTTACTATCAAACTAAACTAGACCCAAGAGCGCAATCAACTGAAAGAACAAATGAGTTAGCTAGGGTTTTAGGCGAAGCATTTAATATTTCACCGACTAAGATAGACTATGTGATGCGAGGTTATGCGGGAACACTTGGAGGCTATTTACTATCTATGGCTGATACAGGAACAAGAATGATTACTGGCACACCTATATTGCCAAACAACGTAGAGCTATCTAGATTGCCATTAATAAGAAGATTAACATTTGATAGTAAGAAGGCGGGAGGACTACAACAACAGTTCTACGAGTTAAGGGGAGAGGTAGATAAGGTTGTTCAGACTGTCAACAAACTTAATAATGATGGCAGAGCAGATGAAGCTGTTGCATACAGAAGCAACATGCAAGGTGTGCTTAATGTGAAAGGTCAGGTTAGATCAATGGAAAGATATCTATCCGCTTGGAGAAAAAGACGTAGAAGATTATTGCAACGTGATGATATCTCTATCACAGTAAGATCAGATATGCTTAGAGATATGGAGATAGAAAGAGATAGGAGACTAGCAATGATTCCTGAGTTAAGAAAACAGGCGAACATCCCCATAACATCCTTCGGACTTTAACTGGTTAATAATCTTTTCTTCCTTCAACGGCTTCAGTCTAAAGAAGTCATTGTAGTCAGGATGTTTCACATGGAACAATCTGGCATAAAATCCAATGTAGTCATTGCTGATTTTAAACTCCCCACCCTTAGTCTCAATCTCTTCATTCCATCTTATGCGATTGATGATAGCCCAATGAGAATAATGCCTTCTTCCTGAAGCAATAGCCTGTAATGTATACTCCTCAAACTTTTCCCAAATCTGTGGATTATTTTTATGCCACTCCCACCAAGCTTTTTTTCTTTGATTAAGTTCTAATTCTAATACTCTTACTTCGTTCATTTAAAACCCTCCAAAAATTCAATTGATTTATATTTTTATGTAATAAGCAAAACTCAAGAGAAAGAAAATAAACATACAGCCCGAAGCTAATAAGATATTTTTTATTCTTTGTCTCTCTTCCTGTTGTTTTTGTTGTTCTAATTGATGTTGCTGTTGCCAAGCATGATCAGCATCCTGTTCTTCCCACCATTCATTTAGCCATTCACTCATCTTCACTCCTTACGATATGATTTAATTTATATTTTTTAGAGAATCCGTCTAATGAAAGATTAGTTTTAGTGTCAATATTTTCTATATACACACATAAAGTACGAGTTTCTTCATAGTAATCAATGAGTGTATTTTTTCTATTTGAAATAGAAATCCATCCATTACCATTACCGGATACATGACAATCTTCTAAACATTCAAATAAGTCTGAGATAAACCAAACATCTATCTTTTTTTTATCAAGTATCATTGACTATTCTCCAGTCATACTTATTAACTTCGGCTCTACAATTTAAACAAACAATAGCAACCCAACTAAAATTATATATTCTATTTGTTTTTTTACATTCTGGACAAAGTAAGAGCGTGCCAGCTCTCTTAGCTCTGGTATGTTTAGTGACTGGCTTGCTACCTTCTATATAATCAAACATTATATTTTTTAATTCTGCCTGTTCGAAAATCCAATTATAAAAACCACCACGAATAAATCCCTCTTCATCGAAATCATTATCATCCATTGGTATGGGTAGGATATGTATGTATCTCATTAGCTATTTCCTTTTATTAATTGTAAAACTTCATTCAGTAAATCTTGTTCAGTTCCATAGGCTTCTACAAATCTGGCTTTATATGGGTGTCTACTAATTGGTTCTTTATCTTTACCGCCACGATGATGGTGAAAGCACAATGGCAATACTTTAAAATGACTTCGTTTGCCATCACCTACGATATGATGTATCTCTGCGGGAGAAGTAACACCATGCACTTTTGTGCAAACAATACAGCCAAGCTCTACGATTTCTGCCATATGATTTGCTTCAGCCATACTAATTCCCATATCGTTTATACTCTTTTCTTGAGTTGACCATCTCTGTTCGCCATTGCTCAAAACCTATTTCAAGAGCTTTAAGTTGTACTCTCAACGCACTCAACGAACCTTTGCTTGCACCGAGCCTTAATCTTTGTGTGAAGAGTTCATCATCTGTATCCGCATAGCATTCTTGTGACGATACAGTCTTATGACCTTTTGCCAATGCTATTATCTTTAGCTTGGCATACATTCTTTTTACTTCAGCTTCATTGAGATGAATTTCATATTCTGTTTTTTCAATGACAGGAGCTAAAGCTCTAATTTTTTCCATCCATCTTTCTATATCTAAGTCACTCATCTTCATCCTCATAAGTTGTTTGCTTCCCAAATCCAAACGGAATATTTTTCCCACGAGGATCATCTTTTTTTCTAAATTTGTATTTTCTTTTTTGATTTAATTGTGTAATTTTCCTAGAGCTTTCAGTTAAAGTTCTGTTTAATATTCTATTGGTTGTTTTAAAAATTTCTTCTGTATTTTCCACGATTTTTCTTCCATCTGTCATGCAATGGTTTTGATCGTCAAATTTATTTTTAACTTCTTGTAAGATTTTATGTGGAATATGTACTGTTGGTATTCCACAATCATCAACAGTATGTGGTTCATTGTGGTTTTGCCCTTGATTAAAGTTCATCCTGAGACTTTCTTGTCTGTGTTGTGTACTACAATTATTGTTACAAAACTTCTTTTTTCGACCAACAATAATCTCTTTACAATGGTGGCATTTGTTAGTCATTATTTTTATACATTCCATCAAAGATTTTTTTTGCTTCATCTATCGTGTAATTATCCTGACCATAAATCTGCTTTTCTTTATTGTTCATATACCGCCAATTAAAGAAGTTAGTTGCATATGAATGATCGTAATTATATTCAAACTTTTCCAAACTTTTTCCTCCTTTAAATGCCCTCCTGATAAACAGGAGGACAATTAAATATTACTGGTTTTTTTCTGTTTCTTCCTTGCTGTTGGCAATAACATTGTTAATTGTTTTCAGCCAAAAATTTCTTGACCAAGTTGAATTACCTCTATCCATCGCTAACGTGCAAGCCTTGACTCTATCTAACATGAGTTGTAATTTTTTATCTACCATCTAAAATGGTATATCGTCATCGAAATCAGCAGAGTGTGGCTCTTCAGTTTTCGGTGGAGTTGGTTGCGGAGTTGGTTGCGTTGAATCACCATCTCTTTTCTGAGGTATATCTACTCTCGCGTAAAGATAATCTATCCCAGACTTTGCAGTACGATCCCAACAGGCGATTCTGATCTTTGCGGGTTCACCTGATTTGACCTTTGTGACCAATTCTTTCAGTAAGTCTTTTGTTAGTTCGATATTTCCAGTACGAGTTGGTTGCTTATCATTCGTCTTGTAATTATTAAGATAAATAGCACCATCACTTTGTGTATTATTTTCGTAAGCCATCCTTATTTTTCCTCTTGATTGATTATAGTTTTAATATCTTCAGCTAGTGCAACATGCAAATCTGAAAAATTCTTTTTTAGGAAAGTAATATCTTTTGTATTGGCTTTCCAATGACTAGCTATCATTTCTCTCCTTTCCGCAGAGCTACCGCCCTTTGAAAATTCTTTGGCAATACTCAGAAATCCATTAACAAATACCATTGCCTTATCGGTATTGCTATCGACTTTCCAATCATCACTTTTCTTTTCTACTTTCTTTTCTACTTTTTTTGCTACTGGTTTAACTTCATCGGTACTAGCGTTTGCATCATCATCATCACCAGTAGGTAATCCACACGCTGTTTGTAGACTGTATCTTTTTGCATAAGATAAACTTGAACCATATCCCTGTGCTGTGGATTTATCACACTTAACAAATACCTTGCCACCTTTTAATACAGCATCATGCCCATGAAACTCCGTTTCTACACATTGCCCATTGTCAGCAACGTATACTTTCTGTAAAAAAAATATGCCATTACGATTCAATGGCTTCTTTACAGCTTTGATCACTTCGTCTAATGGCGCATATTCAGACTTGAAATGCGGATTAGTTCCTGTCGCTACTGCACTAGTCATTTCAGACTGCGCTTTTATTAATGCTTCAATTAACTTTTTGTTTGTAAGTTCTTTAGCCATTAGCTACTTGCTCCTGTGGGTATAAATAATCTGAAATATATTGCAAGGTATCGTAAGTAATACCCATACTTGCATCGTGTTTTCGATCAGCGTAGTTCAGAACATCTAGGCATTGCTCATCGTTTAAATCTTCTCTAATACTTTTTACATCATCGATACACCATATTATTGCTATCGAATTAGATGGGTTATAGCCATAACCAAAGTTTCTTTCATCCTCCACTCACACTCTCCTTATATTGTTGACAAAATTGTGATACCTCACAGTATCCTTCACATCTCGTACTGACTCCCTTGCGAAAATCAATACTCATGTCTGTGTAGCTGACCTTATATGATTCCATAAAGTCCTTCGCTTTCTTTTCGGTAGGTAATAGTCTAAGCGCAGACTTCCTTCCCTTCTTCATTACTGCATACTGATCTGGCTTCGCCCATCTTTCTTTCTCCGTACACTCAGGCGTAGTGCCATCCAATTCAAATATTAAATCAGCAGTCTTATGTATTTTTATTCTTTCTTTAATGAAGTCTAATTGTTCTTCTTCAGACCAAAGCTTTATCGGTATAACTTCTACTGCACACTTGGGATAATCTTTATTTCTTAGTCTGCCGTTCTTACTCCAATCACGCATGATTGCAATTATGTTAAGTGCAGATACATCTGTTTTATAATTGATCCTATAAAGATAAGCATAGATATTTAGTTGCTGTTCCCACTCTGGCTTTCCTTCTTTCAACGCAGAGAGAACAGACCAAACCGAAGTGACTTTATAATCTTTGACAATCTTATCTTCGATAGAAATCGAATCAGTTTGACCAGATATTTTATAGCCATCTATCTGTGTGAACATTCTTTGCTCTGTGAGAACGTCTGTATTGTCCTCATTGGCACGTTCAAGAATATTATGAACGGATGTACCAAGCAATATCCAAATGCGATCTGATACATCTGTGGTGATCTCTGAGTCATGCTCTCTTTTTAGAATTCTTATTTGAGGTGGCTGTAACAAACCTGTTGCCGATAGATCAGCACCACCACTATCATATCCATCATTATTAATGCTACGGATAATCTCGTTAGGTATGTTATGTTTGTTGGTGTACTTCATTTGATGCGCCAGATTCCAACACCACTCTCTAGAGCGCGTACAGTAAAATCAGTCTTTGGGTTTTTATATTTATATCTTAATATTTGATTGCGAATCAATTTAGCTTCAGCTTTAATAGCGACTCGTTGCACCGCAATCTTAACGTGATCACCCACTTTCATTTCACTCAATGGGATATCGTATTTAGTTCGCTTCCCTTGCTTATCAGGAATCGGTATATCTTTTTCTATTTCCAATGTATGTTACCTCAGATAATTAATGTGACATAATTATGTTAAATCGATGCCTTGCATAAGTCAACAATTAAGTTTAGTATTTATCAATGGTTGGAAAATTAGATAATGCAATTTTAAAACAGGCAATTAGAGACATTGCCTCCAAGCATATTGACTACCGAGAAGATGCCAAAAAATTCTTTTATGAAGAAGAATCTTTCAATGAGATTTGCAAACGTAAAAGAATAAAGCCGGAAGAAATAAGAAATGGTGTGGCAATTTTATTATCTTACCCATTAATAAGTAGAAAGAAGATGGCAGATAAGATATCTAGGATTCTAGATATAGATGGTATGACTTAGATAGATTTTTTATTTGGTATTTACTTAGTAAGTATCTACTTATTAGTAAATAAGATTATAATCACAAAGGAGGATTGAGTGCAACACTTAACTGATGAAACAAAAAAACAATACTTAAATTTTATACACTCTCAACGAGAGCTTTCGATAGGGCAACACAAGATAAAATGTCCTGAGTGCCATTCGGAACGTACCAAAAACAAAAACGATAGACCCTTTTCTGTGAATGTTGACCACGAAAAAATAGTGTTCAATTGTTTTCATTGTGGAATAAATGGAATATTAAATCTTAATCAAGGAACATACATGCAATCCCATCAACCAATCACACCTAAAAAAATTATCAATATTAAAAAGAATGAAGTATCCGGTGAGTGTGTTGAATGGCTAAACAATAGAAAGATAGATGTAGATACCGCTGTGAAATGCGGTTGTATTCTTAATAACAAGAATAATAAACCAGTTATAGGGTTTTCTTTTAAGTCTGGAGATAAAGTTGAAGCCATTAAATGGAGAACAGCAAACGGCACGAAAGATTTTTGGTGGGAAAATAACGCGAAGCGACTATGGGGGGAGCAATTCAGAGATGAATCTTTGCCTGATGTTGAATCAACGATTGTGATCACAGAGGGAGAGATGGATCAGCTTTCCATTGCTCAAAGTTTTTTTGGGCATTTAAATATACAGGTTTATAGTGTACCGAATGGCGCACCCGCAAAAGTTTCAGATGGAAAAATAGACCCGAAGGAAGATGGTAGATTTTCTTATGTCTGGAATGACAGAGAGAAATTTGATAATGTTGAACGCATCATTCTTTGTACCGATGCAGATCAATCTGGAGATGCGCTTGCTGATGAGCTTGCACGAAGGTTAAACAAGGCAAGATGTTATCGCGTTGATCTGAACGGCAACAAAGATGCCAATGACCTACTAATGAATGAAGGTGAAGAGGCGGTAAGAAAAGCCATCATAGAAGCCAAGCCAATTCCATTGCATGGATTGAATACCATCAATCATTACTCCGATGAGTTACAAAGTTTATACGATAAAGGTAAGCCAACAGGTGCATCGACAGGATTAAAAAGTGTCGATGATTTATTCACAATAAAAACGGGCATGTTGAATGTAGTGACAGGCTATCCTTCAGAGGGAAAGTCATGTTTCGTTGATCAGTTGGTTGTTAACCTTGCTACAAATTATGGGTATAAGACTTGTTATTGTTCGTTTGAAAATCCTCCAAGTTTACATGCAATTAAGTTGGCTCAATTGAAAATCGGGTTACCATTTTTTGAGGGCAATAATAAACGTATGAGTCAAGAGCAAAAAGATTTTGCACAAAATTGGATTGCGGATCATGTTTTGTTCCAAGACTATCAAGATGGTGGCTTGGCAACTATTGAATCTATACTGGAAAAAGCACAAGCATCTGTGATGCGATATGGTTGTAGAATTTTAGTGATAGACCCATTCAATTTCATCGTAACTAATTCAAAGCATCAGCTTGAAACAGATATGGTTTCAGATATGTTATCGAAGGTGCAATTGTTTTGTAAGCAACATGACGTAGTTTGCTTTTTTGTCGCGCATCCTACGAAGCCATATAATAAAGATGGCAAACGAGCCGTTGTTGGTGGGTTAGATATCGCCAAGAGTATGGCTTTTTTTGCGAAGTGTGATCTCGGCATTACAGTTGCCAGAGGTGATGAATCAGTTGGTATCCATGTTTGGAAAGCCAGATGGGGAATCTTTGGGCATCGTTTAGGAAAGACTGATTTGACTTTTGACCCAGTTACTGGAAAATATAGTGAACACGTTGAAATTGAGGATGACTTTGACTGGACACTCTGATCTACATTTGAATGACATTGGTAACGTGCAGTTGCACAACAAGCACCAAGTCAAGTTAACTTCAGTTGATAAATCAAAGATTGGTCGTGCGATTGTTCTTGATCAACACCTCATTGACAAACTTTATCTAATTAAATTACTGGATGCGTCACAACACAAAGCGTGTGATAAGTATTTGAATATTATAAATAGATCGGGAGCTTTCCCAGCAGCGAGCAGTTGTTGGAAAGAATATTTACCAGTCTCAGGTAATTCTAAGCCTCCAATACCGAGAGCCTGTATCTTAATAAAAGTACAGAGAAGTATAAAAAATAAAGTTGGGATAAATAAAGAAAAAGTTTTCTGGAATTTAATGGTGAATAATCCATCAAAGATAAACGATGAAAGACTATCACTAATTATAGAATGTGCTGATGCTTTAGTTAATCACTATTGGTACGATTCAGACCCTGTGACGTTTTTTCAGCAAGCTTTGACAGACCAGAATTAACTTGATCATATACTGGACTTCCATTCGCATCGAAGCCAACATCCAAACCAGAATAGATTTGTTTGCCTTCCTGTTCTGCCGAATCTTCTACTGAAATATTATTAGCTTTTGCTTCTCGTTGAATCATATGAATGATTTGTTTGTTGACTGAACGACTCTCACTTTCGGCTAAATTTTTAGCTAACATGTAAGTGTCGTGGTCACATCTAATGAAGATGCTTTTCATCTTTTCCCCTTATAAATAATTTATTACTGTTAATTACTTTCGATACCGCCACCGATTCTCTACCGACTTGAAAAAAATTATCCTCCTCCAGCCTCTCGATTGCATGTTTTAAGTAGTGTTCGTTAGCCTTGAGTAAAGGTGAATCCAACATCTTAATCGCTTCTTCCATTGCCTCTTCGTGGCTTTCATAAACCCAAGAGTAATGCTTCCATCTCCCAAATGACTTGTGTGATGACAAATTTTTTGGCTCTGGTTTGAAAATTTCAAACGTGTGTCGGATAACTGCGTACATAAAATCATTGTATAGCAAAGAGCTTGCAATGTGAATAATTATGGAAAAAAGGTTGGGAAGAGAATCTAAGGGAAACAATTAGGAAATAAAAAACTTAGACTCTCCTCCCGTCTCTCACTTTTGGAGGATGAGATCGGTGTTGTTGGTTATAGCAGTTTTAATTCGGCTAAACCCCACATCATAATGATGGAAAATTCAGAATGTGGCTAATGATCTGGCTACCCTCAAGGAATTTACATTAATCATTCATTTAACACAACCTGTAAACAGGTTTTTTTCCATTAAACCTTTGGATGACCACCATTAAATCTTACTAGATTGATTGCAAATTGCAATAGCCGACTAACAATTAATATCAATAATTTATAGATTATTTATGTAAGAGCTTACAGCCCAATGAATACGATAGACCACTAATAAATTTTAGGCAAAAAAAAAGGCGCACCTCACAGATAATCTGCAAGATGCGCCCTAATTTCTACTACTTATATTGCTTCTTGATCGCTGATCTAACTTGATCAACTTTGTCGTACAGCTTAGACCTATCACCTTCTTTTGGTCTGAAGAAATACCCACTACGGCATTTCTCTATATGACCTATAACTTTATTTTCTAGCCTGACAACTTCTTTGTATTCAAAGTCCATCATCATCGGATATTACCTCTCAATTTTCTAGCAACTCGAATGTCTCTTCGTTGCCTTGCTTTGACTGACATTCTTTTATTTCTCCTTCTCGCTCTTATTCGATCAGGATTAAAATATACTGCATATATAAATAATGATAAAAATGCTAAAGCCAACATACCAAAAATAGTTTTTGTGATTAACATTTGTAGTTCGTTCTCGGCAATCATTGCCAATAAAAATAACTCTTCCTGATTCATTACACTTCCTCCAAGTTAAGGGAAAATTCCCATTAATAACATGACTTCATGCTATTAATCCGAATCTCGACCTCCTGTACGCTCGTTTAAGAAGAGATCGGGGAGTGACTAATACCATAGCCACCCCCTAATTTGCTCTTTTTATCACCCATATATAACGTGAGGATGTCCATCCTCGAAAGCTTCCATAGCTAAATCTCTAGATGATCTTTTCAATGACAAGGCATAATCCATTGGTTCAATATTCCACCATTGGCTACCCTCCGCATATTCCATGTAATCATTTTCCCATCCATTGACTGAGGTTACATTGGCATCGATAAGAGCTACTCGGTTATCCCATGTTGAGTGATCGCAATCCACACCTCCATACACTATGGCAACTTTACCGCGCCAGTTAAGATTATCAATTTGATTTTTAAAAGTTAACCTTTCTTGAAGCTTATCTATACCCTTGTTTTTTCTTTTACAGGTAAGATAAAACCTAAAATCTTCTCTCGACAAAATACCATTATTAACTGCATGAAATTCTCTATTAAGTTTCGATGAATTAAATTCATTCTTTACGTCACAACTACGAATTGCACCCAACTTCTTTTTAATTGAATTTAATCTATTCACCGGACACCTCCTTAACATAAAATGAAATTTCATCGCATTCGCCTATGGTGGTGAAGGTTCTTTTCCAAGTAGATTTATCATGGTCTACAAGTTTATAGCCATGCTCTGGATTAGTTTTTACTTTGCCGTTCTTATGTTTTCTATAGACCCAAATACGTTCACTAGATTCTAGTGTCATACAAGGATCATGCTCTGATATTTTAAAAGAATGACCATATTTCTTTTTAACAAAATTTAAAATAGCTTCTTCTACTTCATGACCTGAAATTTTAATCTCCATTTTTCTCTCCAAAAGTTTTGGCATAATTGCCATCGATAAATAATCTAAAATGATTATCATAATGCCCACCACATTTGGTGGGCATGAGTTAATCACTCAATGTAATAATATGATAGCAGATTGCCATCATATTTGGTAACAACAATTAAATTTACTGAAGGGCAACCCATACATCTGTTGACCATTCATATTCCTCGTCACTCTGGATTATATTTTTTGGTTTATTTACATTATAATATTTAGACCAATCCTCATAACCAAACTTGTAGATTCCTTGATCTACTTTAGGTAATAATGGAAATGCAATATCTCTCATTCTTGAGGCTGAGCCTGTTCCATTTAAGCGATCTATATAATCTTTCAATATATATTCTAATAACATTTTTTCTTTTTTAGTTATTGATATATTCATAACTTTCCCCCAATTCTTCCACACAGTAATCATGTAAATAATTAGTAACAATACTTATCATATCCAATGTGCTGACATCATAGCCATGATCATCACGCATTACTCTAGCTTTATCTTCAATGTCATAGGCTAGATGATTTAGCAAATTAAGATTTGATGGCTCTATCTCCACCTCCACTTTGAGCATTTCATTAACATCTCTAATAACATCTTTTGCACACTCTTCTTTAAGGTCGGCTGACATTTTTTCTAACTTAGTATCCATTTCTTTCCTCCAAAAATTTCGACATAATTGTCGCGTTCAATAATCTAAAATGATTATCATAATGCCCACCACCAAATGATGATGGGCATGAGTTAATCACCCGATAGATGATAGCTTTTCATGAATGCTATCCAATTCAAATTCCAGTTCCCAAACACGAGAAATAAAATCCATGAGTACCTCCTGATGCTCAAAAGGTAATGCTTCAATTTCACTCTGCAACTGAAAAGATAAAGGTTTACTTCGCATCGGCAACCCTTTAAATTTAAGACTATCTGCTAATGTATACATAACTACTTTCTCCAAAATTTTAGTTAAAAAAAACGATAACGATTGCTACCATAATGCCCTCATCAAATCGTGATAAGAGCATGAGCTAACAACAATATTATGATCTAATTTCTAACATTGAGAATGGCACTCTATACTTACTACCTTTCATAAAAACAACAGCTTTCTTGATTGCCATTTTTTCTATTATGCCCTCAGTCCTTTTGGTTTTTTGAACCACCCAGACTTTATCTCCAACACTAAATGTATCTTTAGCATCCATCGTCTTTTTATCCTCCAGAATATCGATCAACCTATTGATTGATTGAATGTTTAAATCCGAAGTTAATATTGCAGTTTTTATTTCATGTAATTCCATGATATTTTTCCTTATATTTAATTAAAAAAATCGGCAACGATTGCTACCATAAAGCGCACCATCTCTGATGCGCTCTAGCTAACAACAATTAAAATTTAAATCGTTCGATACATTTTAATGAGTGTGGCAATCTATAAGACTAACTCTCATTTGCTTTTTTAATAAGGTGATTTGCGTATGTTCTAATCTCTGTATTACTTTCATCAGTCAATTTTCTACACACTAATCCTAAGTAACCGCCACCGCCAGTCATCATCAGAAATTTACCTTTAGATGTTTCTATGTTTACGCTCCACCCATTACTGCCATTTTTTCTTATCACATAATTAATTTCTGGAAGGCATGTTTTTAAAGCAAATATCTTTTTACTACTATCGAGTATTTCTAATTCATAGTCATCAACGGCTTGGTTTATTTCGTCTTGCGTATCATCTAAGTAATAACGAAAATCCCTAGTAATACATTCCGCATGTAAAGCTTTAACATAAGCAGTTTTTAAACGCTTTAACAAGTCATGCTGTTCTTCTTTTAATCCTTTAGTATTTTTTCTAGGTAATTTAAATTCAAAATTATTTCTGATCCATTCAACATCAACAAGATGAGTTATATTCTCAGCAACTAAGTAATTATTTAAAATAATTAATACTGGGTCACTCATAAAATAATCATTTTCTGTAACGTAGTTTGTACTCATTTTTATTTTCCTTATATTTAATTAAAAAAATTGATAACGATTGTTATCCAATATACCCCCTCGCCTGAGAGGGTATATAAGTTAACAACAATTAAAATTTAAATCGTTCGATACATCTTAATGAGTAGTAGCACTCTGACCATGATGTAGAAAAATTACCATCATCTCCGATAATATCAGGATCACCGCATATCCAATTACCCTTAGATACTGGCTCACCAAAACCATTTCTAATATTCTCAATCTCAATAGTTAGTCCAAGCTTTTTAGCTAGACGTTTTGCCTTGCCATAATAGCTTTTTTCTTTTTTCTCTTCTGTATCTGCTTTTGAATTCAAAGCATTATTTAATAGTTTTTCTAACAACATATTATTTTCCTTTTGTTTTATTAAAAATTGATAACGAATGTTATCTCAATGCATCTACCAAATATCGATAGATGCATTAGGCTAACATTAGCCGGTAGTGATGCCTTGACTGATCTCATCGAGACATGCTTGCTTACCGCCAGATTCCTCCAATTGATCATAATCCCAACCCAAATATCCAGATTGGTTTACTGCAAATACAAATGGTTCTTTTAACCATATTGCAAAACCACAACTATCAAAATCGACAGCCATTAATTTTGCTTTGTCTTTGCCCAAAGATTTAACAATTTCTTTTTTTGTAATCATGCGATTACCTCCAAAATAAGATCGACTAGAATAGTCAATCACCTAGACCGCATCACCTCAATGCGGTTTCGCTCAGATTTTCGCTGAGTCTCTTCAGTAGGTTAGTTAGCCATAAAATCTGTCTGCTGTTACCGCGTTATTGGCAATAGAGATATAATTATCAACTATTTCTTCTGCGGTGTTGTTGAGCGACATACCCTCAAAATGAGTGCTTACAACATCCTCAAATTCTTCGGCTATTTGGATAAGATCATTGCGAGATTCATCCTCATTAACGCCAGTGAAGTTTGAAAAAAGATCAGCAGTCCACTGATCCACGAATACTTCTTTAGGTTTTACATTTTCCATGTTTTTTCCTTTTATAAAATTGGCATAATTGCCGATGTGTCAATAACGATTGTTATCATTGATGGCACTATTTCTAATGCCATCTAGCTAACAACAATTAGTTAGTTCGTGCTAATGCAATTTCTTTCAATTTAGCTTTTGCCTCGCGTTCTACATTCTCCAACGCATCTATAATCCCATCACCTAAACTTAGGCTATGTATACGGAGGTAGCTGATATCTTTGATTATTGTAACCAATTTTTCAATGGCTGTTATTTTTTCATGTTTTGTCATTTTACTTCTCCAAAAGTTTTGGCATAATTGCCGATGTGTCAATAACGATTGTTATCAGCGAATGCACCCTTGCGGATGCATTCTAGATATCAACAATTATGCTACTTGTTGTATTGATTCCTCCTGTAAATTATCGAGGAAATCGACTGCTTTCTGAGCCTGACTGAATGCCCTATACAATGCCTTAGAATCATTCTTTAAGACTTTGATCCAAGAGTTAAGATACTTGGCGTGATCCTCTCTGGGCTGAGCCTCAATGCCTAATTTAGCGCATAAGAATGTACTGCCTATTTCTGCTACTAATTCTTCATAGGCATAAGCAGCACTACCAAATTTTGCATTTGCTTTTAATCGATTCAATCTAGTTTTTGATCCAGTCCAATGAGTAGACTCATGGGCTTGGGTGCTGTAAAAATCTACTGCTGTAAAAAATGAATCTTTAGGCGGCATTCTGATTTCATCAATGCTTGGAACATAACAAGCCACATCACCAGTAATCTTGATATTTGCTTTAGTATTTGCAAAAAATAAATCAATTTCTTTTGTTTTGCTTTTGCTCAGATCGTTAACATGGTTAGCCAGTTTTGCTTTTGCTTTTGGTGTATATCCATCAATCTGGCAAGCGTTAAATACTCGATATGATTTGAGCATTGGTATCATCGGAATTTTGCCATTACTAAAATTAGCATTATCGCTTGGCGTGTAATACTTTTTAGATTTTGGCATTGGTTTATAAAAGATAATTATCTGGCTAGTGCTTTTACCGTCTGGCATATCCTTATTAGATATAATCTTAAAGCCTTTCGCTTCAGCCTGTTTGAATGTCATCCATTCATTATGCTCATATCCAAATTCTGAGCAAGTCATCCCAAGATGAAATAGATTAATTCCTCGATATGCTTTCTCAGTAGATGCATTGGTAGCTATACCGGCATTGATCCATGGCTTAATCCAATCTGATCCGACTGTTTCCATTTGCTCGATTAGTTTAGCCTGTACTGTTTCAAGATGTATATTTGCTTTACTCATTGTTACGTTCCTTTTAGTTTATATTTCTTGAACCCCACACTATCTAGGATTCTCATTCAGCCTGTTAATTCAGGGATATAAGAAGTTCACTTGGTTTATACAGCTAGTCATAATGGAGTTGCTGTTCGCGATAGTGTGTGTGGTCTACGGCATCTCATCAATCGTCATTTATGATGGTCTAAGCGCACCTCAATTCAAATCTGCTCCATCTACTGTTCTAGTAACGCTAACGAGGGAAATTGAAAACCCCGAATCTGATATTGGTAGAATCAAAAACCCCTACCCCAGATTGCCAAATTGTAGTTAAAATATATCTATATAAACTCCTATATAATGAATTGAATGATTAAAGCTACATTAATTGACCTATGTTGCAACACTTTCTTTAACATATATTAAACCTCCCTACAAAGCCCATACTGATTGCACCATGCAAGCATTGTATTATTTCTATGACTCTTTAATATTTAATAAACAGCAGTAAATCTGCGCAAGAAAACTACTGTATATATGTACAGTAAAGACTGAGGTAATGATGACCAAAAAACCAGACCTGAAATTAATCGATAAGGATAACCTGACGATAAAGCAACGGGCATTTGTGAGAGCGATAATTAAGGGCAAGTTAGGTAGCCAAATAGAATGCTATATGAGCGTCTATGATGTGAAGCTTAACCCCAAGACTAAGAAGCCACCAAAGCACGCTCATGTTGATTGTAGTGTGCTTATGAGCAACCCTAAGATCGCCCTAGCGATATCTAATGGAATGAAGCGTAAAGAGACCATTGCAGTAGCATCATCGGTCAGGACAAGAGACTATGTGATAGAGAGACTATACGAGGAATCCAAGACTGCCGAGAGTGATGCATCTAGGATCAGGTCGCTTGAGTTACTGGGCAAGACAATAGCCATGTTCACAGACCGCATAGAAGAATCTACAGCGAGATCATCTGAGGATGTAATGGCAGACATCGAGACTAAACTAGAGGAGCTAATAGATAGCAATCCAGAGCTAGATAGATTGGTCTCTGGTACTGAGGACTAGCACCCCAAAAGACTATCACCCCATAAAGGATTTTTGTATCTGGGTTTGGTCGATACCCCCACCCCCCAATGTCAGATTAGGAGTCCGCACGGCACACACACACAGTAATCTGCACATCCATAGGGTAATTTTCATAGACCCCCCCCTATTATATATTGCAAAATGATAGCTTTTTTGCGCAAAATATATTTTTTTCTAGGAAAAAGGGTAGGATTCCTAGTTAATTTAAAATTTTTTCTATAATTTATATTGCTTTTCGTGTGAAGGGTAGGTAGATTGTTATAATCTAGCTAGTAGTATATACCTAATAAGCGTATGTACCTACTAATGCCATCTAAGTCATGGTTACTTATTAAATATTTTTGTTATATGGTTTATACCCATTAGGTTTATATCCGTCTGGTTACCATCTAGGGAGATTTATATGATTGGTTCAATATTTGATATCTGTGTTTATATCTTGCAAGTTATTGGAGATGTAACAGGTATGGGTTATGCCCTTGCTAATATTGTAATATTTATAATTATACAACCTGCATTAATTTTAATGTTTCTTTTCTTGTGGTTAAGGTTAAGGAATAAAGTTAAACACATATGAATAGTGCTGTATTAAAAAAGATACAGAAACTACCAGAAGCTTATCGTAAAGAGTTTGCAACTTTAATAAATGATTTACAGGCTTCTGCTACTTCAGAAAAATGCCACGACAAGTACATGGCTTTTGTTAATCAGATGTGGGCAGCGTTTATTCATGGTAAACATCACGAAGTAATGGCTGAAGCATTCGAGAGAGTTGCTAAAGGCGAGTTAAAGCGTTTAATTATTAACATGCCGCCTCGTCATACCAAATCAGAGTTCGCTTCTTATTTGTTACCTGCTTGGTTTCTAGGTAAGTATCCTGATAAGAAGATTATTCAGACTGCTCACACCGCAGAACTAGCAGTTGGCTTTGGTAGGAAGGTTAGAAACTTGGTAGGCAGTAAAGATTTTAAAACAGTATTCCCTGATGTTAGCTTGCAATCAGATAGTAAAGCAGCAGGAAGGTGGAATACTAATAAAGGTGGTGAGTATTTTGCTATCGGTGTCGGTGGTGCGGTAACTGGTAAAGGTGCAGACTTACTTATTATTGATGACCCTCATTCCGAGCAAGAGGGTGCGAGTGCAGACATCAATGTATTCAATCGTACCTATGAGTGGTACACCTCTGGTCCTCGTCAGCGTTTACAGCCTAATGGTTCAATCGTTATGGTGATGACACGTTGGCACAATAAAGACTTAACAGGTCGTGTTGTAGATGCCAGCGTAAAGCGTGGTGGTGCAGATGAGTGGGAAGTAATAGAACTACCTGCCATTATGCCTTCAGGTAAGCCTTTATGGGCTGAATTTTGGAAGTTAGAAGAGTTAGAAGCTCTTAGATCAGAACTGCCTAACAGCAAATGGATGGCACAATACCAACAAGACCCTACCTCTGAAGAAGGTGCATTAGTTAAAAGAGAGTGGTGGCAAGCATGGGAAGGGCGTAGCCCACCGCATTGTGAATTTATTATTCAATCATGGGATACGGCATTCTTAAAAACACAAAGGGCTGATTACTCTGCTTGTACTACTTGGGGAGTTTTCTATAAAGAAGATAAAGATGAAGGGCATTTAGCTCCTAACTTAATTCTATTAGATGCCTATAAAGAAAGACTAGAGTTTCCTGATCTTAAAAGAAGAGCAATGGAAAAGTATCAAGAATATAAACCTGATGCATGTATTGTTGAAGCAAAAGCAGCGGGTACACCTTTAATATTTGAATTAAGAGCGATGGGCATTCCAGTACAAGAATACACACCAAGTCGCGGAAACGATAAAATATCAAGAGTAAATGCAGTATCTGATTTGTTTGCTTCTGGTGTAGTATGGTCTCCAGAAACTAGATGGGCTGAAGAAGTTATAGAAGAATTTGCTGGTTTCCCTAATATGGAACATGATGATTTAGTTGATAGCACTACGCAAGCTCTGTTAAGATTTAGACAAGGTGGCTTTGTTCCTCTTTATACTGATGAAGAAGATGAGCCTTTAGAACATAACAGAATAGCGGCATATTATTGATGAAGATATTTCAGACATCTTTTTATTCAGAAGAAGGCAAAGAATACGCAGGACCAAATGTTCATGCTGAATCAACTGATCAAGCTAAAAAATTAGCAGAATTAAATAATTTAATCTTACGCGGTGAGTTAGAAGATATAAAAGAAATAACTCCAAGCTTTGAAGATGAACTACAGGAAATTATAGATAATCTATATATTTCAGAACGAGTATTACACTAGGATATATTTAATGGCAATTGAAAGAATGACTGCTACACCAATTGAAGGAACAGTAGAACAAGAACCTGAAGATGAAATTTCATTAATAATTGAAAATCCTGATTCTGTTTCTCTGGAAACAGAAGATGGTGGCATGATTATTGATTTTGATCCTAATTCAAAAGAACTTGATGAATCTAATTTTGATTCTAACCTTGCTGATATTATAAATGAAAATGATTTAGATAACTTAGGCAAAGATTTAATTGAATCTTATACAGGCGATAAAGAATCTAGAGCAGATTGGGAGCAAACTTATACACAAGGTTTAGATCAATTAGGTCTGAAGTTTGAAGATCGAACTACCCCGTGGGCTGGTGCTTGTGGTGTATTCCATCCAATGATGAGTGAAGCTGTTATTCGTTTTCAATCTCAAGCAATATCTGAAATGTTTCCAGCACAAGGTCCAGTAAGAACTAAGATTGTTGGTAAGAATACTGAAGAAAAAACTAAACAAGCTGGCAGAGTTCAAGATTATCTTAACTATTTGCTTACACATGAAATGGTAGAGTATCGTACTGAAACAGAAAAAATGTTATTTTCTTTACCATTAGCAGGTTCTGCTTTTAGAAAAGTATATTTTGATCCTAATTTAGATAGACCTTGTTCACTTTTTGTACCAGCAGAAGATGTAGTAGTAAATTATGGTGCAAGCGATTTAGAAACTTGTGAACGTGCTACTCATGTAATGAAGAAATCTTCTAACGATGTACGCAAAATGCAAGTTAGTGGCTTCTATCGTGATATTGATTTGCCTGATGCATCACCTAATTCAAGTGATGTAGTTAAAAAATACGATGAAATGACAGGTGAAACAGATACTTATAACCTAGATAATCGTCATATTTTGCTAGAAATGCAGGTAAACCTAGACTTAGAAGGGTTTGAAGATACTGATGAGTCAGGCGAGCCAACAGGAATAGCGTTACCTTATGTAGTTACTTTAGATTATCCAAGTGGCATTGTATTAAGTATACGCAGAAACTATTACGAAGATGATGTTAAAAAATTAAGACGTATGCACTTTGTTCACTACCAGTATTTGCCGGGATTAGGCTTTTATGGTTTTGGCTTAGTACATATGATAGGTGGACTAGCTAAGTCTGCTACAAGTTTATTAAGACAACTAGTTGATGCTGGAACATTATCTAATCTTCCGGGTGGATTAAAAGCCAGAGGGCTTAGAATTAAAGGCGATGACACTCCTATAATGCCCGGAGAGTTCCGTGATGTAGATATTCCGGGCGGTGCAATTAGAGACAACATTACATTCTTACCTTATAAAGAACCTTCAGCTACTTTATATTCTTTATTACAAAATATCGTAGAAGAAGGCAGACGTTTTGCAAGTGTATCGGATATGAAGATATCTGATATGAATGGTCAAGCACCAGTTGGTACAACACTAGCATTGCTTGAAAGAAACATGAAAGTTATGAGTGCAGTACAAGCACGACTACATGCTTCTATGCGAAAAGAATTTAATATACTGGTTAATATTGTTAAAGACTTTACTGACCCATCTTATCCATACGAAACAGATGAAGAAGAATTTATTAAAGCAGAAGATTTTGATAACAGAATAGATGTATTACCTGTATCTGATCCTAATGCTGCAACAATGGCACAACGTATTATGCAATATCAAGCTGCTATGCAACTAGCACAGTCAGCACCTCAGATGTATAACTTACCTGAATTGCACAGACAGATGCTAGAAGTGTTAGGCATTAGAAATGTAGAAGATATTGTGCCAACTGATGATGATATTAAACCAGTTGATCCTGTTACTGCAGTACAAAATATAATTAATGGTAAAGCTGTTAAAGCATTCATTACTCAAGATCATCAAGCACACATACAAACAGTAACATCAGCACAACAAAATCCTGAAATTATGCAGTTAGTTCAAGCATCTCCAACTGCTCCAGCAATACAAGCAGCAGCTTCTGCTTATATTAATGAGCATTTAACTATGAAATATAGAAAAGAAGTTGAAAGAGAAATGGGTATTGAACTACCACCAGCAGGAGAACCTATACCTGCTGATATTGAAAAACGTATTTCTGAGTTAGTTTCTGAAGCAGCTAGAAGAGTAACAGCAACATCACAAGCGCAAGCAGAACAACAACGTATACAAGAACAACAGAAAGACCCATTAATTCAAATGAAAGAAAGAGAGGTTGCTATTAAAGAAGCTGAAGTCCAAAGAAAAACTCAAGAAGGACAGGCTCAAATAATGCTTGATGCAACTAAAGCTAAAGCAAATAAAGACTTAGAAGAAAAACGAATTGAATCACAAGAAGAAATAGCTGGAATGAATGTAGGACAGCGTATTGCAAGCGATCTGCTATCAAGTCAACAAGAAGATAAAAAAGCAGAACGAGAAGAGTATATAAAAGGTCTTGACATTGGAATTGATATAGCTAAAGATATCAATAATAATGAAAAATGATATCACAGAGCTATCACTCTCAGGTTTTTTAAAGAAAAGACTAAGAGATGCAATGAACCAACATGCTGATCATATAGCAACTGGTGCATGTAAAGATTACAGCGATTATCAAAAAATGGCTGGCGTTATCGAGGGATTAGCCCTTGCAGAAAGAGAAGTGTTAGATTGGACTGAAAAACATTTAAAATAAGGACTCGACCCTTAGTCGTGCAAAAATATGGCAAAAGTAAAACAAATACCTAAAGAAAAACCACCTATAGAGCTAGATACTAAAAGTCAATTACCTGAACCGAAAGGTTGGAAGTTGTTAATTGCAATGCCACAGGCTAAAGAAAAAACTGATGGCGGTATTATTAAAGCAGCACAAACAAGAGATATTGAAGAAACTTCAAATATTTGTGGTTATGTATTAAAAATAGGTCCTGATGCTTATAGAGATTCTAAAAGATTTCCAAGTGGAGCTTGGTGCAAGAAAGGAGATTGGGTATTATTCCGAGCTTATTCTGGCACTCGTATAAGAATGTACGATCAAGAGTTTCGCTTAATTAATGACGATACTGTGGAAGCAGTCGTTGATGATCCTACAGGAGTAGTTAGAGCATGAGTGAAGTAGAAGAACAAGAATTTGATTTACAGTCTCAAGAAAATAAATTTTTTGGGGTAAAAACAGAAATCAACACATCTAATCCTGAATTAGAAATTGAAGTTGTTGATGATAGACCTGAAGAAGATCGTAAAGCAAAAAAAGAAACAACAGATGAAGTTCCTGTTAATGATGAAACTTTAGATCAAGAGATTTCAGATTACAGTAAACGTGCTGGTGAACGTATAAATAAAATTAAATACGAATACCATGAAGAACGTAGAGCTAAAGAAGCAGCATTAAGAGAAAACCAAGAAGCAGTTCATCGTTTAAAATCAATGATGACACAAAATGAAAAGCTTCAAGCAATGGTTAATCAAGGCGGTGAAGCTCTTAATAAACAAGCACTTAATAATGCTCAATGGGCAAGACATAATGCTCAATCAGAATTTAAAAAAGCTTACGATGAAGGTGATGCAGAAAAAATGGCTGAAGCTCAAGCAATGCTTGCAAAAGCGGCTCTTGCAGAACAACAGTCATCTGGATATGCAGCATCATTACAACAGAATGTAACTCAAAATTTACCTAAAGAAGAACCAATACCTGAACAGATTCCTCGTACTATGGATGCTGATATGCAGGAATGGTCTGGTAAAAATACATGGTTTATGGGTACTGACTCAGCACATAGAGAAATGACTTCATATGCTATGACTATAGATCAAAGATTAAAAAATAAAGGTATTGATCCTGCAACAAGATCAAAAGATTATTACAATGCAGTTGATCAAGCCATGCAGAAAGAATATCCACAATTTTTCGGTGTAGCTTCTAGTGAAGAAATAGTTCAAATAGAAGAAACACCAAAACGACAACCAGCAAATGTTGTTGCACCCGCTTCGAGGAATAGTGGGAAAAAACCTCGCTCAATACGTCTGACTCAGAGTCAAGTAGCTATCGCTAAAAAACTTGGAATAACTCCAGAGTCATATGCAAATCAACTCATACGGGAGAGTTAAAATGTCAGAAGATAATTATATTAATCAAACAAACAATAACGATAAAGTAATAGAAACTTCTGATAAAAATCCTGCAAATCAAGAGCGTAACCCTAGAGGTGTTGATAGCCGAGAAGCTACACAAAGAATACAAAGTTGGGATAATCCATCAAATTTACCAAGTCCTACTGAAGAAGCTGGATGGGTTTTTAGGTATATTAGAACAAGCTTGTTAGGTAATACTGACAATCCTAATGTATCCAAAAAATTCAGAGAAGGTTGGCTTCCTTGTAGGTTAGAAGATCATCCAGAATTACAAATCCATATGATGGATCACAATTCTGAATGGGCTAAAAAAGGTAATGTAGAAATTGGTGGACAATTATTATGTAAGATGCCAAAAGATCAAGCGAAAGCTAGAGATGAGCATTTCCAAAACATTGCTCATACACAAATGGAATCTGTAGACAACGCATACTTTAAAGATCAAGATTCTAGAATGCCGACCAAACAAGTGTTTGAACGCAAAACTAGAACAACATTTGGAAGTGATTCTTAGAGTCACTTATTTTTATTTAAAATCTCAGGAGAGATAATTATGTCAGCAACAGCAACTCCTCACGGAGCTTTACCTGTTGGATCATTAGTATCTAGCCCATTCAACTCCAAAATTACACACTATAAAATTAAAAATGCTTATGGCACTTCTATATTTTTCGGTGACTTTGTAAAATGGGGTGATGACAACCCTAATACTACTATCCAAAAAGATACTGGTACTACGGCTTGTACACCTATAGGAATATTTATGGGTTGTGCTTATACTGATCCAACTACAGGACAATTTACACCAAGCCAATATTATCCTGCTTCAATAGCAGCAGATGATATTGTAGCTTATGTAGCGTCAGACCCTTTCGTTATTATGCAAATGCAATGCGATGGTGCAGCAGACCAAGATGATCTT
>TARA_R110002049_G_scaffold309272_1_pt1 | contig 30777 bp, 28 predicted proteins | sample TARA_R110002049 | Tara Oceans TARA_R110002049 (sample SAMEA4396941) | marine metagenome | biome: Polar Biome; feature: [SRF] surface water layer (ENVO:00010504); material: water (ENVO:00002006), including particulate matter (ENVO:01000060) such as... | depth 5 m
AGATGAACAACTTTTTTATTTTAATTCATAATGCACAACGGGTTGATTAGATATACTATTAACGAAAAAGGTGCTGGCATTTTTTTAGCTATTTATCCTATTTTGGCTTACCTCTATTTTGTTTGGAAAAGCAGGATATATTGGACAGAACCGAATAAATACAATTTCAAACTAAGCCTGTGGATATTATTGGCTATCCTGATTGGTATGGTATTTCTTTTTCTAAAAATGGAAGTTTTCTAACACAACAACATTACCCACCTGCATAGCGCCAAGTTGAATATTTCCCACCCGAACCCGAACCAAACGCAAAGTTGGAAACCCCACGGCCGAAGTCATTTTCCGTACTTGACGAAATTTCCCTTCATTTAAGGTTATAGACACCCAAGAGGTTGGCCCATGCCTGTCATCACGGATTTTTTGGGAGCGTTTTGGCAGCTTCGGAACTTCACTCAACTTGAATGCCTTGCATGGTTTTGTGGTGTATTTTTTTCCATTAAAACCAATTTCCACACCAGATTGCAATTGCTCAATGGCTTCTTCAGAAATATCGCCATCTACTTGTGCATAATATTCTTTAGCTACTTTTTGGCTGTTTACAAAATCGCTCATTTTACCATCAGTAGTAAGCAACAACAGGCCTTCCGATTTTTCATCTAAACGGCCAATAGGCATAATGTTTTCGGGAAAATCATAAAGTGCACCCAAAAACTTTTTAGATTGCTGTTTGGAAGCATTGCTTGTAAACTGGCTTAAATAGCCGTAGGGCTTGTAGATTTTAAAATGTTTGTGTTCAATTTTAGACGCTTCCATTCAAAATACTATAAACCAATTCTTTTGTTGGTGTTTGCCCATTTATTTTAGCTCTAACGTCTTCAAAAGTCACTTTAAAATCGCAGCCCGATTTGTATGCGCTACAACCATAAGCGGTTTTACCTTTAATAACCGTTCCTTTTTTACATTTAGGACATAACAATTCATTCGATGTCGCTTTTACAGAAGTCTTTTTGGGTTCTAATTTTAATTTGAAATGTTCGTCAAAACGAATCAAGCCCTCTACGTCTCCTACTTTGGTTTTAAAACCTTTTAAATTAACCGTACTCCCTTTTTGGAGCAACCGTAAAAACTGTTTTTCAGATACTTTTTTTCCCTCGAAACTAAATGGCAATACAAAATCACAACCGTTCTTAAAGTGACCACAACCATAAGCCGTTTTCCCTTTTAAAAGTGTTCCTTTTTTGCATTTTGGGCAAACCTCAGCCAAAATGCCTGCCGCTTTTTTAACAGCCGCTTTTGCTTCTCGTTTTTTAACGTTTGCCACATGCGAAATATTGGCGCGCTTCGTTTCGCTACGTACTTCATAAACCAAAGCATCTACCATACGTTTCATATTTTTTATAAACGTACTGGCACTAAATGCGCCTTTTTCAATATCTTTTAATTGCTTTTCCCAAGACCCTGTAAGCTCTGCTGATTTCAACAAATCATTTTGAATGGTTTCAATCAATTGAATGCCCGTAACCGTCGGTAACACCTGTTTTTTATTTCGCTTGATGTATTTTCTTTTGAAAAGCGTTTCAATGATATTGGCACGTGTTGACGGACGCCCAATACCATTTTCTTTCATCAAATCGCGCAATTCTTCATCATCCACTTGTTTGCCAGCCGTTTCCATGGCACGTAACAAAGACGCCTCTGTAAACTGATTGGGCGGTTTGGTTTCTTTCTCTAAAAAAGAGGGTTTGTGCGGGCCTGTTTCGCCTTTTACAAAAGTTGGTAATATATCGGGTTCTTTTTCTTTTGAATCGGGCGACTCAAAAACAACACGCCAGCCTTTTTTCAATATTTCCTTTCCTGTAGTTTTAAAAGCGACTTCGGCTGCTTTACCAACAACAGTGGTATTTGATACTGTACAATCATCGTAAAAAACAGCAATAAAACGCTTTACAATAATATTATAAACTTGTTGTTGGTTGTATTGCAACTTAACTTGAACACCAGTTGGAATGATGGCATGGTGATCGGTTACTTTTTTATCATTAAAAACCTTGGATGATTTTTTTATTTTTTTTCCTAAAAGTGGCTGGGTCAATGCCGAATAATTTGTCAAGTTTTTAAGAATACCCGCTACTTTTGGATACACGTCATTTGGTAAAAACGTGGTATCCACTCTTGGGTAGGTCACTACTTTTTGTTCGTATAATGTTTGGACAATCTTTAAGGTTTCATCTGCCGAAAATCCGAATTTGGTATTGCAATATACTTGTAAACCCGTTAAGTCAAAAAGTTTTGGAGCATACTCATTGCCTTTCTTTTTGTCAATGGAAACAATTTCAAAATCACTTTCTTTAACTTTATTGGCTAAAATCTCGCCATCTTCTTTTTTAAGAAAACGCCCTTCTTCGTAACTAAAAAGGGTATCTCTATATAAAGTTTGAAGTTCCCAATACGGTTGCGGTTTGAAGGTTTCAATCTCTTTAAATCGGTTCACTACCATAGCCAATGTGGGTGTTTGCACACGCCCTACCGACAATACCTGTTTGTAACCGCCATGTTTTACGGTGTATAATCTGGTGGCGTTCATGCCCAGCAGCCAATCTCCAATGGCTCTGGAAAAACCTGCGTAATATAAATTATCGTAATTTTTTGATGGTTTTAAATTCCCGAACCCTTCCTTGATGGCTTCGGTGGTCAATGATGAAATCCAAAGCCGTTTTACTTCGCCTTTGTATTTGGCTTCGTTCATGACCCAACGCTGAATCAATTCTCCCTCTTGCCCAGCATCCCCGCAGTTGATAACCATTTCGGCTTTATCAAACAAACCTTTTACAATTTTAAATTGCTTTTGAATGCCCGAATTGGAGACCACTTTGGTTTCAAATTTTTCAGGAAGCATGGGCAAATTGTTCAAATCCCAGCTTTTCCAATAGGGTTTATAATCGTTGGGCTCTTTCAAAGTGCATAAATGTCCGAAAGTGTAAGTAACTGCATAGCCGTTGCCTTCAAAATAGCCATCGCGTTTGGTATTGGCACCTAAAACAGCAGCAATTTCGCGGGCAACACTTGGTTTTTCGGCAATACAGACTTTCATGGAATCTTATTAAATTGGGTGTTGCAAAATAGAAATTTAGACCTGATTTTTAAAAAGGAATTGTTAGTAGTTATTAACGAATTGTAATGATTTCACAAGGCGATTCTATTTTGATTTCTTTAGACTCTAAACTATGAGTATTTATGTATGTTAGCAAGTGCAGAACAAACTAATAAATCTATAAAAATATTCCGACAAGCGATTACTTATAATCATTGTTAGGTATTGCCTTATTTTACTCCATTTAATACCCTTTTCTTTAAGTAGTACCACAGAGTGGGATGAGACCAGAGTTTACTCTCTTTAGTCAAACTTTCCTTTTCTTTCAGGTTTCCATCAATAAAATCGAAGATTGCTCTTTTCATAAGTTGTATCCCTTCGCCTATTTGCAAATAGGGGTAAGTAACAAAATTATCTTTGGAATTTGTGCTTATAACCTGTTGAAACAACACACCACCCGTGTCAATACCAGTATCTGCTAAAAATACGGTAACGCCACAATTTTCCTCATCGCCACTAGCCATTGCCCAATACCCACCATGAACGCCTCTATATTTTGGAGTTATACCAACGTGACTATTTATAAAGGTAGCTTCAGTACAATTCAATACTTTTTCAGGAATTATTCGCATTCCATTAACAATAATCAATTCTGGCTTTTCAGATTTTATAAAATCCCTACAAGCATCTGAACTAACAGAAACGACCCTTTTTATGGCAGAAGAAGGTATTGGTGTATCATCGAGATTATAGGCTGATTTTATTTGTTCAATCCTTTTTTGTGAAATAGCTTCAAGTGTTTTTGGAATAGATAATTGAAAAAGTATTTGACCTAAGACTTTAAACAACCCAACTTCTTTTATCATGCCTTCAACACCCTTTATCTTGCTTCCTTCTTCTTCTATTACTACTGTTGAAATATTAAAATCCCTTTTTAATTCATTATACATATATAGTGAAGACTTACTGCCATCTGCGAACATGATTATTTTTTTTTCACTCATGTTATCTTTTTAACTACCACTCCCTCAGCTTGTTCAAGGCTTCAAGTGCTTCGATTTCTTTTTGCGGAATTACCTTTAAAAATGAAGGGTGCTGCTCAATGGCATATTCAATTTTGGTCACAATATCTTCTGTAGATTCGTTCTCGTAATCAATATCTAAAGGCGCTTTGATTTCAATAGATTGTAGAATGTTTTTCTTTTTGATACGCAATCCTTTTTTGTCAAAAGAACGTCTGAAACCATCAATTACAATAGGCACCACAATGGGTTTATAACGTTTTATAACATGAGCCGTTCCTTTTCTAATAGGTTTAAATGGCGTGGTAGTACCTTGCGGAAAGGTAATGACCCAACCATCGTCCAAGGCTTTTCCTATATTGGAAATATCACTCATTTTTACTTGCCTGTTCACATCTTTACCTTCAGACCGCCATGTACGCTCAATACTAATGGAGCCCATATAAGCCAATATTTTTGGCAACAAACCGGCTTTCATGGTCTCTTTGGCCGCCACATAGTAAATATTCAATTTTGGATTCCAAATGTAGCCTACATTTTTGATAGAATCCACACGCCCGCTCAAACTGGCATTGAACACATGGAACATGGCCACTACATCTGCAAAATAGGTTTGATGATTGGAAATAAACAATACATTGGTATCTGGCAGGTTTTTAATAATATCTGAACCTTCAATCTGCAATTCATTAAACCCCCTAAAACGCCGGTGTGTAAGCGCTCCAAAAAATCTGATGAGCCATTTTTTCAAAAATAATATGTGTCCGAATGGATTTTTTTTAAACAATCCCATAAATTATGTATCCTATTTGATTCGTTATATTCAACCTACAAATGTAATAAATCTAAAAACTAAAGGAGTTCTTTTAATAAGTCTTTAATTTCGCTTAACATCATGGCCGTGGCACCCCAAACAATGTGGTTATTAAGAAAAAATGCAGGCACTTCAATATCAATACTATATGAAGTTGACACTTTATTGGTCACAACATATGTATCATCCAAAAAATGATGCAACGGAATTTCCAAAACGGCTTCGACCTCATTGTCTTGTTTAATAAAATGAGGTGTTATTTTTGAAATTCCCATAAAAGGTTGCACATAAAAATTGCTCGGCGGAATATACACTTGCGATAATTGGCAAACTACTTCAATCTGTTCCATGGGCACTCCAATTTCTTCAAAAGTTTCCCGAACGGCAGCATCTTGCAACGACGTATCTTGTTTTTCAATTTTACCCCCAGGAAACCCAACTTGTGCGGAATGTACGCCTTTATAAGTTTTTCTTAAAATCAACACCAAGGTGGTTTGTCCGTTTAAATCTGGATAAAACAAGGCCAATACACCTGCTCTTTTTGCATTTTTTATGGCGTCTTTTTGTCGTTCTAAAAGTTCACGCCGAAAAGGCGGTGCCATTTTAAACTGAGATGATTCGGCTGGAAGCGGTATATTTTTTATTTTTGAAATTCCTTTTAAAAACTCATCAAAATCCATGCTATGCGAATTATATGCCTTTTTTGTATTTCTATTTTATTTCTGAATTGTGAAGGTAAACAATCCAAAAAGAAAAACAGCCTTAAAACAGACACACAAAAAACAACCAAAATGGATGCTGCTGATGTTGAAGAAGATGACACCGAAGAAGCTGAAAACCCCATAGCTCCTGAATTTCCTGTGCTAACGGATTCCAATACCGCTATGGAATTCTTTTTAGAATATGAAAAATATAACAAAGAGAACAAGGTACGCTTAACGACGGATTTTGGAGATATTGACATTTTGCTTTTTGATGAAACCAAATTCCACCGTGCTAATTTTATTTACCTCACCAAACGAAAGTATTTTGAAGGCACCCAATTTTATCGCGTGATTGATAATTTTATGGTGCAAGCTGGCAATAGCGACGACAAAAAAACCGCCAGAAAACGCTCAAAAATCGGACGCTATTTACTGCCAACCGATACCAAACGTGGGTTTAAACATGATAGAGGCGTTATTTCCATGCCAAGCGGCGAGATTGAAAATCCGCATAAATTAGCGTCACCTTTTGAATTTTTTATTGTACAGCAAAAAGGCGGCTCGCATTTTCTGGATGGCGATTATACCATTTTCGGAAAAGTAATAAGAGGCATGGATGTGATCGATAAAATTGCAGGCGTACCGACCGATGATGGCGATTGGCCCATGAAAAATATTTTTATTAGGAAGGCGGAGGTTATAGAGTGAGCTAGAAATTGGCTGTTGGATAAAATCATATTTCTCAACTTCGTAATCAAAAATATATTTAATAAATTCTGCTATAGAATACTGGTTATTGTGATTAAAATCAGATTGGCTTTTCGTAAGTAAGCTATGGCTAAATTTTTATTTCAATACCGTTTATATCCATTCCCTAATGCAGAATTCTAACGCTTACCACAATTTTTTATAAACTACTGAAAATATCAATTTGTTAGAAATATTGTAACCCAACGTTGCTTTTATATTTTGATTATGCACTTCATGCCTAAACAAGCAAGGCTATCAAAAACTGACAGTCATAACTTGAAAAAGAAATTGGGTTTACTTTTTAATATTTTTTTATTTTACAAAAAAGTATTGAGTACGTATCAATTAACCACTACCTTCTAACAACGGTTCCTTTATTAAAATCTAATCTTAAGATATAGATAGCACAAATGCCTAAAGAAGCAACGTGTTATTTTTTTTCATAATACTGACTTTAAAGCTCTGTAATTATATTTTTCATGGGTTTCATTTTAATAGTTACTATTTATAAAGCCACTTTAACATATAAGAAAAAGTGGCTTTACTCCCTTTCCTAGTTTCAATATCTCATTGAAACCAGACACTGAACAAACTAATTAATAGCAACTTTTTTAGAAACTGTTCCTTTATCAAAATCGAGTTTTAATATATATATGCCACTTGCAAAAGATGATGTAGCTATTTCACTTTGTGAACCTATAGCAACTTTTGCTCCTGAAATATTGTAGATAGTATAGTTTTGAAATCTGACGCTATTTGAAGCCACTATTTTTATGGCTTCTGGAGTTGTAATTACTTTTATGTCGTTATCTACCTCAAAACCAGAAGCACTTAAAGTTGATTCAGTTACTGAAGCAAAACCAAACCATCCATATACATTATACGAAGTTGTTGAACCAATAGGTATAATTAAATTTATACCACTACGGTTAGAACTAAATGAATCATTTGTAGGGTCATAGGTTACAGATGGTGCAGTTGTTTTAACAGATGTTACACTTGTTAGTGGATTGCCATAAAAGGCTCCGCTGTTTACAATTACAACATTAGCTGGAATGGTAATGCTAGTTAGTTGATTGTTTCTAAAGGCATTTGCGCCAATATTTGTAACACTATTTGGTATTGTAACATTAGTTATTGCACAACCTTGAAAAGCAGCGGTAGGGATAAGTGATAAATTACTACTCAATGTAACATTGGTTAATTGAGAATTATCTATAAAAGAAAGTAAACCTATTTGCATAACAGTATCTGGCATTGTAACCTCTGTTAATAAAGTGCTTCTAAAGGCATAGTTACCAATAAAAGTAACGCCACTAGGTATGTAAACATTTGTAATTGCCTTATTATCGAAAGCACTCTCGCCAATTCCTGTAACAGCATAGGTTATAGAATTGTATATAACTGTAGTTGGTATGTTAACTGCTGTGCCACCATTTATCAAATCATAACTTTTTACTTGAACGGTATATGGTGTAAAGTTATTGATAACTTCATATTCAATAAAATTAGCGTCTGTAAAAGTAGTTTGCGAATACCCTATTACAACTGTAAATAAGGTCATTAAAATAAGTAGATTTTTTTTCATGGTTTTTGGTTTTTAATTAATTGAATAGCCACTCAAGGTTTTACTTAATGAGTGGCTCTCATAAATTTGTTGATTAGCATTTTTATTAAAATGCTCTTATTGCACGAACTTTGTTTAAAACAAACTTTCCAGTAAAAGATAAAAAACCATTTATAGGATTCTTAGCCTTTCCATTTAATGAATTAAATTCTGTAGAAGTCCAATAATAAGCACTTGATAGATTAATTCCTCCATTTGCAGTTAGTGAAGCATTGATGGCAACATTATTTAAATAAATTTCATGGAACTCATCCTCATTAGGTAAAAACCAATCACTATAACCATTTGCACTTAAGCTCGTTGCTAAATATGCAGCTGCACCAACTTCTGAACAGACAGCCATAATGGCAGTTGTATTGGCTTGTCCTGTACCAATAGCTACGCCAGTAGCTCCTGTAGCTAAAGTTGAACAGCCAAAAGGTGTTCCTGTAATTGGGTTTTGATCATTTAAAGCACAGACTAAACCAGCATCATTTGTTGTAGGGTCTATCCAAAAAATGACTCCTCCATATTTAAATTCTCCAATTTCATTCAAATCATTAAGGTTAATAGTCGCATTTACAGATACCATATTCACAGAATTTTCAATGGAAACAGTCGCTAACATATTTGGATTTGTTTCAAAATCAAATAAAGTGGCATCAGCAACTGTCAATTCTCCTGTGCTAGCGTCAATATTGAAAGCTCCAGCTGGATTTTGAAAGGTGATACTGAAACTTAAATTTCCACCTGTTGCTTGTATAGTACCTACAACTTGTCCATTTACTGAGTTTTCATCAATCGTTGTTGTTAAGCTCTGAGCAATTGCTTCATCAAGGTCATTAAGATTAATAGTGGCAATTGCCGTTGCAGTACTTGCTGCATTGTCAATAGTAATAGTTGCAGTAATTACGGGGTTTGTTTCAAAATCAAAGAGGTTGGGGTCAACTACCGTTAATTCTCCTGTACTTGGGCTTATACTCAACGCTCCCGCTGGTGTTTGAGAGGAAATACTAAAAGTTATGGTTCCGTTTCCTGTAGCAACAACACTACCAACAACTTGTCCATCTACTGGGTTTTCATCAATGTTTACTGTTAAATCTTGTGCGCTGATGCTATTGTCTTCATCATCTTTACTACAAGCAAAAGTTGTTAATAATAAAGCGAGTGCAAGTAGGTTAATCAATTTTGGTTTTTTTTTTCATGATCCTGTAGGTTTAATTCGTTTTAAATAATTAATCACCTAATTATTTAGGTGCGAACAAACATATTGAATAGCGATGAAATTAAATTGGTTTTGAGGGGGGACAAAACAGGGTACAGAAACACAATATTCTGTTTATCAGTGTTTTTATAAAAAAGGTGATTTTTTAAAATTTTAGCAAATACTCATTCAATCTAACGGTTTCGGAAATGTTTAATTTCTTTCTAACACGACTTTTAGCCTTTTTTACACTATCTGGAGCAATGTTTAAAATGTTGGCTATTTCCTTTTGTGAATAACCTATTTTCAATAATATGAGGAGACGGATTTCTGATTTAGATAAATCTGGGTGATCAACTAAAAGCTGACCAATAAAATTGGGACTTAACTCCTTAAATTTCAACTTAAACGCATCCCAATCGGTTTCTTTGGATAAAGAACTTTCCACTAATTTGAAAATGTTAATTAAATCTGTTTTGTCAATTTCTTTTTGGGTTGATAAAAGTTTATTTTTCTCCTCTAGTTTTCCTGAAGCTATAACGAGCTCATTTTCCAAATTATTGACGCTTTCAAGTTTTCTTTTAATTAAAATTGCCATAAAATAAGTGAAGCCCGTAAATTCAATTATGGTACCTAATTTAATATAAACAAAAGGGGTTCCCGGAAAAATTTGAAAGTGCCCATCTATAAGTCCGATGGTCGTAAATAACAAAAAACAACTTAACGGAATTAGATAATATTTTAATTCTAGTTTTCTGGTTTTTGCAGAAATCAAAATAGTAACCAATATTAATAGCAACCAAAGGAATGAAAGGGTGTTTTCAAAATAATGGAGATGCGCAATAGAAGAATTATACCAGATAAATTGATACAACGTGGTACCTCCTAAAACAATAAATAAAACCCACTTTATAAATTTATAGAACTTTGGTGCCACAATGTGAATCTCTAAAAAAACAGAGGTGTACAAAATTAAGGATACCACCCAAAGCCTGATAAATATAAAAATAATATGATCTATAGTAATGTGCTCAAGTTCAAAACTATAATAATGCCCCCCTAGCCCCATGTACATTAAAAATGTAAATAGCATATAAGAGATGTAATAAAAGTAAACTCTGTGTTTATGAATGTACCATTGATAAATATTGATAATTAGAAGACAAACAATAAATCCTAAAAACACAAAACTCCAAATGGTATTTCCATTTACGAAACTGGAATAGTTGGTCATAGACATTAATTTTGGTGTAGCATCTACGGTTCTTCCATCGCTTGTGGCAACAATCAAATAGGTTGCTTGTTCATTGGGGGCCAAATCTATTTTGAAATTAGGATTTGGAAAATTAAAAGTTCTATAATCCTGTTTTAATTCATCCTTTATATGATTGATTAACTTTAAAGAACCCGTTAAAGAGTCCTGTTTATAAAAAACATAATTCCTATTGATCATATCATCATTGATAACCATATATGATTCAGCTAGGTTTTTATTTTTTATTTCAAGCTTTATCCAAATATTTCCTTTAAAAAACCCTAGGCTTAAATCTTCCAAAGATTGAAATTCAACTTTATCAAATTCATCAATGCTTTGTTCAACGTTTATAGCTGTTTTAAAGGAATAACCTGCTTTAACTGTGTTTACATTTGAACAGGATGAAAGTAAAAACAATATGATTCCTTGGATAAGGAAAACAAGAAGGATACGCTTATTATTTTTCAATTAGTTTTATGTTTTTAACAGTTATTCCACACATAAAAGGGCCGAAGAAGTAAAATCTTTTTGTATATCGTAAAACAAAGGATGATATAGTAAATAATCGCAATAAATTAAAGGCAATTAAAAAATTTGAAATATAAAATAATTTGTTCACTTTTCACTCTGAGATTAATAACTTCAGCAAAGAATTAATTGATATAATAGCGTTAACATTGGTTTACAGATTTGTAACTTCTATTGCTAATATAATAATTGATTCCAATAACTATCTGGATAGCAAATCTGAAAACTGCAACTACGACTGAATACTGAAATTACCCATTCTTTTCAGAATAAATATTAGGCAACGCAATTTTGAATATCACGGCCAACAACCTAATCAAAATAACCACCAAGCCTGAAATCACAAAAATCCAGTTATCAACTATGGGGAATTCCCGCAACACAAAATAGACAATACCGCCAACAATGCAAGCCGTGGCATAGACTTCCTTTCTAAAAATAACTGGGATTTCATTACATAATATATCCCTGATAACACCTCCAAAACAAGCGGTCATAGTCCCTAAAGCGATGCAGATAATGGGATGCAACCCGGCACTTAATCCTTTTTCAATACCAATAACAGTGTAAAGACCAATACCAATGGTATCAAACAAAAATAATGAGGTTCTTAAATAATTGAGCTTGCTCCTAAAAATAATGGCAATGAGTGAAGATACCAAAATAACATAGGTATATAAAATATCGGTCATCCAAAATACAGGGCGCACCCCTATCAATAAATCTCGAAGCGTTCCGCCACCTACGGATGTTACAAAAGCAATAATCAAAATCCCGAACAAATCCATACGCATTTTCATGGCAACCAATACCCCAGATATTGAAAATGCGGCAGTTCCTAAAATGGCAATGGCATAAAACATAATGTCTTGATTCATATAAAACTTTTTCAATTGAACACCTTTTCTACGGCGTTTGCCCCAAGCATAATTAGAGGGATTATCACATATATTTTCCAAAAAGCAAAAAGTGGTTCTATGCTTACATATTCTGAGTATAAAAATTATAATCCTTTAAAATGACATCAATAAATTCTGCATCGGTTTTTTGTTTCCTTTCCTTGATGGCCGTTACTTCCATAATTTTACTTCGCAGTTTTATCAAAGTATTAAAATCCTGAGCTTTTCTTGCATTGATAAACGTGTCCTTTATAATACGAGCATCGTTATCGGATAATTTGATGACACTTGGGTACGTGGGTTGATAATCTTGTTTCAGATTTTCCAAAATAGTATGGCTCATGTTCACTTGGTCTTTCAATAATATAACGGCTGTGCCCGCTGCCATGTCGCCCAAACGCTGTGATTTTTTACTAGAAGAAATCACAAAAAAGCCTAACCCGAGAATATAAACATCCACAATCCTAAAAAACCATCGTACTACATAATCTGAAAAAGAGGCTTGAAAACCATCTATTTTTACGACTCTAATTTTCATCACTTTTTTGCCCAAAGTCTGCCCTTCCAATAGAGACTCCAAAGCCAAGGTATAAAATACCACGGGAAAACTAAGCAGCGTATTCAGCCCTATTTGCGACCATTGATCCATGTCTTCAAAAAGACCAAAAACCATGTTCATGATAATTAAATAGCCTATTTTTATGGCATTATCAATCACAAAAGCCACCAACCGTTCCCCTGCTCCTGCAGCGGTAAATTTTATTTTGACATTTTGGGTGGTGTTAATTTGTAACTCTGACATTTTATTTTTTAATTTGAATGTGTTTAAACTTTTATGTTTTCCAATCAAATTCGGACAAATTTCAGCTATTTTTAGGACATACAAAAAGTTCAAACGAACTTTATCACTTATATGAGGGAAGTTGCATTTATTAAGCAAAACAAGGAGAAATGGCTGGGCTTTGAAACCGCTATTTTCAACAACGATTTCAACAATCCAGATGCATTAGCCTCCCAATACATTCAAGTGATTAATGATTTGGCCTACGCCCAAACTTTTTACCCTAAAAGCAAAGTGATTGTATACTTAAATCAACTCGCTGCCAAAGGATTCCAGAAAATTTATAAAACCAAACGCGAAGACACCAATAGATTGCTCAGTTTTTGGAAAACCGAAGTGCCGTTAATTATACACCAACACCGAAAATACATTTACATTGCCTTTGCCATTTTTGCATTGTTTACGTTTATTGGTGTGATTTCCGCAGCTAATGATGGGGAATTTGTGCGTTCCATTTTAGGCGACCACTATGTAAACATGACGCTTGAAAACATTGAAAAAGGCGACCCTGTGGCGGTTTATAAAAGCGGCAGTAATTGGGGCGGTTTTATCGGTATTACGGTCAACAATTTAAAAGTGGGCATCATCGCCTTTATTTTAGGCGTATTTGGCGGTATTGGCACCGTTTACATTCTGTTTAAAAACTGCATCATGCTCGGTTCTTTTCAATATTTTTTTTACGAGAAAAATGTGTTTTGGGAAAGCGTTCGCGGTATTTGGATACACGGTTCCATGGAAATTTTTGCCATTGTAATTGAAGCCGCCGCCGGACTTATTTTGGGAGCCAGTATCTTGTTTCCAGACACCCATTCCCGAATGACCTCTTTTAAACAAGGTGCTAAAACAGGCATTAAAATATTAATAAGCACCTTTCCATTCACGTTTTCAGCTGGATTTTTAGAGGGTTTTATTACCCGATATTCCAACGTGATGCCTAATTGGCTTTCCGTTTTCATCATTCTATCAACCTTGAGCCTTATTAGCTTTTACTACCTTATTTATCCTTTTCAGGTTTATAAAAAGGTACAACATGGCATTTTAAATCCGTCGTTTTAAATGCTAAAAAAACACCTACTTATAATCACTTTAATTTTCTCATTCTGTTTTCAGAACAGTTTGGCATTACCACTTTCCATCCCTCAACATCCCAAACATCAAAACCAGTTTGACAATGATTTCAAAGAACGTTATTCCAGCAGAAAATACAATTATGAAGGCCGAGAAATAATAGGGCACACACCATCTGGACATGGAAAAATAGCCGACTATAAAAACGAAAAAGCTAGATCCAAAGAAAAAAACAATGAAGACGCCCTATCCATGAATTTGGGGTTTTTGGATTGGTTTTTTGTTCTTGCGCTTATTGTTGCCGTGAGCTATTTAGCTTATGTATTATTGAATGAAGGTGGTAGCGGCTTGTTTTCAAAACGCCAACATCAAAAGCTTCATGAACATGGCGACATTACGGCCGAAAACATTGAAAGCACAGACATTCAATCGCTTATAAATGCTGCTGAAAACACCAATGATTACCGATTGGCCATCCGCTATTATTACCTGTTGGTTTTAAAAACCTTGAGCCTAAAAAACCTTATAAAAATTGAAGAAGACAAAACCAATGCCGATTATCTGGAGGAATTAAGTGCCCAGCCTTTTCTTAAAAAATTCAGCTACATCTCATACATTTACAATTATACGTGGTACGGCGAATTTGATGTCAATACCGAACAATACCATACGGCAAAAACTGATTTTACCAAGCTTTTAAACAGCATTAGCCCATGAAAAAACTATTCCCCGTTTTCATTATTATAGCTGTGGTTATCGCATTAGGGTTTCTACTTAATATTCGATTGACCAAAACGGTAGATTGGGAAGAATCCTTTGACGAAAAAAGCAACAAACCTTATGGTGTCAGCATTTTTTATAAAGAATTGAGACACATTTTTAAAGACCAAAAAATGCGCACGGTGTATCACACACCTTACAGTTATTTATACGCCAATTCTGAAAATAGTTACGGCGACCATCTGGCAAAGGGAAATTTCATCATCATTGGAAACTCCAGCTATTTGGATTCTGAATCGGTTAATGAACTCCTCCATTTTGCTAAACAAGGAAACACGGTTTTTATTTCAGATTACTACATACCAGAAACCTTGGCAGATACTTTGAATTTTGATGTAGATTATGTTTTAAATGAAAAAGACAGCATTTCCAAACTGAGTTTCACCTATGAAAGTTTAAAATCCAAAAACACAAGTATTGATAGAAACGCGGGTGATTTTTATTTTTCGAAATTCAATTTTGAAAACCATAATGTTTTAGGGCATACAGAAACCGACAAAAAACGTGTCAACTTTTTGGGCATTCCTTTTGGCAAAGGCAATATTTACCTACATCTTCAGCCTAAAATATTCACCAATTATAATTTATTAAAAGACGAACGTTATGACTATGTAAATGGCATCCTTTCTTATTTACCGAAGGATGACATTTATTTTGATTCCTACACAAAAATATATACGGCCTATGATGGCGATGTAGAGCCAAAATCTGATTTAGGTTGGTTTTTAAAACAAGTTTCCTTTCGTTGGGCTTGGTACACGGCATTGATTCTTACAGTACTTTTTATGGTTTTTAATGCGAAACGCCGACAACGCATCATCAAAATAATCAAACCCCTACAAAATACCACCGTGTTTTTTGTTAAAACCATTTCTAATCTTTACTTTGAAACCCAAGATCATAAAAACCTGATTGAAAAAAAAATAACATATTTTTTAGAACATATTAGAACGGATTTAAAACTGGATACTTCGGATTTAAATGAAGAGTTTATTACCAAACTCACAGCAAAATCAGGTAAGAAAAAAGAACAGATTGCCCAATTGGTCCATTATATAAAATGGTTGAAAGGCAAAAACGACTTTGCCGAAGTCAACCTCATCACACTTAACAAACACATAGAAGCTTTTTATTCTAAATAATTATGGAAGAAAATAATAACCCAGAAAATCATCAAGATTATCAGCCAAAATCAGATATTCTATCATCGATAGATACGAGCGCTTTAGAAGAAAACACCAGCGATTTACATTTCCAAAACCGCTTGGATGTTTCTGAATTACAACAAAACGTCCTGAGCATCAAACAAGAAATAGGCAAAGTAATTGTGGGGCAAAAAGATATGGTAGATATGCTTATTGCCGCGCTTTTAGCGAAAGGACATGCACTTATTGAAGGTGTTCCCGGCGTTGCCAAAACCATTACCGCCAAACTTTTGGCAAAATCTTTAAGTGTTGGTTTTAGCAGGATTCAATTCACGCCAGATTTAATGCCGAGTGATATTTTAGGAACATCTATTTTTAATTTGAAATCTTCTGAATTTGAATTTAAAAAAGGGCCTATTTTTTCAAACATGATTCTTATTGACGAAATAAACAGAGCACCCGCAAAAACACAAGCCGCCCTTTTTGAAGTGATGGAAGAACAGCAAATTACCATAGACGGCACCAAATACAAATTGGAATCCCCATTTATGGTATTGGCCACGCAAAACCCCATAGAACAAGAAGGCACGTATAGATTGCCCGAAGCACAATTAGACCGATTCTTATTTAAAATAGATGTAGATTACCCAAATTTAGATGAAGAAATTGATATTATTTCTAGGGAACACGCTTTAAAAGACGGCGTTAAAACTGAAGCAATTACAGCATTTTTAACAGGCGAGCAAATTGAAACCTATCAAAATCTGGTTACCAAAGTATTGGTAGAAGCACATTTGCTAAAATATATTGCACAATTGATTTTGTCAACACGAAACAACCCATATTTATATTTGGGAGCTTCGCCACGGGCCTCCATCGCCATATTAAAAGCCAGCAAAGCCTTTGCTGCCATAAACGGCCGTGATTTTGTAACGCCCGAAGACATCAAAAGAGCTGCCATACCCGTGTTACACCACCGAGTGATTGTAACCCCCGAACGCGAAATGGAAGGCATGACCAGTAAAGATGTAATAAAGCAGATTATTGAAACGGTGGAGATTCCACGTTAATTAGTTTTCAGCCGCAGTAAACAGTTAACTTGTTAACATTAAAAATAAAAATTATGTTTAAAAACCCATTTTCATTTAAAGGACGCATTAGAAGAACTGAATATGGCATCACTTACTTAATATACTTAGCGGTTTCTCTTTTACAAGAATTAATAACAACTCAATTGAGCGATGATATATTTAGCATTCTGCTAATATTACTTATTTGGGTCCCTTTGATTTGGTTCTATCTTGCACAAGGCGCAAAACGTTGCCATGACAGGGGCAATAATGGCTGGTATCAAATTATTCCTTTTTATGTATTTTGGATGATTTTTGCAGATAGTGATTACGGGCCAAATGAATATGGCGACAACCCAAAAGGACAAGGAAATTTCGAGGATATTGAAAATATAGGTAAACCTTTAGAAATTGAAGAATGACATATTTTATAAATAAAAAAAGCAAGTTCTCTTTTAACTTTTAACTTTAAAAAAATATTGAAACTCCTTAAACCCTTCTACATACAGCCTCGTTTTTTCTATGCTGGCATAGGCATTGTGTTACTTTTGGGCTTAAGTTATTTTGTGCCTGTGCTTTTTAACATCGCACAATTATGCATTTTGGTTTTGTTGGTTTTCTTTTTGGTGGATGTGTTGATTGTTTTTATCGGGAAAAATAAATTGAAAGCTGAACGTATTGCTCCCGAAAAATTCTCAAATGGCGATACCAATCAAATTGATATTTTCATCAACAATAATTACGGAATTAACATAAACATTGAAATCATTGATGAAATCCCTGAGCAATTTCAAGTACGGGATTTTAAGATTAAAAGTCCTATTTCATCTAGAAAATCAAAAAACATTTCTTATGATTTGAAACCTTTTGAACGTGGTGAATATCATTTTGGAGCGTTAAATATTTATGCATCCTCCATTTTAGGATTGGTTTCCAAGCGATACACTTTTGATAAAAATACGATGGTGCCCACCTATCCCAGTTTTAAACAGCTACGAAAGTTTGAATTGCTGAACATCAATAAAAATGCACTACAATACGGTTTGAAAAAAGTACGCCGTTTAGGGCATACCATGGAATTTGAACAAATAAAAGACTATGTTTTAGGCGATGATTTACGCACTATAAACTGGAAAGCCACTGCAAAGAAAAACAATTTGATGGTCAACCAGTTTCAAGATGAAAAATCGCAACCGGTTTATTCCATCATTGATAAAGGCCGAATGATGCAAATGCCTTTTGAGCGGTTAAGCTTGTTGGATTATGCCATAAATGCCACACTCGTTATCAGCAACGTAGTTTTAAAAAAACAAGATAAAGCGGGCATGTTTGCGTTTTCTAAAAAAGTTGAAAACAGAGTGGTTGCAGAGCGCAGAACCTCCCAAATGCGTTTGATTTTGGAAAATCTGTACAATGTAGATACTGATTTTTATGAAAGTGATTACAGCAGGCTTTACGCCAACATCAAACAGCACATCAACCACAGAAGTCTGTTGCTTTTATACACCAATTTTGAAACTTTAGATGGTCTGCACCGGCAATTACCTTATTTAAAAGCCATGGCAAAAAGTCACTTATTGGTGGTTATTTTCTTTAAAAACACCGAACTTTCATCGATTGTAAATGAAAAAGCAGAAACCGTACAACAAGTGTACGACAAAGTGATTGCTGAAAAATTTGCCTTTGAAAAACGCCTCATCGTCAGCGAACTGAAAAAATATGGCATTTATTCTATTTTAACCACGCCGAAAAATTTAACCATCGATACGATTAATAAATATTTGGAAATAAAGGCTCGAGGGTTGTTTTAAAGAACTCCTATTTATTTAAAGTATTTAACTTTTTTAAAACCAATTTGGATGTCGGTTTTAATTTCAATGCTTTTTGATATTCCTTTTTTGCATTGTCAAAATCTGAAATTTCAGTATAAAAATCTCCCAAACTAACATAGGTATTTATACTATTTGGATAGTAATCTTGATTTATCTTAAAAAGTTGAATGGCTTTTTTTGGCCTATCGGTCTGTGCACAAAATTGAGCTATATCATCAATTCTGGCTTCATCAGGATTGAATTTATAACCAATGTTATTCTTAAATTCATCAAAAATTTCAACTAACAACTCTGGATGTGCAGCCACCATTTTTGCATCAAGTTGATAGCCTTCAAAAACATATCGTAACCCAAAATATTCACTGGGCAACGGAATGGTGCCGTGGTCATCTTCTTCAAAAAAACAAAACGACCATTTTAATTCGCTATTTGTATGTTTTTCTAATTCCTTTTTTAAAGTAATAATAGCATTTTCATGGGTTCTATCGCTATCTTCCGAAGTAGGAATGTTATTGGCTTGTGCTATATAAAGTCGTTTTCCTTTTAAATTTAAGCCGTCTAATTCTGTCCTTACCTTATTTAAAATATATTCATCGTCCCACCAAACGCTAGGGTCTATGGCAATGTAGGCGTTAAATAAATTTGGTTTAGTAAACAACGTGTTAAATACAGTAAGCCCTCCAAAGGAATGACCTATCAAGGTTTTATAACCATTAGTTCTGTATTTTTTATTTATTTCTGGCATCAATTCGGAAGCTATAAACTCCAAAAATTGGTCATTTCCGCCAGTATTGGGAAAGACAAAACCTTTGTTGGTTTGGGGTTTGTTCACATTAGTTGGTGTTAAATCTCTGCTTCTATTTTCTGAAGTTAAAATACCTACGTAAATCATATTGGGCAATGATGCATAAGGGCCAACGCTTAAAAAATCTTGAATACCTGTTAAAGAATGAAAATGTCTATCGCCATCTAAAAAATAAACTACGGGATACGTTTCTGGTGCATAAATAGTATCGTTATAATTAGGAGGCAGATATATCCAGTATGCTCTATTTTCATTTAAAACAGTTGAAAAAAGTGAATGCTTCTCGCCTATTTCAATTTTTGATTGACTAAAGGAATTTAAAATAATGAAATATGTTATTATAAATAAGAATTTTTTCATACTATGAATGCTTTATTTTTGCTTTTTAAACTATAACATGCTTACTTTTTTTACGCCTTCCCCACCAAATTAAAAATCCAGTTATAGATAATGAGGTTGCTACAACACCTGTTATAAAAGTGATTAATTTTCCTATTTGACCCCACCATTGCCCCATGTGAAGTTGCCAAACCACATTCTCGGTTTTTTCGTGAGTGACCTGTTTCGGATTTAATTTTATTTTTTCACCCGTATATCTATCATAAACCGTAAAATCTAGATTTTCGATGCTTTTTAGTCCTGGCTTACCTGAGTTCAACGTAAAAGCCCCTGCTTTTTCCAAGTTAAAAACCCATGAATTTACAGCTTGTTTTTCAGGATATTCCTCATGTAATGACTTATAAGCAAAACCCACCAAATCTTTGGATACACGTGTGCTATCTGCTTTGGGCAATTGTTCTTGAAAACTCATTGCATCGCCACCTGAAACCTTTACGGTAAAATCCATTAGCGGATGAAAAAAAATGATAAGTCCCGTAGCACTTAATATGATGCAAAAGGGTAAAGTATAAAATCCTAATACGTTATGAAGGTCGTAATTCAAGCGTTTGAATTTTGCTTTCCATTTGATGTTAAAACTGGCTTGCCGTGTGGTTTTGTTCCATTTTTTAGGCCACCACAGAATAAGCCCCGTAATACAACCAATCAAAAAAATGATGGTTGCTATAATTACAGTCCAAGAACCAATGGTTCCGGCCAATAATTCGGCATGTAAATGTGCCGTAACGTAAAAAAAGTAAATGGTAGTGTCTTCTTTAATGATAGCTCCGGTATAAGGATCCATATAAATCATTAAGAGTGTTTTTTCTTTGACATCAAATACTCGAAGCCTTAAACTACGGTTAGGGTCTTTATAAAATACAATTTCTGAAATACGATAATTTGGATTTTGCTTTTCAATCTGGCTGAAAATTTTCTCATGGGTAATTCTATTTTCTTGAGGTGTAACATAAAGTGCTTCGCCTGCTGAAAAATCCATGATTTCATCGCAATAAACTATAATAGTTCCTGTTAAACATACAAATAGAACGATGATGCCCGATACTAAACTAGGCCATAAGTGAATCCAAGCCACTATTTTTTGAAACCTACTTTTTCCTTTTTTTTTAACCATTTCTATAAACTTAAAAAAGGGATGAAAACGAGTCTCACCCCTTAACCAATTATGAATTATATTTTAAAACTTGTACATTAAGCTAACCACCACATTTTTTGTTTTTTGAGGTTGTACGTACGAACCCATATTTGCCCAATATTTCTCGTTGGTCATATTATTGAACTTTAAACCCACTCTAAAACTTGGTCTGTCTAAAAAAAGTGAACTGCTAAGCACAGTGTAACCTGGCGATAAAAGCGTGTTCATATCATCAACATACGATTCACTAATACTGTTTACGCCCACACCAATACCAAGTCCTTTAATGCCTTCTGATAATTTATAACTTGTCCAGAAATTCAATGTTGTTTCAGGTGCTGCATACGGTGTGTTTCCTAAAATAGACGCATCGCCTTCAACAAACTCGCTATCGTTATTGGCATAACCCGCAACAATGTTCCAACCTTTTATGGGGTTTGCAATCACTTCAATTTCAAAACCTTTACTGCTTTTTTCACCATCTTGAATTTGCGAAAAAACACCACCGTTGTTTACATATCTTACGGCATCTTTAACTGTAATATCGTAGTAACTTAATGTAGTGCTTAATTTTCCTTTGAATAATTCAGCTTTAACACCTCCTTCTATTTGAGAGGCATATTCTGGTTCTAATTTCACAATGTCGCCTGAAGATAAATCTGGAGCAACATTGGTAAAACCGTTCATGTAATTCGCAAAAACCGATACTCCATTTTTTACAATTTGATATACAGCTCCTAATTTTGGGGCTACGTAAGATTGTTTATAATCGTTTTCTTTATCATTGAAATTATCCAGTCTCAAACTTGCCATGACAGACAGTCTATCGTTAAAATTAATAACATCCGAAGCATAGATACTAAAACTACTTTGGTCGCGTTGTCCAATACGGAAAGCGTTAACTTCGCCTAACATATTCTCATATTTTTTAGGGTTGAAATCTGGCGTTGGATTATCAAAACCTACGGTGTCATAAACAAATTGGGTTCTTCTATAAGGTGTTTTTGTATAGAAATAATCGAACCCTACAAGCAATTTGTTTTCAAAGTTTCCTATTTTGAATTGACCTGTAATGTTTTGTTGAATTTGCGTTACGTAAAACTGACTTTCAATATTCATGATTCTGCGTTCAGCATCACTATCATCAAGAAAATCTAAGAATAGATAATTGGTTTCATTATCTGAATTACTTGAAGATAATACGGTTTGAGATTTCCAATTATCTGTTAATTTATAGTCCGCTTCAGCAAATACATTATAAGACATCAAATCATTTTTCAAATAATCGCTGCCGTAAGAATGTTCAAAATCATAATTCAAATCGTCCATAGAGTCTAAACCTGCTCCAACTGGATTAAAATAAATACTAGGCGATGCTGATTTGAAAATTTCAGCTTCGATATTAAGTGTTAACCTATCGCTTGCTTTATAGGTTAATGCAGGTGCTGCAAACCAATTCCTTGACAAACCAAAATCTTGAAAACTGTGTTCATTATGTTTTGCTCCATTAAACCGGAACAATACGGTATTTTCATCATTTAAAGGCGTATTGATGTCAATTGTTAAACGTGATAGGTTATTACTTCCTGTTAAATAACCTGCGGAACCACCAAAAGTTTCATACGGTTTTTTTGTTACTTTATTGATAACACCACCGTATGATGACACCATACTGGTACCAAACAAGGTTCCAGATGGCCCTTTAATAACTTCAATACGCTCAATATTTGCTTGGTCTGTACTGGTTCTAAAGGTGGTGCCAATACCATTTCGCATGGCAATATCGACACTAAAACCTCTTAAATACAAGTTTATACCAACACCGCCAGAGCCAATCCCTTGCATCACATTACTAATGCCAGGCGCTTGTTGAAGCGTACTTTGTATATCAGTAACTTGCAACTCTTCCAACAATTCGCCAGTAATTACGGAATATACTTGTGGATTTTCAATGTTTTTTAAAGGCAAGCGTGATACATATTCGGTTTGCTTTTGGTCGAATTTATTTTTTCGTTTTACTTCAAGAACAACTTCTTGCAACTGCTCTTCACTTATATTTAAGATGATGTTACTAACTTCAGCTATCACCCCTTCTTCAACTATAACCTCTATAGATTTTGTTTCAAGACCAAGAAGCGAAAATATTAATGTTTGTTTCCCTCTACTAATACTGTTTATTTGATAATTTCCATTTTCATCAGAAATAGTGCCTTTGTTTGTATTTTCTACACGCACATTTACAAAAGCGGCAGCCCTATTGTCATTTGTGAAAATTTGACCTTTTACACCACCACTATTTTGAGAGAAAGCATGTTGTAAGGCAAAAATGGACAATAGCAAAATTATGTTTTTACTATGTAATAGATTGGTTGATTTTATCTTCATTTTGTTTTTATTTAGACTAATTACAAATAATATTATATTTTTGTGCAAATATAGATAAGGACAAACCACAGATTGTAACGCAAAAAGTTTTTTAAACAACGTAAAAGGAAGTAATGAAAACCATATTGAAAAGCCCCATATTTGAAAATAATGTTTTGATCAAAACATTTGAAAAGGACTTTGAAAATATTGATTTTCAGGAAAATAAAATTATTGTAGAAAATGAATTTGAAAATGGCAATATTGTCGAAATCCAATTAAATGGCGTAAGGATTATCATTAGAGACCTTAAAGTCAAGGGTTATTCTATGGATGTTTTTCACGACTTTCCCTTTTTTAAACTACAATTTGAAATTGAAGGTTCTAGCCATTACATCCCTTTTAACAAACTATCCAAAGAAGTTTACATTCCAAACAACCATTATAATCTGTTTTATTTACCAGAAGTTGATGGCGTTTTAAATTATAAAACAAATTACCGTAAAACACTCGAAATTATTTTTACAGAAAACTTTATAAAGAAAATAATTGGCAAGCGGTATAAAAAAATTTTCTGTAAGTTCGGGGAGGCCATTACAAACAAAAACCCTTTTTTAATGTGGAAAAAAAGCAAACCCATATCGTCTGAATTACAATCGCATGTTAACGAAATAATTACTTGCAACTATCCAAAAGATTTGAAAAAGCCTTATTTACAAGCCAAAGTAAACGAACTGCTTATTTATTTATTAGCTAAAACAAATGATGACGAATGTAAAGAATCAAACATCAATTTACCTGATGACGATTACAGAAAAATTTTAAAAATTGAAACCCATATAAAAAGCCATTTAAAAGACCCATTAACAATTCCCGAACTCGCTTTAGTTGCGGGTATGAACACATCAAAACTTAAGCATTCCTTTAAAGTTGTTTTTTGCACAACCATTTTTAAATACATCACCCAACTCAGAATGGAAAAAGCAAAGCACCTTATTGAACAGGAGGCTTATACAATTACAGAAGCTTCTTATGAGGTTGGATATAAGCATTCACAGCATTTTACTGCCGCTTTTAAAAAAACATACGGTATTTTGCCTAGTAAATTAATTTTAAAATAAGAAGCGCCTGAAAAGTGTTTTTGTTCTTGTCAAACTGAGCGCAGTCAAAGTTTTAATATTCTGTAAATAGAGCATTTCGATTGCGTTCAATGTGACATATAAACTAAAAACTAATTTTTCAGACAGCCTTCTCGCTATCAATCAATTTCATTTATTAAACCGTTTCGCCCAACCACGCTTTCATCATCCAAACTGTTTTTTCTTGTTCGGCAATAAAATCACTCATCATGGAGTTGGTACCTTCATCATTGGCATCGCCAGATTTATCTAAAATTTGTCTTTCAATTTTCAACAGTTTTGCTAAAGAATCTACAATCAATTGAACCGCTTTTTCATCTTCAGAAATATTTTTTCCAACGGGAACTTTTGCTTTTGCGGAATAATCCTCAAACGTATGTAAAGGTGTTTCGCCCAAGGTTAAAATACGCTCTGCAATTTCATCAACTTTCAGGTTCGCATCCGTATAAAGTTCTTCAAATTTCACATGTAAGTCAAAAAAACGTTTGCCTTTAATATTCCAATGGATACCTCTTAAATTCTGGTAATAAATTTGAAAATTTGCTAACAAATCATTCAAATCATTTGCTAAATCTTTGGTCTTTTTTGTGTCTAATCCTAAGCTATTAAGTGCCATTTTATATCTATTTTAAGTTCACAACAAATTTAATTTATAATTAACAGTAGTTTCTATAAATTTTATTGATAGTTTTTATATTTTTATAGCCTAAATTGATACCCATGACCATTACACAATTATCCTACGTTTTAGCAGTTGCCGAAAACCAGAATTTCACAAAAGCAGCCGAAAAATGTTTTGTTACACAGCCCACATTGAGCATGCAAATACAAAAACTGGAAGACCAATTGGATGTTCAGATTTTTGATAGAAGTAAAAAACCCATTGAGTTGACCGATGTAGGCAGAAAAATTGTGACTCAGGCCAGAAACATTGTCAACGAATCTTACAGAATTCAAGACATTGTGGACCAACAAAAAGGGTTTATTGGCGGCGAGTTCAAATTGGGTATTATTCCAACGGTTATGCCCACATTGCTTCCTATGTTTTTGAAGAATTTTATAAAAAAACACCCTAAAGTAAAACTTAAAATAGAAGAACTTACTACGGAAGAAATCATTTCCAGAATTAATGATGGCCATTTAGATGCCGCCATTGCTGCAACACCACTTGAAAATGAAAATATAAAAGAACGTGTTTTATATTTTGAACCTTTTGTGAGTTACATACCTAAAAGCCATAGGCTTCATACAAACAAGAAAATTGAGGTTTCAGATTTGGATATTAGTGATATGCTGCTTTTGGAAGACGGTCATTGTTTTCGCGATGGTGTCATCAATTTGTGCAAAGCCTTTAAAAACAACCCCGATGACACCTTTCAATTGGAGAGTGGTAGCATAGAAACACTCATAAAACTATCAAACGAAGGTTTGGGCATGACGCTGTTACCTTATTTGCACACCTTGGATATTCATGGTGCAGAAAAAGAAAACCTGCACTATTTTAATGAGCCGTCGCCCGCCAGAGAAGTGAGCCTTATTTATCACAAAAGCGAACTGAAAATGCAAATTATTGAGGCATTGCAGGATGTGATTTCTGGCATTATAAGAGGTGCTATTGCTTTTCAGAATGTTAAGATTATTAGTCCGTTGGCTAAGTGACACATGGTTATTGGGCTATTAAGTTATTTAGTCCGTATCACAAAATAACTTAATAACTCTACAACGTCACATTCAAATACACAGAAACCCTATTTTTAGCTTTCACATTATCGCCAAAAAGATTTTGATGAATGGGAAAGGTATAGTTGGCCCCAACCGTAAATTTATTGAACACAACTTCAGATCCAAAAGAACCACTAACACTATCGCCATCTGTTTTTGGTATAGTTTCCCCAAACTGTTCAATGGGTTTATAATTATCGCCTGAAACGCCTACAAAAGGCATCATAATATACGTGGTTTTAGGAATCGAATAATACACATTGGAGGCATAACTAAATTGGTTTCCAAAACGGTAGTCGTTTTTATTTTCAGTTTTGAGATAATAAGTTGCGGTGGTATTGACACCAATTCTGCTACCGCTATACCCATAATTTAAAGAAAAAACACCGTCGAGACTTCCTGTGCCCACTTGAAATCCTGGGTTTATCCTATCGGTCAATGTTTCTTCAAATGCACCCGTTGGTAATTTTGCGCCAATACCAATTTGCAATCTGTGACCAGAAGGTTCGCGCTCTTGGGAGAAAACCACTTCGCCGTCTTTCTGCTTTTTATAAAATGTAAATTGATACCAGCCTATCACATTCATATCACCCAAACCGTTTATGTGCTCTGTTCTGTCTTCAAAGGTTCTGTATAAATCTTGATACGGAATAATGGTGCTTACATAAAATGATTCCGTTATGGGCACACGTCCCCAAATTTGATAAGTATTGAAACTTTCTTTACTTGTTGGCGAATTGGCAAAAATACCATCTTTAGATTCAAAATTTTGATAAATATAGCGCACCCCAACAAAATTGGAGTTTTTTAATGAGCCAAACCCAAAACTCCCGCTACTGGTAGAGCATCCGCATAAATCACACAACACGCCATCTGGTTCGTGATTGTGAATTGGTGGGTCAAAATTGTGCGCTTTCACACCCCATGTACATAACATAGAAGCCGTAAAAACCAACGCTATTTTTTTAATATTCTGCAAATCTTTTATCATTTAAAAATTCGTTATCTGTTAATGTTTTTAAGAACGCTATAATCGCTTCTTTTTCGTGGTCGGTTAAATCGATTCCTAACGAGCCATCTTCTTTTTTCAAACTTTCATCTACGTATCCACCATTTTCTACCATGCCGTCGGTATAAAAATCCAGTACGCTTTCTAAAGTTCCAAAACGGCCATCGTGCATATACGGAAATGATTTTTCGATATTCCGTAAGCTAGGCACTCTAAACTTATAAAAATCTTCAGCATAACCAGAAACACGTTCCCGTCCTTTTTCCTCGGTGTATTTAGGATTATAGGGAATACCGTTGTTTCTGTAGCTTTGGTCTGAAAATAAATCTCCAGCATGGCATGAGGTACATTTATTTTGAAAAAGAGTCAAACCTTCTTGTTCTAATTCGGTAAATGTTTCGCCATTTTCCTGCCTCATGACTTTATCGTATTTTGAATTGGAAGACACCATCATAACCATGAATTGCGACAAAGCTTTTAGCATACGTTCTGAATTTATTTCAGGAGAACCAAAAGCACGGTTGAACATGGCTGGATAATCTGGTAAATTCTGAAGCTTTTCTAAAATCGAAGGAATGGTTTCATTCATTTCTACCTCGGCGGTTATGGGGATAATGGGCTGTAAATCTAAATGAATAGCTGCACCATCCCATGTAAACTCGCTAAAATATGCCAAGTTTTGTATGGGTTGGGTATTCCTAAAACCCTCTAAACCATTTTCTCCATGGCTAATCGTATGTCCGTGATGTGTAAATGCCGACGCTTGCTCATGGCAAAATCCGCATGAAATAATGCCGCTTGAAGATAGGTTGCCTTCATAAAACAATTTTTTACCAAGTTCAAAACCCGCATCTGTGGGCGTATTGGCTTCCAAATCATATTTAATTTCAGGAAAATTGGCAGGCTTTACAATCTCTAATGCTACAGGAATTGCAACATAATCATCATTATCTTTTGAACACGAGAAAAAAATGCCAAACATCAAAACAATAAAAACCGTTGTTTTCATAATTTTTTGGATTGGCTTGGTTAAATGAAAAAGCATCTAACCAAGCCATATAAATTCTATATTAATTATGTACGTGGTCTACCTTAAACATACCATTAACATTGGTAGCTATTTGAGGTGATTTTACTGCATCTACATGAATTTGGGCCGCATCATCTAATTTAAATTTGTTCGTTCCATTTAAAATATTTGATAGGTTGGCAACAATATGGACTTCTGGCGTCATATCTGTTCTTACCCTAGCACTATTGGTCAAAGTCAAAGTCACTTCTTTATAGTTATCTAAAGCCGTTCCGTGACTTCCCATGTGGTAAGCAAAAGCAGTTTCGGTAGTGGTTGTGCTAGAAGTATAAAGCCCTTCAAATACAAAAAACTTGTAACCCGCAGTCCAGGACCACATCATGCCGGCATCTTGTGCCATGGTTAAGAAATTGCCCTGACCTGTAGCGCCTTCAAGGTATTTAGCTTGATCCACGCCTATCCCAAAAGTGATTTTGGTGTAGTTTGCCGCTGGCACATTTGATAAATTGATAAACTGTGATGCTGAAGTTTCTTCATCTACAATAAAATAAGAATCGTTTTTAGGCTGTGTATATACCATGCCATTTTCATCTTCTAACCTTATATTGCTAACAATATATTTTACGGATGCTATTTTTATTTTTTCAGTATCTACGGCATTGTATGACGTGGTGTTCAACAATAAATCTGAATCGGAATACGCATTATCAAATTCAATGGTAATAGTTCCTTCTCCTGAAATCGTGTCGTCATCATTATCAGATGAACATGAAACAATTGATATAGCAAGCATGATTGCACATGCAAATTTTGAGATTTTCATTTAATTTTTAAATTTAAAATAGGGCACTTTTTTAGGCAAGTACCAAATGCCTTGATTAAAATTGGTATGCCTGTAAATATTAAAGACATACAAAAGTTGATAATGCCACTATGGCATTACTTGTAAAAAACTATTTTAAATTTAACTGATGGGAGGCCTCAACAAAGACATGCCTCGCAAAAACGAGTAGTTATTAAGGTAATGATTTATGAGATTTTGTTTGGGTATCCAATCTACATATTCCATTGAAAATGAATACGCTTGATAATTATTGAAAATGGGATAAAAACACTCTAAAATGGCCGCGGTGTTCAAATTCCCTTTGGTAGAAGCCTCATCACTTTCAAATTGAAGTTGTTTGGCCAAATGGCACTTTCCGTTACATTGAAGCTGCGGTTTGTCTGTATTGACACAATAATTTTCAATAATGTAGTCTATGTTCAACTCAAAATAAGCCACTTGCCCCAAATAATATATGGGCCTTAGTGATAAGACTAAAAAAAGTAATATGGCAATAGGCTTTTTCAGAAAAATTATTTCTTGCAAATATAGTGTTCGCACTTAAAAATCGGCACAAAAAAAACGACAATTTTGTCGCTTTTTAGTTTTATGGTTTAAGATAAATCAAACATTGATTTAATTCTGGGTTCTGTCGAACGAGAGAGAGAATAAATATTTTAAGTTCTTCAATCTCATAAGGCAATAAACGTTCTAAGGCCTTTTGTACTTCTCTACAGAACAGTGTCGTATCAAAACTCACTTTGTTAAGTACCGTTTTGGTGTATTCAAGCATTGCTCGTGCCATGATTATCGTAGGGTTTTGGTTTGTAAAATTTAAAAGTAGATTTGTTCAATAAGCTATATTTATTTTTTTAAGTTTTTAAATTTAGTGAAAAATATCAAGGTAGTTTTAATTTTAATTAAAATTAACGTTTCCAATCACATTCCTTAACGCTTCATATTTATGTGGCAAAATAATTGAACTTAAAACTATCATTTTGGATTTTCAGTAACAGTTTTAAGCATTTTAGTAAGATCACATCCTCTCTGGTTCATAGTTAATCTAAGAAAAATGTTTACTTTAGCATTTTTAATCTCTCAAAAGTAAATTGCTATGAATATATTTTTTTTATATTCCTGTATTGTGACGCAATTTAAAATTGCGTGTCTAAATTAAATAATTTAAAAACATTAATAAATTTAACCCATAAATATCAAGCATACCAGGTAATTTATTACCAAGATATCAAACAAATTGCTATTAACTCTCTCATTCTCTCAAAAAAATGGATTCTCTCAAGTCTTTATCAGTACTTGCCGTACTGCTATTTTTCAATATTATCTATTCACAAGAAAGCCCTAGTGGTTTTGGCAATAGCACTTACAATGGCTCTTTATCTAAAAGAACTAAAATATTTAACGGGCAAACTTTAGGAATTTCTACTTCTATATTAAATAAAATCCTGAACCGGCCCTTACCTGTTATTCATTTCTTTCAATCTCTCTCAAAATGAATATATCAAAAATATTTTCAGCATTTTTTATTGTACTTTTTTTAAGCTCCATAAATTTTTATGGACAAGATATTTGTACAAATTATACAGTAACACCAGGAACAGCTATTTCTAGTAGTGGAGCAGGTGCAATTTATAACTCTATTATAAATGTACCCGATTCTTATACAATAACCGATGTAAACGTAACTGTAAACATTACCCACACCTATAATGCCGATCTGGATA